>Ga0079223_10001847_pt1 | contig 12852 bp, 8 predicted proteins | sample Stecom2011_FD_75072 | JGI IMG/M metagenome (GOLD analysis project Ga0079223, IMG submission 75072) | Agricultural soil microbial communities from Utah to study Nitrogen management - Steer compost 2011 | ecosystem: Environmental > Terrestrial > Soil > Agricultural land | place: USA: Utah... | reverse complement strand
TATAGTTTTGAGGATATCAAGCTATGAAACTATCTTCTTAGCATCCTTAAAAAATATACAAGCCTCATCAACTGTCATATTCAGGACATCATAGATTGATTTCGAACCCTCATCGGAATCTATCTTGACCGCCAATATTTCTTCCCGATACCTTTTTCCATCACAATCAGGGCATCTTAAATAAACGTCACTTAAAAACTGCATCTCTACATGTTCAAAACCATTTCCATTGCAGGCAGGGCAACGTCCATCGCCGGAATTAAAACTGAAAGTTCCCGGAGAATAGAATCGCTTACGCGACAGCGGCTGATCGGCAAAAAGCTTTCGGACAGGTTCAAAAGCACCAATATAGCTCACCGGATTTGAACGTGTAGTTTTTCCGATTGATGACTGATCAACAAATACGACATCAGAAATTCTTTCAATTCCGTCAATCGACTCGAAACTACCGGGAGTTTGCACAGATTTCCCCATTAAAGTCTTTATTCCATAATAACAAATATCTTCCATTAAGGTTGATTTCCCCGATCCGCTTACCCCTGTAATACAGACCAAACGATTAAGAGGTATATTAACATCAATGTTTTTCAGATTATGCTCAGATGCACCCTTGAGACAGACATAATCAGGTTCTGGAGACAAAACTTTTTGTTTATGGAAATGTTTTTTATTGCTGTCAAAAAGATAAGCCGCTGTTTTGGATCTTTTCGATAGTTTCAACTTATCCATCGGACCGCAAAAAACAATTTCACCGCCTTTTTCTCCCGGCCCAGGACCCAGATCAATAATATAATCGGCTGATTTAATAACTTCAGGATCATGTTCAACAATAATCAGAGTGTTTCCGCTGTTTCTGAGCCTGTGAAGGATTGAGATCAATTTACGGATATCTCTGGAATGAAGTCCGATACTCGGTTCATCAAGTATAAAAAGTGTATTTACCAGTGATGTTCCCAGTGCAGTTGTCAGATTGATACGCTGCACCTCCCCCCCACTTAAAGTCCTTGACTGTCGATCAAGCGTTAAATAACCCAGACCAACTTCAACCAGATATTTCAAACGAATACAGATTTCATGAACCACCATCTGTGCAGCTTCATCAAATTTTTCAGATTGTCTCAGCTCCTCAAAAAATTGCAGACAATCTTTAACCGGCAGTTGCATTATATCGTGAATATTTAAAACTTTTTTATTTCCCAAATACCATAACAAGGCTTGCGGTTTTAATCGTGCTCCGTTACATGAAGAGCACAGATGATAGGTCCGATACCTGGATAAAAGTACCCGGATATGCATTTTGTAGCTTTTTGAATTAAGCCATTCAAAAAAGCGGTCAACACCATACCATACATTATCGTCCCATTCACCTTCACCCTCAATTACCCATTTTTTATGTTCCTCACTCATTTTTATCCAGGGTACATCAATGGGAATATTTCTTTTAAGTGCAAATCTTATCAGATCTTCCTGACACTCATGATAGTTTGAAGTCTGAAACGGTTTAATCAAACCATCTTTCAGAGATCTTGAATGATCGGGCATTACCAGGTTGTAATCAATTCCGATAACACGACCAAAGCCTTTACAGTTCTCACAGGCACCTACAGGTGAATTAAAAGAAAACAAACCTGGGCTCGGATCTTTATACTGGATATTGCAATCGGGACAATGCAGTCCGGATGAAAATCGAAGCGGCTTACTGTAAGTTCCATTAATTTCCGGGTAAATCTCAATTTTACCTTGTCCATATTTCAAGGCTACCTCGATATCTTCAATAATCCGGCTCCGGTTTTTATTTCCTGTTTCTACTCTGTCTTGTATTACAATGATACTGTTACTGTTATCCTTCAGGAATCGTGTATATCCTTGAGAGGAAAGGTAATTATGAATTTCATTCTTGCTGAAATTTGAGGGTATCCTGACTTCAAATGTAATTACAATCAAATGCAATTCGTTTTTTTTCAATTGAAGCTGTTTATAAATAGATTCGGCATTATCGCATAAAACAGGTTTTTTACACTTGCTGCAAACAAGAAATGAAGCTCTGGCAAACATCAGTTTCAAATGATCATTTATTTCAGTCATTGTACCAACAGTAGATCGTGATGTACGAACGGGATTAGTCTGATCGATAGCTATTGATGGTGGTATGCCTTCAATTTTGTCTATCTGTGGACGATCCATACGATCGAGAAACTGACGAGCATAAGATGAGAATGTTTCCACATAACGCCTCTGCCCTTCAGCATAGATGGTATCAAATGCAAGAGATGATTTTCCTGAACCACTAACCCCTGTAATTACTGTCATTTTGTTAAGCGGAATCCTGATGTTGAGGTTTTTGAGGTTATTCTGTCGAATTCCCTCCAGACTGATATATTCCTGATCCATTTTCGCTTTTTCCATTTTTTGTTAATAAAAAGTAATCTTTTCAAATCGGCAAAGATTTGACCACAAATTTGTCTGTACGGGCATTGTTTACTGGTATTTTTGCAGTTTTTCCGAACCGGGCTACACTGATCTCAATCAATACCGGGGTATAAATATGAAGAATTGTGTAATCATAGATCCGGCCTTACCAATTTCACAGAACAGATCGCATAATGAAATGTTCTGGTTCAGAATATAATTTTTTACCCCAAATAAGTTCGAAACAGACGTTTAATTATTACCTGAGATTCTCTTTTGCCATATAGTTATTTCCGATATGTGGAATTATGTGACGGGTGTGAAAATTGAACCTGGTTGCATATCAAAAAACAGCCAATTTTGAAAAGGTTTTTGTCACTTGCATCTGATTGTAAATGAGAATTGTTACAATACTATAATAATAACAGTTCGGTTTACCATACATTATTAACTTGATTCATCGGGTATTCTTATATAAATTAATAAATGTTTTATTAAATAAAACTTATATATTAACAAACATCCTCAGAATTACTAAAAATTGAGAGTGAGGTGAGCACACAGATGAATGACACCGGAAATACCAACCAGATATTAATTGACGAATTAAATTATTTAAGAAAAAAGGTTTCGGAGTTGAAGGATTCTGAAGCCAAATTAAAAAAAGCGGAAGCGGATCTCAAAGAAGAAGCAGTTATGCGCCGTATGCTGGTAGAACAGTCTCGGGATGGCATTGTTATACTTGAAACCAGCGGTAAAGTATACGAGGCGAATCAGCATTACGCAGACATGCTTGGTTATACTCTTGAAGAAACTCATAAATTATATCTGTGGGACTGGCAGAAAGGATTTCCCAGGGAAGCACTGTTAAACATGGCGGCAACCGTTGATGAATCTGGTGATCATTTCGAGGTACAGCACACGAGAAAAGATGGATCTGTTTTTGATGTAGAGATAAGCACAAGTGGTACCATATGCGGTGGACGAAAATTAATATTATGTATATGCAGAGATATAACTGAAAGAAAGCGCAACGAGGAACAATTACGTGAAAGCAAGAAACTTTTAAGTACATTTATTGACAATTTCCGAGGAATTGCTTACCAGGTTCCAGTTAGTGAAATTCAAACTTTCAAACCACAGTTGTTTCGTGGGGCAGTAGAACCGATTACAGGCTATTCATGTGATGAGTTAACAAAATTTAAAACCTGGAATGATATCATTCATAATGATGATATTGAGCAGCTTCAGACTGTCCGTAAAAATTTCATTGCATTTCCTGAATATATTTCTGATGCAGAGTATAGAATCGTTCGCAAAGATGGCAATATCAGATGGGTTAAGGATAACGCACAAATAGTAAGAATAGGCGAAAAAGATCTGATATTTGGAACAATTTTTGATATTACAGAGCGAAAAACTGCAGAAGAAGAAAAAATTAAGCTTGAAGAACAGGTAAGGCATTCTCAGAAACTCGAAGCTATAGGAACTCTTGCAGGTGGTGTAGCACACGATTTCAACAATATACTTGGAATAATTCTTGGCTATACAGATATTGCTCTTAAAGAACTACCGGCTAAAAGTAAAACCCGCGACCGATTGGTACAAATCAATAAAGCCGGAAACAGGGCTAAAAACATTATTCAGCAACTGCTTACATTCAGTCGTAAAGTAGGAACAAAGAAGCAGCCTGTTGATATTGAACCGGTCATTATGGAAGCACTGATATTTTTACGTTCAACGCTGCCGTCAATAATTGATATCCATCACGAAATTTTCATCAACAATCACACTGTTCTCGCCGATCCGACACAGATTCATCAGGTAATAATGAATCTTTGTGTTAATGCTGCGCAGGCAATGGAAAACAGAGGTGGTATGATTACTGTTACGGCATCTGTTGAGCATCTGAAAAAGGTTTCCTCAGAACCTTTTAATAATCTTCCTGAAGGCAAATATGTACTAGTGTCTGTGTCTGATAATGGACCCGGGATCAATCCTGATATAATAGACAGAATATTTGACCCGTATTTCACGACACGCGAAACTCGCAGAGGATCCGGGATGGGTCTTTCTGTTGTCTACGGTATCATCAAAAATCATGGTGGTAAAATTTCTGTAATCAACAATCCCGGACAGGGTGTATCTTTTTCATTCGTTTTACCTGTTTATGTTTGTAAACATAAATCCGTTCACAAGAAATCTGTTACCGCTACGCCTACAGGTAATGAATCAGTACTTCTGGTTGATGATGAAGAGGATATTACAATTATTGGCAAAATGATGCTGGAAGATCAGGGATTTCGGGTTACAACCGCGCTCAGTTCACTTGAAGCGCTTGAGCTTGTTCGCAAATCTCCAGTTTCATTCGATGTTATAGTCACCGATATGACCATGCCTAACCTGACTGGAGATATGCTGTTTGGAAAAATCCGGGAAATATGCACAGATGTACCCTTGATTTTATGCACTGGCCACAGTGAAAATATCGATGAAGAAAAAGCATTAAAAACAGGTTTTTCAGCTTTTCTATTTAAACCATTCAGCAGAAGGGAACTGGCTGGCGCTGTACGTAATGCTATTGATAATTATAAAAAAACCAACAAAGTTTAACTTGTTCTTTAACCATGAATTGCCATCCCTCTCCCGAACACGGTACGGACGGAATACATATTAAAAGCCCATAACAAACTACCATACTCCTGCAATTATTATTTCCCACTTTGCTGAATAGTTTCAGTAAAGTTTCCCCTTGCCGGGGAACCCTGAATTTCTGTACTGCGGAATAAACACACAAATTTTTCTGTCAGTTAACAGAAAGAGGAATTTAGTTGCCGGAAAATTATAATAGAAATATTTGCAGTTGGAGTTGAACTGTTTATATCATCTTGTAATGCAATCGTTTAAAAGTATTACAATTAGTATGTATCTGTAATAAAATCACATGCAAGCAAGTATAATTTGAAAACAATTGTATTTTTTACAAGCTCCGGTATCTCCAACTGCAAGATATTTGAAAACCTATCTACTTTTGCTTATGCCACTTCAGCGCAACACTCACTGTCTATCAGCTCTTTTTTATCTCTGTCTTCTTCAGGCTTATATTGTATTCTGTTTACAGAATGAATAGCTGCATATAATGCTTTTCGTGCTTTGTCTGCATGGTCTTCAGATTTATAAGTCAACCATATCTGATTATGCTTTTCATCAGTTGTATCAATATTTACAAGAAATGCATGTGTCTTACCATTTTCTGTATTTTCGAGTTTCACAACACGCCCAAAAGAAACTATTCTTTTTGTATCAATCGATTCAGTTCCTGTTTTAAATACATTTTCTTTTAGCGATTCCATCATTGCTTTCAGAGCGCCAACACTGTTTTTTGCAGATTCGATACTTTTATAATTGCAATAAACCTCTCCTTGTGTTGTAATCATTCTGAATGAATGAGTACTGTCCCCTTTTCTTTTTTCCTGTGGTATTTCTGAAACTGGCCCTGCATAGATGACATTGGCTACCTGATACGTATCCGATCCATTTGAGAACACCGCACTTTTCATAATACCTCCATTTTTTTGGTTGGTGGTTAATCAAACACCCTCAAAATTTCATTTGAGGGAATAAAATAAAAAAATCCAGATTAAAAATGGAAATCAGTAAATTATTTTGAAATATTATGGAAAATCTAAAATGTTCTGGAACAATTAAAGGAAAGCAGTGTGAGGAAATTATCCTCACACTTTAATATAATTTAGTTGAAGAGATTTGGCAATGAGAAGAATACGCTACCACCGAATTGGAACTCATCCCAATTCCAATATAGATTACGGGAATAAGCTGCTTCAGCAAACACACCGAATTTTTTTCCTATTTTGACATTTACACTTCCGCCAAAACAGTTTTCATACGAAGATCCTTCTATAAAGAATCTTCCTGAATAGGTTGGAGCAATTGATAACGCAAATAAATCTGCAAAATAATATGATAAATGAATCGGTATAAAGAATTCCATTCTATCATTTCCAGTGGTATCATCTTCATTATGTGGGAATGCGGTGTATCCAGCCCTGATACCTGGTGACAGAAAAAAACCTTTTTCCTTACCGGCACCAATGAGACAATATTTTGCAACTACAGCTCCAGCCGTCGGAAATGTATACTTAACACCAAGATCCAGTTTTTCTGTTATACCTACCATGGCCTGTAGTTCAAAAAATGTAAATTCTGGTGGAACGATTTCAATTTCTGAATCATTTATTTCCAAACTTTCTCCATTTCTTGTATCAATTTTTGATATAGCCACCATACCCTCGACATTACCTTTGCCAAGGGGCTTACCAGTTTGAAAGTTTGATATTGATGCACACCCGGCGAAATAAATTAAACTAAATGCAGCACAAAATGATAAAATTATTTTGGCACGATTCATTTAAAACCTCCTTGTAAGGGAAAAATTTAAAACTTCAGGTCAAAATTACAAAGATAAAGACCTGAATATCCATCATTGAATTGAATATTTAAAAATTCGGAATACAAATACAGAATCCCATATTCATGCAGATGAATAATTTATGCGTTTAAAAAATAAGTTAAAATTTTATAAATTTCAAATTGTTTTTTAAATTAATTTATTTTTAATGACAAGATTAACCGGATTCCGTACGTATGCCTGGTCATATCTTTATAACTTGGACCTATAAACTATGGGCCTGCGTGAAGAGCTTTACCTCACCCCCAATTGGCACGATCAGGTGCAAGGAAGGTTTCAACCACGTCAAAAAGGAACACAAAATCTCTCAAAAAAAAAGCGGAGAAATCAGTTCTCCGCTTTTATGCATCAAACCCTCTCACGAGCTATATATTCAGTATGTAGTAAATGATGAGATTTTTCTCCAAGCGGCTGGCCAAAATATTCTTCATAAATCTGCTTTATGTGTGGATTATCGTGAGATTTACGCAGTTCTTTGCCTTCATCTTCTTTGTAAATAGCCTCAATTCTTTTCTTCCGCACCTCATCTGAAGTAAATCTTGGCTGCCCGCCTCCGCCTATACAACCGCCCGGACAAGTCATTACTTCGATAAAATGGTAAGAAACATCTTTGGCTTTAAGGTGTTCAAGTATTGATCTGGCATTACCCAAGCCATGTGCAACAGCTACTTTGAGAGTAACTCCTTCAAGAAAAGACCATTCCCTTACAGCACCTTTTATAGTCAATGATGCTTCCTTAACGCCATCAAGTCCTGCCAGGGGCTCAACATGAAGCTTATCGAAGGGGAGTTCTTTACCAGTAACAATTTCATAGGCTGTACGTAATGCAGCTTCCATCACTCCACCGGTATTTGCAAATATATCAGCAGCTCCGGATGATAATCCCAGCGGATGATCCATTTCTTCATCCGGAAGCGATTTAAAATCAATACCGCTCTGCTGAATCATTCGACCAAGTTCACGTGTTGTCAAAACCACATCAACATCCTGACCGCAACCGCAATCATCCATTTCAGATCGTTCTGCCTCAAATTTTTTTGCAGTACATGGCATAACTGAAACTACAAATATATCCTCAGGATTTTTGCCCAGTTTCTTTGCAAGATAAGATTTGGCGACAGCTCCAAACATCTGTTGAGGTGACTTGCATGTAGAAATGTTGGGTAAAAATTCAGGATAATAATACTCGGCAAATTTAACCCAGCCGGGAGAACAGCTTGTAAACATTGGCAAAGCAACCGGAACATCGTCAACAAGCGCCTTTTTCAAACGTGTAAGAAGTTCTGTTCCTTCTTCCATTATAGTCAAATCAGCAGTAAAATTAGTATCAAACACCTTGTCAAAGCCCAATCTTCGCAAAGCTGAAACCATTTTACCCGTAACCAGTGTTCCCGGTTCATACCCGAAGCACTCACCAAGAGCAGCCCTTATAGCCGGTGCAGTCTGCACAATAACAGTTTTGTCATGATCCTCAAGAGCATCCCAGACACTGCTGATATCGTTTCGCTCCACAATAGCCCCTACCGGACATACTGCGGCACACTGACCACATTGAACGCAGGCCACAGTATCAAGCGGCAATGCAAAAGCAGGCCCGATAACCGTATCAAAACCCCGGTATTGTGGAAACAGTGCTCCAACTGTCTGTATCTGATTACATACAGATACACACCTTCTGCATTTTATACATTTCCCATTGTCACGAACCAGTGCCGGCGTCGATTCATCACGAACCGCTTCAGTACGCTCGCCCTCGAATTTTACCGTTTCAATTCCAAGCTCATGTGCAAGTTCTCTAAGCTCACAGTCTTCATTGCGATTACAAGTCTGACAATTACCATCATGTTCAGATAATAATAATTCAACAACTGTACGACGCGCATCACGAACCCTTTTTGTATTTGTATATACTTTCATGCCTTCAGTTGCAGGCATCACACATGATGCAGCAAGAGTCTTTGCACCCTCTATTTCAACCAGACATACCCTGCATGCACCAATCGCCTGTATACCTTCAAGGTAACACAGTGACGGGATTTTAATTCCGATCTGCTTTGCAGCGTTCATAATTGTAGTTTCCTCGGGTACTGTTACGGAAACATTATTTATAGTCAATGTTGGCATAGATTCAAACTCCTTTTGCAGTTTGTGAAACAATGTTTTGCGGATCTTCTGTTATTTTTTTCCCGTAATCACATCGCAAGCACCTTTTGGCCTGTCTTACCGCTACGCTCTCATTCCATGGCAGTTCAACTTCATCAAAGTTGTTTCTTCTTCTGTCAACAGCAACGAGATGCATTTTTTCGCGGGGATACGGTACCGGATCAGCATCAGGATCATACGAAGTGTGCACAACCTGTTCTTTTCGCCAGAAGGCATGTTTTTCACCAGTCAGGAATTCATCAATACCTACAGCTGCTTTTTCACCAGCAGCAACAGCCTGAATCACCGATGATGGTCCATTTACAGCGTCTCCGCCGGCAAATACCCATGGTACGGATGTTTGACCGGTTTTACGGTCTGCTGCGATTGTCTTTCCATCAATCAGGTCAAGTTCTATTCCATCAAACACTTCATCAAATCCGACCTTCTGACCTATTGCAGTAATAACCTGATCAGCTTCAATTGTAAAATTGTTATCACTTTCACCTTCAGGACGACGACGCCCTGATCGATCAAACTCACCCAAGGTCATATTACAACACAGAAGACCTGTAACCACATTCTCTTCCGTAATTACTTCAACCGGAGCAGAAAGTGTCTTAAGTACAACACCTTCCTGCTGCGCCTCTTCAATCTCCTCTGTATACGCAGGCATTTCTTCACGTGTGCGACGATACAGAATGGTAACTTCAGACGCACCAAGCCTTAGAGCTGTTCTTGCTGCGTCGACAGCAGCATTTCCGCCGCCAATTATCACCACTTTTTGTCCGACTTTAACCGATCCACGAAGATTATACTCTCTAAGGAAATCCAGTGCATCAACAACCCCGTCAGCATCTTCACCTTTAATTCCAAGCATGACCGGTTTCTGTGCTCCGACACCAATAAAAGCAGCATCATAACCATCATCTTTCAGACTTGCAAGAGTAAAATCTTTTCCCATCCGTTTACCTGTTTCAATATCGACACCCAGTCTCTCGATCATTCGAATTTCACGGGCAAGCACTTCTCTTGGCAATCGATAAGCAGGGATTGTCTGGACAAGCATCCCGCCTGGCCGCGGCTCAGCTTCAAATATTTTTGGTTTATATCCCAATCTTGCAAGAAAATAGGCACATGACAACCCTGCAGGTCCTGCTCCTACAACTGCAATTTTTCTTGAAGCATTCTTTTCATTTTCAATTACCTCAGGTACCTGTATTGTTACTTCCTGATCTACCATGAATCTTTTTATTCCACGGATTGATACCGATTCATCAAGAGAAGCTCTACGACACTTGTCTTCACAAGTATGAAAACAGACCCGTGCACAGACTGCAGCAAATGGATTGCGTTCTCTGTGCAGTTGCAAAGCTTCCGCGTACCTTTTTTCTGCAACCAATGATACAAATCCCGGAACATCAACACCAGCCGGACAAGCACTCTGACAAGGTGCACGCACAAGTGACGGACATACGCCAGCTTCACAATGACGATCCCGGATATGAGATTCATATTCTTTTCGAAAATGACGTATTGTTGACAAGACCGGATTGGGAGCAGTCTGACCCAAACCACATAGTGCAGTATCCTTGGTAATTGTACCCAGCTCTATCAGTCTTTCGATATCCCCTTCCTGCCCTTTTCCTTCACAAATTCTGTTCAGGATTTCGAGCATTCGCTTTGTACCTACTCTGCATGGCACGCACTTTCCGCAAGACTCCTCCTGAACAAATTCCAGAAAGAAACGCGCAACATCCACCATACATGTATCTTCATCCATCACTATCAAACCACCAGAACCCATAATTGCACCCAGTTCGGCAAGTGATTCGTAATCAAGAGCTACATTCAAATGCTGCCTGGGTATACATCCACCAGATGGACCACCAATCTGGGCAGCTTTATACCCTTTATTTTTTCTTATTCCACCACCTATATCGTATATCAGCTCTCCCAGTGATGTTCCTATGGGCACTTCAACCAGACCGGTATTTTTGACTGCCCCTGCAAGTGCAAAAACCTTTGTTCCTTTACTTTTTTCTGTTCCGTGTGATGCATACCATTTAGCTCCGGAAAAGACAATTGAAGGAATGTTGGCATATGTTTCCACATTGTTAAGTATTGTAGGCTTATTCCATAATCCACTTTGAGCAGGAAACGGTGGTCTTGGACGTGGCTCCCCACGATTTCCTTCAATAGATGTCATAAGTGCAGTTTCTTCGCCACAAACAAATGCGCCCGAACCCATACGAATTTCGAGATCAAAGCTGAATGATGATCCCAGAATACTGGTACCCAATAACCCATAACTTCGGGCTTGTTCAAGAGCTGTTTTCAGTCTCTCAACAGCAAGTGGATACTCTGCACGAACATAAACATATCCCTGAGATGCACCAATTGCGTAGGCTGCAATTGCCATCCCTTCAATTATACTGTGTGGATCACCTTCAAGAACACTTCGATCCATGAATGCACCAGGATCTCCCTCGTCAGCATTGCATAGTACGTATTTTATTTCACTCTCAGATTTACAGGTCAAATTCCATTTCAACCACGTTGGGAAACCTGCTCCACCACGACCGCGGATTCCAGACTCCTTGACTTCATCTATAACCTGTTCCGGATTCATCCCATTCAGTATTTTTGCCAGACCCTGATACCCGTCACGACCTATATAATCATCAATTTTTAACGGATCAATTATACCACAATTTCGAAGTACGATTTTTGTTTGTCGTTTAAAAAAAGGCAGATCCATCTGGAGAGGAAGAGGGTTTGATGTAGTTACTTCATGTTCGATCAATCTCTCAACCACTTTTTTCTTTATTATATGCTGCCCGATTATATCTGAAGCATCTTCAGGGGAAACACTCTGATAAAAGGTACGGTCTGGAGCGATCATCACAACCGGTCCTTTAGCACAAGGGCCCATGCACCCTGTTTCCACCACATTTACGCATGATGTCAATCCACGTTTTTTAAGCTCCTCAATCAATGCTTCTTTAACTTTCAGCGAACCTGAAGCTATACACCCCCCGCCACCACATACCAGAATGGTTTGACGAGCATCACTCTCCAGTTTTTTGTTTTCCGCCAGTATTTTATCTCTGAGAGCATTCAGGTCTTTGCTGCTTTTAATTCTGCTCATTTTCTGCCCTCCTCTTTTTCCGATTCAGACTCATTTCGATAAAGTTCAATTATTTCACCGATTCTTGCAGGTTTTACCCGCTGGTGAACATTATCGTTAACCATAATTACCGGAGCAAGTCCGCATGCACCAAAACAACGTCCGATATCAAGCGAAAACAAGCGATCTTCTGTAGTTTCACCTATATCAATCCCCAAATACTCCTTAAGTGCAGATAACACCTCTTTTCCACCACGAACATAACATGCAGTTCCAAGGCAAACCCTCACCAGATATTTTCCTCTTGGTACTGTTGAGAAAAAAGAGTAGAATCCAACAACACCAGCTACTTCACTGTAAGGTTTGTTCAATATAAGACTGATCTTTTTGAGAGCAGACTCAGGAAGATAACCAAACATGTTCTGGGTTATCTGAAGTACAGGGATTAACGCACCCGGTTTCAACCTGTACTCTTCCAGCACATCATCAAGCTTTTCAAGAAGCTCAGACTCTGTAATCTTTGCATTACAGGTACATGTTACTTGTTCAGCCATGGATTCTCCTTGTATCAGGTTTATGATTGTAAAACAGCACTAAACAAAAACAAAAAAACTCCAATCGTTCACATCTCACTTAGATAGATAATACTTAAAGTCCAAAATACTTGTCAATATTATAGTGT
>Ga0079223_10001846_pt1 | contig 12856 bp, 8 predicted proteins | sample Stecom2011_FD_75072 | JGI IMG/M metagenome (GOLD analysis project Ga0079223, IMG submission 75072) | Agricultural soil microbial communities from Utah to study Nitrogen management - Steer compost 2011 | ecosystem: Environmental > Terrestrial > Soil > Agricultural land | place: USA: Utah... | reverse complement strand
TCCCAACTTAAAATGATTATCTGGACAACTTTCAAACATATAATCTTCAAAACCATCAAAGCCAGATTCTTTTCGCATTGAATTCGTTGCAACTGCAATCGGTAGAGACTGATTGTAACCAATGTGCGTTGCAGAGTAGCGATTAAGTGCATCTACAGTTTCTATTGCTTGACCAAATGGACTAAATTCTGTTACTTCAGAGGTATAGGTCCAATTTTCTTTATTAAGATTCCAGTCACCATTATATAATCTAAAAAACGGCTCAAATGAATCCATCATTCCATCTTTTCGAATATTTGTATTGTTGTTCTCATAACTTTGGGTACGATCACTCAAATGAAGATAAGTCGCTTTAGGATTCCAATTTCCTTTTAGTCCTGAAATGTAGGGATTGCCAGCAACAGCATCATTGCACTCACAAAATGTTTTCCATGCTTGTCCATACTCTATACTTTGAGCACTTAAAACCTCTTCAAAAACATTACCTGTTAATGAGTTTAGTGGATTCTTCATCAAACTAACATTTCCAACAGGGGTACTTTGAAGGTTTCTATTTCCAGAACGAATTACTTTTAAATAGGAAATTGTTCCTGTAAAAGGTGTACCATTCTTTTCAAGAATTCTAACACCATTAAAACCTGATTCAGTAACCCAACCTTTAATATAATTTCCCCCTTCAGCAATTATCACTTCATCACCTTCAATCAAGTTAGAATTTGATAAACTAGAACAATAACCATCCACAAAGTTATTGGAAACTGCAGAGGTATAACCTAAGTTCTTATAGGCTTGACCCATTCCATCATAAATCCAATGCGCAGGATAGGTAAAGTTGTAAACCGTATCTCTAAACCCATTGTTTACAGAAGTAAGTAAAACTTCCCCAGTTTCAGAATCATATGCAAGGTTATCTGTTTGAATTCTAGAATTATAATCCACAGCTACTGTCTTGTAAAGAATTCCTTTTCTTTCAATTGTTTTAGCAAATACTGAACTTCTAAACCCTGTTAAAGAATTAGAATAATTAGCACCTAAAACCATAGGAACAAGAATAAAAGGAATTGTATAGTTTAAATTGAATCCTAAATTTCCAGAGTTCATTTGTGTTTCTTTTTCTCTAAAATCTGCCACAGCTTCATAAGTTCTTCCGACTTCAACTGATTTAGTTTGACCTGATGGAAGAATAACTTTTACTCCGTTACTTAGCTTATTGGCCTCAACTCCATCTATGACTTTATCATGTGATTGATAAAAATATTCAACAGAAGAGTAAGGAGCAGACTGCCCTTCTGCAAATATTTTGGTAGCGCGAGGTTTGCCGTGCATGTCATTGTTTTCTACAACAAAGCCTTGACTTGCAGCCATTGCGTCTCTAGTCATGCAGAAAAGCATTAGATTTAGATTCATTTTAAATTCTTTAGTATCAATTCTTGTTCTACTAGTTATTGTTGGAAAATCTTTTGCAGTATAAAACTCATTTACGGTATGTCCTGTTGCAGTTTTCACAACTCCCTCTCTTTCAATGTTTTTTACTAAAACCTTACTATACCCTACAGATGGTGAAGGAAATAATTGTTCTCCAAATGGGGTCTCCATATAATTACGGATATCAGGAGCCCATGTCATTTTAATATCATTAGCCACATAGGTTCTCCAAACATTCTCTTCACCTCCCATTTGAGGTTCGTAAGCGGCAACACCACTAGAGACACTATCAAAACTGTATTGGTATTGTTGGCCATAATAACTTTCTTCACCGTTATCTACCATATCGTCCCACGCATCATATGTGTGGATTTCTTTTACTCTATGTCCTCCTCCTAACTTTGAGTTATTTGGAGTGTTTAATCGAATCCAGCTTTTATTCTTAACTAGAATCGTACCTATCTCTTTATTCCACAACGGTTTATTTGGCCCCGTAAATAATTCTCCATAAGAGGAAAAGGCCCCTATCATAGATTTTGCAATACTCAAAAAAGCTGCACTCTCATCAATTGGATTGGCTTGATTTGATGGTGGAATAATACGCGATAAATAATTTCTAGCAAATTGAATCCCTGATATTGCAATAGGACTATATGAATTTGATAAATTATCCATAAGCTTCCCTGGCTCTAGAAGTATATAACCATGACCATTCTCAGTTCCTATTGATTCGATTCGTGCATACCCTGGAACATAATCAAAAGTAGTTGATGCTTTATCCATTGATAACAGGGCCTTAAAGTAAATATAATCCCCTTTCTGTCCATAATTTTGTATCGATGTGTTAGGCAACATTTCAAAATAAAATTTTCGATTCTTATCATCATCATCACTAACAGAACAAGTGGTTCCGGAACAACCTTCAACATCTATGATTTTAAACATTTGAGTAGCCCTTTTATGCTGCACAAAAGCATAATCATCTGATTCATAAAAGACTTTTATCTTTCCTCCAGATGGTAGTTTAATTTCATTTAAATTCCAGGCTGAAGCCCACAAATCAGTACTGTCTTTATTATGACCAACATAGGGAAAGTCAGAATTTGATAATGGATCTGAAACCTCATTTCCTGACAATCCTGAAGGATTACGCTTATATGTTCCCCATCGATCAACGTTATTAGAATTATATTCAGGATTAAAACCATAATTAAATTCATATGGAGTCCGTTCACCTTTATAAGAGTTTTCATAGGTAAAATAAACTTTCTTTAAGGTTAGTTTACCTCCCTTTAAGATGTTTGTCGAGTCAGACTCTATATTCCCTGCATATTTTCGACATAAACTATAATCATAAACAAAATGTACAGTTTTAATGGGAGTTGCAGATGTACCATTTTCTTCAAAATCATTAAGAGAATATAATTCTATTTTATCTAATAATTTCATTCTTAAATTGGAACTATTCATCCCACCATATTCATCATTTACTGAAACAGCATCTTCTCTATCTGAGGTATAAAAAATCGCTAGATGATTTTTTCCTTTTATGGTATCCAAATACCATAATTCTTTTTCACCATAAATATAATTCGCTTTATCATCTGTTGGGTCAGCATTTAAACCTCTATCATGAAATGCTTTGGATTCCTGAACAGGGTTTCTCCATTTATAATTTTGTACTTGTTGATACTTAAATTCTATATAACTACCTAAATCGTCTCTACTTGGTCCCAAAATATTATCACTGTCTATATAATCAGAACCCAACACAGCAGTAATCATATAAGAATGGACATAAGCTGGGATAGTTTGAGCGTTATAATGGTTATCCAGTCCTCTTTTATTTCCAACTGAAGCATCTTGTGCTGAATAACCAACTAAACGAGAGTTCCAATTTGGTGTGCTTGCAGATGAAGCTCCAGCTCCGACAGCAAAAGAAACATTTTTTTGTTTTTTACTGTATGCAGGAAGTCCATAAAAATATCTTGATCCATCGGTCTTTGTTACATAAAATGCACCAATATGTAAAGCACTAGGGGTATTAGTATTTGCATAAGCACTTGAAGGAAGTTGCGTTATCCCATATCCATTTTTCAGTTCTTTTACAGTTAAACTAGTAAGCGGTTGGTTTCTTTTAAAGCTAAGACTTTTCGAATTCTGCATAGTGATTTGTTCATTCGATTGAGTTATCAAAGTATTATCTAAACCTTTAAATCCTAACAATTTAAATCTAACAGCTTCTGAACCACCTATATTATTAAAATGATAATCACTATCATCAAAAGCTAATTCACTTGCGTCTCTAAAAAAATTTGTTTTACTTTTATAATTTATAGACCTACTTGCAATATTGTTATCTTTCCAAACTCCTGAACTTGATTTAGAGAAAACCGCTCCTACATCGACTCCTGCCTTAAAAGTTAATCCTAGACCTACTTCAGCTCCAACTGAATATGAATTAGATTGTGAAGTAATATAGGGGTCGAATACATAGCCAATATCTTGTCTGTCCATTCGATAACTACCAGACACTCCATGTCCACTCACTGAAAAAATATCATACATTAAATGAGGAATTGGAAGTGCAGGAGAATTTTTTGTGAAGTTCCCGTCATTTTCTCTATTAAAATCCAACATAGAGTTTTTATTCAAAAAGCCATTTTGCATATAAATATATCCATACCCTCTTAAACTTTTTATTGTACTCACAAGACTGCTTTTACTGAAAAAACCAGTAAATGTTGCCTGTCCATCCGTTCCCACAAGGTCGGGCCCTAATTTAAAACGAGCGGTAAAGGAATTTTCTTTTGTACTATACGGAATTTGAGAAACATAAGACGACATTCCATGGTTAAAAGATGAACCTAATCCTCGGCCAAGACTAGAAAAATGGTATTCATTTTTGTCTTCATTATTCTTAACACTGTTTCTTACCTTCACTTCACTAGAAAAATTAATCGTAGTTTGCTGTAAACCTTGACGTGAATTAAATGATGAACCAATACTTAATTTATTTGTTATGTTATCTGTTTTCTTATCTCCACTGCTCAATGAAAGATTCGCTCCAAGTGAAGCCCCCCCCTGACTACTTCCTGAAAACTCTAACCCCACATTCAAACCACTTATTTTAGCAATTCCAAATGATGGTCCAATTGAAACATTTGAACTAAAGCCTGAATAATTATTATATTGAATTCCGAAATCTACACTTATTCCCATACCCCCTAAATCAACACCAAATACCTCCAAGTTTGCTCCAGCAGAGGTTCCTGCGGTCCAATTATCTTTTTGGTTATACTCTTGCACAATTTCATCACCAGAAAAATCATCAGGAATTCCTCTCATATTTCTATTAATAACTCCAGGATTGACATTCCAACCTAGCCCTACCCATGAAGCCTCCTGCTCCATTCCAATTCCTGCATTATAAGCAAGATTAATAGGATATCCATCAACTTCAAGTAAGGGGATGTTATAAGAAAAATCGCCTGTAAATGGATCAACCATCCCATCAGTTCCCACTGGTGAAAAACTTTGTACTTCTGGTTGATCTGGTCCTGCTGATTGAAGAAATTTCACTTCCGTGATTTCGTTCTTTGGTTGTTTTATTGGTACCGAGGACTCATATAATATTTCTGAAATTGATTCTTTGGTTTGAACGTTTGCTTTTAATTCATCTTCTTCAATATTTCCTGTGCTTTCTGAAAGTTCAGAATCATCATAAATTCTGAATTGTAAAATATCAGTAGAACGCACCATTCTTTTCTCATGAGTTCCTCCAAAAAGGAATACTGGTGAGATAGTCTGTAAAAACATGATAAGGACCAACAATAAAGCATCTGGTCTTAGTTGTCTCAAATTATTCAAATATTTCATATTATTTTTCATCTTCAATGTTGTTATCCTATTTTATGCGGAAACGTGTGTTGTAGGTATTCCCTTTTTGATCTTTAACTATCAAGGTATATGTTCCTTGAGGGTATGAATTGGTTTTTAAAAAGTAAAAGTCACGTCCTGTCTGTTCCAACTCCTCGTCTTGACCTAACTTTTCATCTTTACCAAGCTCAACTCTTATTTTTTCAGATTTATCATTTAACACCTTATAGTTCAAACTTCCATTAGACTTATATCTACTTTTTAATTTGAAATAAAACCCTTCACTATTTACATCGTAAATGGAAGATGTAAAATCTGTATTTAAAACAGCATACTTCTGTGGTAAAACTATTTTTTTGTATAAAATAAACTCCCATGATTCTGATTCAGTAACAATAATTCCATTCACCTTTTTTTGTACACGCCATCCATATCGGTGATTATATTTTAATTCTGGAGCATCAAAAGGATAAGAAAATTGATAAACTTGAATATTTCCAATGCGTAATAAAGGAGTGTTTACAAGTAAGCCTGCATGTGCACTTTGATCCTTTTTTAACTCTACTACAGTGAATATATATTGAACTTCATCTCTTTTTCCAATAAAATCAGTAGCATACCAACTAAAAACAGGATAAACCGTTTCGATAGTGTCTTTATCATAAGGCTGAATTAAAGTGATGGCGTCCTGGCCAATGCTTGATAAGGAATTCAAGATAAAAAATAGTAGTAAGTAAATAGTTTTCATAATTCTTTAAAATTTAAAACTTGTATTCATAGTAAATAAGTAGGGTAACCTTTCATATAATGTCCTGTAATAACTTCTATAAAAGTCTCCCATTACAAAGCGTTCAGCTCGAAATGTTAAATCAATGTTTTTTGTCATCTTCCATTCAACTTCTAAATGTCCTCCCATACTCGTATTGGAGTTTTTATCTGCAGAAATAATTAGGCTTCCATCTAACTTTATCGCTTCAAAAATATATTTTCCGCCAATACTATAAACGTGAGTTCCTGTTGTAACAGATTCATCAGTCTTAAAAAAGTAATCGTATTTTAAAGAAGCAGACCATCTCCTATCTCCAATCACTTTATACACTCCAAATTGTGTATATTTCAAAGCATTAACAGTGTCTGAAAATAAATAATCGTTATAATTTACGCCTATTAAGGCCTTCTTGTCCTTTACTTTATAATTGGACTCCAAATTAATTCCTGCTAAATAACTAGAGCCTTTAAAAACATCACCAGCTTCTCTTTCAGTAGAATAATGTACATAATTAAACATCGTTGAATAAGTTATATATTCTGTATATCTCCCTGAAACGTTAACTCCTGTTGTTTGTAATTTCATAGATCGATCAGTTCCATTGGATTCATCTATTTTGTATGTAGTTCCGAAATTTAGATAAGGCAAAACTCTGTGACGCGACTCAAATGCAATCCGTTTATTTCCTGGTTGCATCATTCCATAAACTGTTGTATTTGCATTTGGATCTATATTTCTATATTGAATAGAAAAGTTAGAGCGAATTTTAGCTACTTCTTGTCCATATTTTAACATTAAAACATTCGATCGATAGTTTGAGAATAAGGTTCCGAATACATCTGGTTCTATAAGTGAATCTATACTATTGTTGGCTGAAGTTTTACCATAAACCACATCTAAAACACCTCCTTTGTATATTAAAGGTACATATCGAAGGTCCAATTCAACAGATGCTGCAGGATCATACATTGATTCCATATCATTACTTCCTGCTAAAAAACGAGTATTGGTTAAGTAATTAAAACCTATAAGAACATGCGTTTCTTCTGGTTTCCCCCACCCTGTCTTTACAGAGGTTAAAACTCCATTGTCTTTAACTTTCTGAAAATCAAATTGATTAAATACGTTTTGATTGTAATTAAGTTGATTCGTAATTTCATTCGTACTTAACATTACATTATTCATTGTAAGTCCTGTAGAAAATGCTAAATAATAATTTTTATATTGAAACTCTGTCCCTATCCCTTTAATCGCGGTGTTCTGATCTGATAAAGCTGTAGTTTTTGGATAGGTTAAACCAATATCTATCTTTTGTATGCTTTTAATGAAACCCATTTTATCAAGTGTTTCATCACCATAAGATGAAAAATCAGGATTATTTAGCTTTTCTTTATGACTTGTTAATTCATTTTTATAGTTTTCAAACTTATTGATTAAGCTATCACATTTCTTTTGAGTTGATAATATTTTTTGATAGAAAATTATTATATTATCATATTCCTTTTTGTAATTATCTATCCTTTTTTGAGTGTCATTCTTTTTTTGTAGAACACTATCACTTCGTTCTTTGGAGGAATCTGAGATATTTTCATTGCTTAAACTGTCTTTAATTTTTTCTTCATGTTCTTGAGCTAAGCGTCTTCCTTCTTGTTCCATCTTGCGCTTAAGCATATCTAAATAAACTTCTGTTTGTCCCTGCATGTTGGACACCTTAGCTTTATTGTTTTTCAGCTTTCCTTCTACATCAATTAATTCAGACAACTTCTCGTCCAATTTGGCTTTTTGATTATCAATATATCTTTGCTTGTCAAAACTAATTCTGAAAAAATTATTTGCTCCTAGAGGCATTCTTAAAGTTGAGTAATTGTAACTGACCAATACAGGTAATCCTAAAACACCAGATTGCATCTGACCAGAGCTCCCTAATATTGCAGCAATCCCACGGGTCGTATCTGTAAAAACAGTATTTAGACCATAGGAGTAATTTAGATTAATCTCACCATGAATGTCTTTGATATCATCTTTTACGTTGGTCCAAATCTTAGATCCTAAATATGATAAACTGTCATTACTTAATTGCTCTTCAGTATCGTACTCTCCAATTCCAGATAATTCTCTTGAAACTTTATCATAGTCGAATTTACACCTTTGAATTTCAAGAGTAGTTTGCTGCCCAAGTAAAAGTTCACATGTCAACAACAGAGGTAGAAAAATAAGTAAATGTTTTGAAGTTACTTAATTATAGGTAGTAAGTTATTAGTTATGCAAATAATTATATTTATTTATATGAAACCTAATTATTTAACTAAAAACTTCTCTGTTTAACATTTAAAAATGAAGCATTTAAAAGCATAAAAGCTGACAGACTGATCTTTTTAAATGTCTAAACTAAGCTAAACAAGGTCATTTCAGATGAAATCAATCTTTTAAAAAACGAATAGTATTTAGTTTTTTTTGTACTTTAAAACCACATGTTTAAAATGCAAAATGAATCAAAAAAAACAAAAATAGAATGTTTTAATAGAGTTAAGAATCACCACATGTTTTGTAGATAACTATTTTCTAAAATAGCCACCAACAAAAAAAGGTCAAGATTTACGCCTGACCTTTCATTTTCCCTTAAGGATATTTAGTATTTAATAACTCAATTCAACTTTAGAAATCACACATTCTTTACAATCTTTTATTTCTCCGCTGTAAGTTTCACGGTATTTGTGAATTGTTTTAATTGGTATTCCCATGAAATGTCTTTGAATACGAGTAACTTGTACACAAAGTCTTCCCATATTCGGGTGATACCTGTTTTCTAATTTACTTTTTCTTACTGTTTTAAATAGTTTGATAACTCAATGTATTATGATTCAGTCGCAATGTAAAGGATATATTGCAAAAACTCAAGAAATATGTCAGATTTCTCAAAAAAGCGTGACTATTTTAAGGTTTTTTATCAAAAAATATACGATTTAAATTAAACACTATTTAAGGGAAGGAGTATTTTTTCTAAACATTCACTATAATAAAATACTAACATAAGTTACCACCAAAAAAAAGAGACCACCCTTTCGAATGATCTCTTTTATAAAATTTAAAAATCTAATTCACACTGTCTTTAAAAGACTATGAATCGATTGACCCCATTACACGCTCCATGAATTTCTTGGCAGCGTCTCGTTGAGAAACGCCTTCCTCTCTCATCATTTTATTGACTTCGATTGCGCCGTACATATTGGAGAGCAATTCTCCGATTACGTCCAATTCTTCATCTTTCATAGAAGAAAGTTCGGTGAGGTTTTCTAATGTTTCAATTGTTTCAAGAACAAAATCCTCGTCATTTTCCTCAATAAAAGTGGATAGGTGTCTAATTACTGGTAGTCTCATCGATAAAAGATTTTAATACTTCTGTTTTATTTGTTTGCGTTTGCTGAATTAATTCTCCGTTTTTGAATGCTGCAAACGTAGGTAAATTATCTACTTTCGCTAGCTTTCTAGATTCTGGATTTTTTTCAGCATCGATCACTATAAACTTTACACTATCATGATCCTGAGCAAATTTCTTAAACTTAGGCTTCATGATTCGACAGTTTCCACACCATCCGGCAGTAAACTGTACGAGAACGATTCCATCGCCTGAAATCTCTTCTTGTAAAGTGTCTGTTGTTAACTCTACAAATGCCATATTAATTGTTTTTTAAATATTCTGCTGTTCCTTTAGCGTCTGCACTCATTGCTGTGCTTCCTTCTTCCCAGTTAGCTGGACAAACTTCACCGTGCGTTTGTACGTGAGAATATGCATCAATCAAACGAATGAACTCATTCACACTACGTCCAACTGGCATGTGGTTAACACCTTCATGGAATACAGTACCTTCCTCATCAATTAAGTAAGTTGCACGGTAGGTTACGTTATCACCTTCTACGATAAAAGAATCTGTTGCTTCGTTGTACGTTTCATTTTGAATATCCAAAATCCCTAACATACTTGACAAGTTACGGTTAGAATCTGCTAAAAGTGGGTACGTAACACCTTCAATTCCTCCATTATCTTTTGCTGTACTTAACCATGCAAAGTGAACCTCTGGAGTATCACATGAAGCACCAATTACAATCGTGTTTCTGTCTTCGAATTCTTTCAATTTTGCTTGAAAAGCGTGAAGCTCTGTTGGACATACATAAGTAAAGTCCTTTGGGTACCAAAATAACAATACTTTTTTCTTATTTTTCTTTGCTTCTTCTAATACATTAATTTTAAATGTATCACCCATTTCATTCATTGCATCCACTTGGATGTCTGGAAAAGTTCTTCCTACAATTGACATAATTATTTTGTTTTTATTGATTATTAATATTTTCTATGAAGATAAGAATATTTGAGGCTTAAAACTTCAATCGGATTGTAAATTTTAACGCTTTGTAATCTCATCGACACCACAAATATACATCTCTTTTAGCTATTGCTTTTATCAATTATTATTATATTTACATAAACTTTATCTATATGATTTCCCCTGTTCAACTTTCTTATATATTCGCCTTACTGAAACACAAGAACTTTCAACGCGCCGCCGATGCTTGTCATGTGACGCAACCCACACTTTCAATGCAGCTCAAAAAGGCAGAAGAAGCCTTGGGATATAAAATAATCAATAGAGACACTAATCCGATTTCTTTGACTGATGCAGGGAAAAAACTTTATCCAACTCTGTCCGCAATTCAAATGGCTTATGATGAATTAGAAGTGAAAGTACAAAAACTAAAAGGAACCTATAAATCTGAGATTCGTATTGGAATTATCCCCACCATTTCTAACTATTTAGTGCCCGAGTTATACGCTAAATGGCAAGACCAAATTGGAGATGTTCATTTAGATATTAGCGAGTTAACTTCTCCCAACTTATTGGCTGCTTTAAAAGAAAAATCTATTGATTTTGGAATAATGGCAGGTCCGGTTGATGATGCTTCACTTGACCAACAAATTTTATACAATGAAGAGGTGTTTATTTATGCTCCTACCTTAAAAGGAAAAGAAATTAATTTAGAACAATTGGAGAATGAACGTCCTTGGTTATTGAGCGAAGGAAACTGTTTAAGAACACAAATGATCAACTTTTGTAAATTAGATAACGCAAAGAAATCAGAATGGAATTATGAGGGAGGAAATTTACACTTACTCACGAAAATGGTCGAACAAGAAGGCGGATATACTTTAATACCTTCTTATTATTTACCACATTTGAACTTAAATTTTCAACACATTAAAAGGATAACTGACCACACTCCTATTCGTCAGATTATTGGATTACATTTAAAACGAAACACCAAAAAGGAAGACATCGTTAAAATCATGCGCATTATTCAACGAAGTAAGAATGTGGGGCAGAAAAAGTTAGAAAATGTCGAATTGTTGCCGTGGGATATTTAATCATAATAAAGCACGGAACTAAATTTGATTATCCTTTACAATTAATCTATTTATTTTTTCTTCTCTTTTTTCATTTCCTCTTGTGCTTTCTCTTTTCTATTGTCTCTGTTTGGATCATACGTTTTATACATATCTTTCATCTGAGATAAATGTTTTTCAGGATTCACTGTCCCTCGGTGACACATTACACAGTTGATTACTTCAACTTGGTTTGGTTTTGGATCTGGATAATGAGGTTTGAAAACTGTTTCATTCAGATTATTCGTCATCTCTATCATCACACGCGCAATTTCTTTCTCAATTTTATCATCGCTTGCAAAATCTAACTTTGATGCGTCGTCTTTACGAAGTGCGTGACAATGATTACAGTTTACACCAAGTGAAAGAGAGTAATTCTTCATCAAATAATTTAGACTGTCCTTTGAAATATCTTGAGGAAGCACTTTCAAATTCTTCCACGAATGTTTTGGTGCGTAACTTTCATAAACTTTGGAGTCAGCAGTAAAAGCATATAGCCCTAATGTTAGAATCACAAACCCAATGGCTGAAATCAGGGTGAAAAGTTTTCTTTTAATTTTCATAATAATTGGTTTTAAGTCCGATAGAGACCGGATGATTAACCTAAAAGGTAAGAAAATATTTTTGGAAAAGAAAATGAAGGATTGAAACAGGAGAAATTGGGAGGTTTAAATGGAGGGGATAAATCTGAATTTAATAAGAAAGTGATTTTTATTCTTTTGAGCTTTGGCATAGGCAATGAGAGTGATACGGACGGACCTTTTTAATTTCGACACTGCTTACTTAGACTTTCGCTCAGCACAATGTAGCCACTTAATTCCCTAATGGATGCATAAAAATTCCACAAATGAAATTTAGGTAAAAAGCATTACTTCTTCCAGTTCTTGACATTATTCTCAATGTAATTCTTGACATTCATTAACTCTCGATCATCACGAATTATTCGATCATAGAACCTCGCATGCCATACACACTTCTTATTACCTAATAAAATATTGTTTTTTCTGGTCACAGCTCCTTTAAAACTTCCTACAATTGCTCCCAAAGAATTGGCAGACAAAAACCTATTAGAGACATCAATTTTACTTATGGAATAGCAAATTTCAACAATAGCATGAAAGTGATTTGGCATTACAACATATTCATGAAGTTTTATATTTTTTCGAATCTCCCCAGCCCTTTCCCACTCTTCCTGAATAATTTCTCCGAGTTTATTGGGATACATTACTTCTTCTTTTATTTCTCCAAAAATATTACGTTTATCTTTTGAGTTTATGGTGATAAAGTAATATCCTATTGAAGAGTAATCATAATCTTCAAGTCGATAGCTCTTCCGATTAGGTAGT
>Ga0079223_10001843_pt1 | contig 12860 bp, 9 predicted proteins | sample Stecom2011_FD_75072 | JGI IMG/M metagenome (GOLD analysis project Ga0079223, IMG submission 75072) | Agricultural soil microbial communities from Utah to study Nitrogen management - Steer compost 2011 | ecosystem: Environmental > Terrestrial > Soil > Agricultural land | place: USA: Utah... | reverse complement strand
GGAAACTTCTCAGCTGATATTTCGGCAGATGAATTTCACGAGTTAAGTAAGAAAATTAACGTACCGATCATTAAAACGGCACTTCGTGAGAGATTCCGAGACGAACAGATTGCAAGATTAGGAAATACACACATTATTTACCCAGCATTAGATAAAAAAGCCTATCAAGACCTGATTCGATTGAGCCTGGACAACTACTTTAATCAGTTTGAAAAGGAGTTTAATATCCGTTGGAAATACGATGAGACATTGGTGGATAAGATTTATCGAGAAGGTGTGTATCCAACGCAGGGAGCAAGACCTGTATTCACTACTATTCAACAAATAGTGAAGGCAAAGACAGCTTTGTTATTACAATCTATTTTGATTAAAGAAAAAAAAGTAGACTGCATTAAGTTAACCGTTGAAGACGAAAAACTGGTGGGTTCATTTTACAATGCGAAGAAACTTCTTTGGAAGGATAAACACGAAATAGTCTCTCAATTAGATACGCTGAGACAACCTAAAAAAGATGAAAGGCAAGCCATTACTGCTGTGCATGAATCTGGTCATGCAGTTCTAATTGCCGCTTTAATGAGAACAGCTCCACAGTGTATAACTTCAGTCTCTAGTGATTCTGAAAACGAAGGCTTTGTATTCTCTCGAAATAAAACCAACTATACACCAAAACACGAACTTGTAAAAAGAGTTGCAGTAAAACTTGGTGGTTTAGTAGCAGAGGAAATGGTTTTCGGTGAACAACACATTACATTGGGATCCTCTTCAGATCTTAAAAGTATGCATGACTATTTAGACTATGCTTTCAAAGATTCAGGTATGGGAACCAAAACATATCGTTTTGCCAGTAATTCGCAGGAAGAAAGTTCCAGTATGCATTCTATTCGTAGTGTTGAACATGAAATAAAGGAAATGATTGATGCAGGGAAGTTACTCGCGAAAAAAACATTGCAACGTGAAAAAAAGGTAATGATAAAAATAGCGCAAGAACTTTCACAAAAAGCACGAATCGAGCAAGATGAATTTATAGAGTTGTATAGTGATTACGCCATAGATAAAGTGGACTTCAATATTGAGTCTACCTATTATCATGATGCTATAAAAAATGCATTGAAAGAATCAAATGTAACAGCATCAATCGCACAAGGTCAATCAATCAGTCTAAATAAAGACACTCATGACGATTATAAAAACGTGTAGAACTTTAAAATTAAAAAATAAGAAATGAAAATGAACAAACAAAAAAACATATTACTTCACCACGCCCAGCAGATCATAAAAAAGTCAGAAGATCAATCCATACTATCCTCTATTAACTCAGGATTTTCAAATATTGACAAAGAAGTCCATGGTCTTAAACTCGGACAAATGTACGTCTTGGGAGCTGCAGTTGCGATGGGAGAAAGGGTGTTTGTTGGGCAACTGGCATCTCAGGTGTCGGACAAAACAGGGGTTTTGTACTTATCATTTAAGGAGTCAACTGATAAACTGACAAAACGTTTGCTGAGTATGGCTGCCTTTATTCCCGAGTACCAATTGGAGTATAAACCATGGGACGCAGAAGTGGCCAAAAAAATCATAACGGTACTGACTTCTTTTGAAAAGAAAAGGTTCTTCATAGAGAAGCTATGGCAATTTGAAGAGGAGGAGCTGCTGGATCTAATTCAGGATTATATTGTTCATAATGGAGTTCAGTTGATAATTATCGATGATGAAGAAAACTTGTTCAAAAGCTTTAGTAAACAGCTATGTTCCGAAGAGAAATATGGCTTCATGCTTACTTTAAAGATAATGCTGCGAAATCTGGATTGCTGTAGCATCATTCTTAAAAAAATTAAATCAGCAAAACGGACAAAAAAGAACCCATGTCAACTCCCTGCAGTCAACGAACTACAAAAGGAATATGATTTAGCTGAAATAGTTGATAAAATCTGGTTTTTGCACCGAATTGAATATTACGGAATACTTAAAGACCCCTTTGAAAATAGTACAGCTGGTCGCATGGACATCTACGAAATGGATGAGGACGGAGGGTATATAAATAACTTTTACTTCAAAGTTAAAAATAGTTTTACTTTTTTGGAGGTTATGGAGGATCCTTCTGTGTCGGGTTGGGCGGATGATTTGATAGAGGAGGAGTAGAAAACCTGATTTCGACAATGAAATTGTACAAATAAAAATGTTTAGTAATTCAGCGCAATAATCACCATGATTTGGTATATTACGCTCCGTAAAACTAAGATATGGGTGTAACAACGTACATAAAACAACTTCAAAGTTTTGAGGAATACTCATTTTCTTGGGATGAAGTGCTGCGTAATTGCAATGCTCCGGAATCAACATTGCGAAAAGAATTAACGCGTTTAGTTGAACGAAATGAAATTGTAAACCTGCGAAAAGGTTTTTACCTTATTATTCCGCCACGCTATCAGAATGTAGGAAAAATACCACTACAATTGTACGTAAACAAATTATTCAAATTTCTCGAGAGAGATTATTATGTTGGTTTATTTACTGCTGCAGCTGCGTATGGTGCTTCTCATCAACGTATTCAACAAGACTACATAATAACTGTACCTCCTACGCTAAGAGACATTGATAAAGGAAAAAATAAACTACGTTTTCTAAAAACAGAAAATTTACCTGATAAAAATATCATAGAGCGTAAATCAGATGCTGGAATGTACAAAATATCTTCACCAGCATTAACAGCGCTCGATTTGGTTCATTATCATCCGAAAGTTGGAGGTGTTAACCGTATGTTAGCCAATCTCGATGAAATTTCTCAGGAAATCAGCGTTGAGGATCTTAATCAATTATTGTCCTGGTACCCGTATAAGAGTACATTGCAACGTTTTGGGTATTTGATGGAGAAACTGGAGACAACTGAGTCAATCACCAATGAGGTGTTTAAAAGTTTACAGAAAGAACCGTTCTATCCAGTCCTTCTAACGCCTAAAAAAAATGCTAAAGCAGGAAAAACTGGAAATCGTTGGAAAATTGACGCAAATATAAAACTAGAGAACGACTTATGATACCAAAACACATCCTCTCAAAATCCACATTCATCAAAGGAACCCAGTGCAACAAAGCACTCTACCTCTACAAACACAACAGAGACCTCAGAGATGAATTAACAGCAGCACAGGAAGCTATATTCGCTCAGGGAACTTCTGTGGGTGAACTGGCTTGTGAATTATTCCCGGGAGGAGTAGATTGCACACCAGAAAGCTATTTTGACTTTCAAGCGGCTGTGATTAGAACACAGGAAGAGATAGAAAAAGGAACAAAAATCATTTACGAAGCCGCTTTTCAATTCAATGGCGTCTTGGCAGCATTGGATATTTTGGTGAAGCACGAAGACGGTTGGCGTGCTTATGAGGTGAAAAGCTCAACGAGTGTAAGTGAAACGTATGAACTGGATGCGACAATTCAATATTATACCATCACCAATTCGGGGATTGATCTCAAAGATATTTCCATTGTCCACATTAATAATCAGTATGTAAAAAATGGTCCAATTGATGTAAATGAGCTGTTCGCCATTGAATCTGTAAAAGAACAAGTACTGAACTTGTTGCCAGGTATTCCCAATCAGGTGAATCTGCTGAAGAAAGTATTAAAACAACCCGAAGCACCAAAAGTAGAAATTGGGCCACATTGTTCTTCACCTTATCTGTGTGATTTTGCAGGACATTGTTGGAAGCACGTTCCTGATTATTCTATATTCAATATTGCGCGTTTGAGGGCGGATAAGAAATTTGAACTTTACGACAACAACATACTTCATTTAAAAGATATCCCTGAAGAATTTCCGTTAAACGATAACCAATGGATGCAGGTGCAGAGTGAAGTCAGAAATGAAACATTCATCGACAAAAAAGCGATCCGTTCATTTGTTCAAGACCTCAATTATCCGATCTACCATTTGGATTTCGAAACATTTACATCAGCAGTCCCCATATTTGACGGTAGCCGACCGTATCAGCAGTTGGTTTTTCAATATTCACTACACATCGAACATAAAGACGGTAAAATAGAACACAAAGAATTTTTAGCCGAAACGAATGGTGAAGATCCACGCATTCAATTCATCGAAGAATTAATAAAAGACTGTGGCGATAGGGGAGACGTATTGGTCTATAACATAGGTTTCGAACGCGGAAAACTATTTGATTTAATCGAGTTCTCCCCACAACACAAACAACCTATCTTAAAGATCATCGATCGCTTAAAAGACCTAATGGTCCCATTTAGAGAGCGCTGGTATTACACCCCTCAAATGCAGGGTTCTTATTCGATAAAGAAAGTGTTACCCGCTTTAGTTCCTGAGTTGTCTTATCAGGATTTGAATATTCAGGAAGGGGGAACGGCGAGTAATACGTTTACGACTATACTGCAAGGTGAATTTAAAGGGGATGTTGTGCAGATTCGAAAGGATTTGTTGGCGTATTGTGAGTTGGATACGTTGGCGATGGTTAGGATATTGGGGAGGTTAAGGGAGGTGTGAATAAATAAAAATTTGAAAGAATACAAGCTCATTGATTAAGAATTAATAATTCTTATTAAATTTAAATCCAACAAAACACCACATGACGTCATTAACCAGAATATTAAAACACAAAGCCTTCAAAAATCTAAGGGAATGGTTTAAATACCATTTTCCAAATCCTGGTTTTAATTGTGGAAATATTGAGATTATAGGCACAAATGGAGAGACTTCTAATTACGCTGGAGATATTGGAACAGCCTTCGATTATCTGTTTCGATTTAAACTCGAACAGCTTAATGATATAAAAGAAGATTCTTCACCTACAACTTGGGTTGCCTTTCACGCACTGAAAAAACTACCAGCTCATCTAAAAGAAGAAGCAGAAGAAAAATTCAAGAAAGTAGTATTTCACTATTTAGAATTGGTGAAAGAGGATGTTGTGAATGATGATTTGTTTGAAGCATGTTTATTTTTAAATTACCTTGATGTTTTATACAGAACAGGGCTCATTGCAGATGATTTTGGAGAAAGTAATCCCGATAAAATAAATGAGCTTAAAGCTATTTATGAAAACGTCGATTGGGAACAATTTAAAACAAATAAAACGTGTGTATTAAATCCGATCTTTGGAGGAATTATTTCAAATGTTGGAGCCGATGGCGATTTAAATTTTGAAGATATTTTAGTTGATATCAAATGCACAAGTAGTATCAAGATAGAGCGTAGTTATCTAAATCAACTTCTCAGTTATTACTTTTTGCATTTACTTGATGATTCTAAAGATAAACAAGAAATAAAGAAAATAGGGATTTACTTTGCAAGAGCCGATTATCTTTGGGTTATGAAGTTAGATGATTTTTACTCATTTCTTGAACTGAAAAAACGTGCTAATGAATTTAAAGAGCTTATAGTCAACCCTAGTTTAGACTTACTTCCTGAAAAATTAGAAAAAAGAACTGTTACAAACTCCCTGGAATGGGATGCTATTCAAAAAAATGTGGAAAGGGTACTTTCCGATTTAAATAAAGACGATAAATAATGACATCATCAACACACAATAAAATTGTTTCTTTCATCTGGTCCATTGCTGACGATTGCCTAAGAGATGTATACGTAAGAGGTAAATACCGTGACGTAATTCTACCCATGACCGTATTGAGAAGGCTCGATGCACTGCTGGAAGATTCCAAAGAACAAGTCATGGAGGAGGTGCGTTTTCAACGAGAAGAAATGAGCTTTACAGAACTGGAAAACGATGGTCTTCAAGAGGCATCGGGATATGTATTTTACAATACAAGTGATTGGACACTGAAAAAGCTACACGATACCGCTACAAACAATCAGCAAATTTTATTGGCCAACTTTGAAGAATACCTCAATGGTTTCAGTTCAAATGTGAAAGAGATTATTGAAAAATTCAAATTGAAAAGTCAGGTGAGGCACATGGCGAATAAAGATGTGTTGCTCGATGTTCTTGAGAAATTTACTTCGCCTTACATTAATCTTACACCAAATGAAAAAGAAGATCCCGATGGAAGAAAAGTTCCTGGACTTACTAATTTGGGAATGGGGTATGTGTTTGAGGAATTGATCCGAAAATTTAACGAAGAAAACAATGAAGAAGCGGGAGAACATTTTACTCCACGTGAAGTGATTGAATTGATGACGCATCTTGTTTTTGATCCGATCAAAGAAAACTTACCTCCTGTAATAACTATTTATGATCCTGCTTGTGGTTCTGGTGGTATGTTAACAGAGGCACAAAATTTCATTAAAGATGAGGAAGGCCAATACAAGGCCATTGATGATGTCTTTTTGTACGGAAAAGAAATAAACGATGAAACGTATGCCATCTGTAAATCGGATATGATGATTAAAGGAAATAATCCTGAAAATATTCGAGAAGGTTCAACGTTGACTACAGATGAATTTTCGGGATTACAATTTGATTTCATGCTTTCCAATCCACCTTATGGGAAATCATGGAAATCGGAGGTTAAATATATCAAAGATAAAAACGAAGTAATCGATCCACGTTTCCAAGTGCATTTGAATGATTATTGGGGCAAAGCGGAGGAAGTAGACGCTACACCGAGAACTTCGGATGGTCAGTTGCTATTTCTGATGGAAATGGTGAATAAAATGAAGACCTTGGATAAAAGTCCGCATGGATCGCGCATTGCTTCTGTTCACAATGGTTCAAGTTTGTTTACAGGAGATGCGGGAAGTGGAGAAAGCAATATCCGTCGTCACATCATTGAAAACGATCTGTTGGATGCTATCATTCAACTACCGAACAACCTTTTCTACAATACGGGAATTACGACTTACATTTGGTTGCTGTCAAATAACAAGCCCAAAAAGCGAAAAGGAAAGGTTTTACTCATAGATGCCAGTGAACGCTATGCGAAACTGCGTAAAAACCTAGGAAATAAAAACTGCGAGTTTCGTCCAGAGCATATTCAGGAGATTATGGATACGTATACGAAATTTGAGTCCATCGAGCGCAAACAGGCAACAGATTTAGCAGCGCAGGTATTTGACAACGAAGACTTCGGTTTTTATAAAGTAACGATTGAGCGTCCTGAACGATTAAAAGCACAATTTACAGAAGAGCGTATTGCTGAACTACGTTTTGATAAAACGTTAAGAGAACCAATGGAATGGGCTTTTAATGAGTATGGCGAGGCTGTTTATGACAAAATCAGTGATTATTCTGAAGCAATTCTAAAGTGGGTAGAAGATGAACAGCTCGATTTAAACAATAAAAAACGAAAAGATTTAACTTCTGAAAAATTGTGGAAAAAGCACAAAGACCTTTATGCTTATGCAAAACAATTGATGAAATTTATTGGTACAGAAGAACACAATGATTTTAACGTATTCTCAAAAGAAGTTGACAAAGTAATCAAAGAGAACAAACTCAAACTTTCGGCAAGTGAGAAAAAGACCATTTTACAGGCTGTAAGTTGGTACGATGAAAATGCAGCAAAAGTAATCAAGAAAAAGCAAAAACTTTCCACTGAAAAATTGCAGAAGTTACTCACTCATTTAGGTTGTGAAAAGAAAGATTTATCCGATTATGGTTATTATCCAACGGAAAAAGCCAACGAATATCTAGAATACGAAACTTCTTCCGATTTACGCGATTATGAAAACATTCCGTTAAAGGAAAATATTCATGAATACTATTTGCGCGAAATAAAACCTCATGTGGAAGAAGCATGGATTCACATGGATAAAACCAAGATAGGTTATGAAATAAGCTTTAACAAATATTTCTATCAACATCAGCCATTGCGAAGTATTGAAGAGGTTACGCAAGACATTCTTGAACTGGAAAAAGAAAGCGATGGATTGATGGCCGAAATATTAAATATGGATTGATATGGACTCAGAAATCATCATATATCAGGCAGAGGACGGCCAAACGAAGATTCAAACGCGACTGGAAGATGAGACCGTATGGTTGACACAAGATCAAATGGCAGAGCTGTTCCAACGCGAAAGAAGCGTTATAACAAAGCACGTGGGAAATATTTTTAGAGAGGGAGAATTGGACGAAAAAAGCAATGTGCAAAATTTGCACATTAGTGGTTCTGACAAGCCTGTGAAGTTTTATAATTTGAACGTCATCATTTCTGTAGGCTACCGCGTAAAGTCGCACCGTGGAACACAATTTCGTATTTGGGCAACGCAACGATTGAAGGAAACACGCGGAGGAGACCAATTTGTTGTGGTAGATACGTTGCATGGAACGTATCTACCACAACATATCACAATGGATCCATGGGTAACAGAAAATCTTTCAAAAAAATCAAACCAATGATGGAAACAGCACTAAAAACAGTAAAACGATATCCGAAATATAAAGATTCTGGTCTTGATTGGTTGGGTGAGATTCCAGACGTATGGTATACTGAAAAGGGAAAATGGTTATTTAGTAAAGAAGAAAGGCCGACAAGAAAAGAAGACGAAATCGTCACATGCTTTAGAGATGGACAGGTAACTTTAAGAAGGTTACGGCGAACAGATGGTTTTACAAATTCTATAAAAGAACACGGTTATCAGGGTATCAGAAAAGGAGATCTTGTTATTCATCAAATGGATGCTTTTGCTGGATCAATTGGAGTATCTGATTCTGACGGCAAATCTACTCCTGTATATTCTGTTTGTACTGAAAGAGTAAATAATAGTGTCGATAATTATTATTATGCCTATTTACTTCGCAATATGGCAAGAGTCGGATTTATAGAATCCTTAGCCAAAGGTATTCGAGAGAGATCGACAGACTTTAGGTTTAATGATTTTAAAGAATTAATTCTTCCTTTCCCCCCCCTCCCCGAACAAACCGCCATAGCCAATTTCCTCGACGACAAAACCGAAAAGATTGATCGTGCGGTTTCCATCAAAGAAAAGCAAATCGCCTTACTCAAAGAGCGCCGCCAAATCATCATTCAGGAATTAGTTACCGGCAAAAAAGTCTGGAACGAAGCAAAACAAGCGTGGGAAAAGCCAGAGAATACAAAAGACTCTGGGGTAGAATGGATTGGTGAGATTCCTGAGGAGTGGGAGGTGAAGAAAATGAAACACTTATTAAGAATAAAGAATGGTCAAGACTATAAACATGTATTGAGTGATTCTGGTTACCCAGTAATGGGATCTGGTGGTCAGTTTGCTCATGCTAGTGAGTATATTTATGATGGAGAGGTAGTATTGTTGGGAAGAAAAGGCACCATAGATCGACCACTATATTTCAATGGTAAGTTTTGGACCGTCGATACAATGTTTTATGCTATAGTTAATGAGAGTTATTTAACTAAATATATATACTATATCTCTACTACAATACCTTTTAAATATTATACTACATCAACCGCTTTGCCAAGTATGACTCAAGATGACTTAAACAATAATAAGGTCGTTATACCAAAGCTAGAAATTCAAAAGAAAATAGTTAAACAAATAGAATTCCAATCCAAAAAAATCGACCAAGCCATCTCCATTAAGGAGCGAGAGATAGATAAATTGAAGGAGTATAAAGCGAGTTTGGTGAATGATGTGGTTTTGGGGAAGGTGAAAGTGACTTCTGAATAAATGAATAAAGAAATTTACGGATGTGGAGAGATAAAGAATCGAAAATACAAGAGCAAGTAAAAAAACTACATGAAGCAGTTAATACGCTAAAGGAAAGTTTTCCATCGAAAAATGATGGTTTTACTTTAGATGGGAGATTGGTGGGAGATATTGGAGAGGTAGTTGCAGAGCATCTTTTTCAAATTAAGCTTCATGAAGGAGTCACAAAATATTATGATGCAGTAGCATTGTACGATGAGAATATTCGTATACAGATCAAAGCCACATTCAAGAACAGCTTAACCTATAATCATAACCCGGACTACTATATTGGAATTAAGCTTTATGAAGATGGCGGATTTAAAGTGGTTTATAATGGTCCAGGAAGATATATAAAACCGCATTATGGACACCGAAAAGGTTTTGGAGAAAAGTTATTGTCTTTTCCTATTTCTAAATTAGCGAAAATATCGAGGGATATATCACCTAATGAACGCATCCAGTCCAATGCTGATTTACCAATAAGAAATATTTACTATGAAGAATGAGGATTCCATCTTAACTAAACAGACTGAAGAAATTAAAACCATTTCTGAGGAAGTCAAAGTTGTTAGTTGCACCTTAGGCGATCTCTTAGGCTCAAGCACGACTCCAATAGCTCTAAAAGATGGTGACAGCTTAAAAGGTCAATTAGTAATTCCAGAATATCAACGCCCATATGTTTGGAGAGAAAAGCAAATCAACAAATTACTAAATGACTTAATAGAGCACAATGCGATAGATATCGAAGACAAACCAATGTATTACTTAGGTAGTATTATTCTGCACCAAGATGAGGATCAACTTAAAATAATTGACGGACAACAACGCATTACCACTGCACTATTGATCAAAAAAATAGCTCATCCTAATTTTATATCGGGTATTAATTACACTTCAGCGTTATCCATATCTCGTATCAAGAAAAACTTGTCTTATCTAAAAAGTGTTCAAAATGGTGAAATATATGAGTACAGAGAAAATTTGGAGCTGTTGAATAGTTTTGATTTCGACAAAGTTAATGTCACATTGATTGTTACAAATACAGAGGATCTGGCATATACATTTTTTGAAACACAAAATACAGGAGGTGTAAGGCTGAGCGGTAGTGACATTCTCAAAGCACATCATTTAAGAGCTTTGCCGAACCCTAAATTGGTGAATTATCAAGCCAGAAGATGGGAGTCCATAAACAGTGATCACGTTGAAAGGGTGGTTGAATTATTGACGAAAATTAGATTCTGGGATAATCGTAAGTGGAGAAAATATCCTTTTTATAGAGATAAATCAGGAATTAAATCATCGATAATCGATGAGTATACGATCAACACTAAATCTAACAATAAAGATATATCATATTACTACAGTTCGGTTAACAATGATAGTGGAAGAAGAATGCAAATGCATGAAAGTCCTTATCGTCAAATCAAACAACCACTTTCGAATGGGAATAATACGTTAGATTACATTAATGAGTATGTTTCATTATATGAAATCCTTTTTGGTGCGAGTAAAGACCATAGAGTTGCTACGGAATTTTATGACTTCAAGAAGCGAGTCGTTCATGGGTATAACGGTACTATTTTTTTAAAGGAATTGTTTGAAATAGCTATGGTTGCATATGTCAGTAGATTTGGTTTTTACAGGATGTTTGAGGCCGCAATGTGGTTGTACAGAGCTATTTATTCTTTGCGCGTAACAAGTAATAGAAACGTAAGAGAAGACAGTGTATTTAAATTTGTTTATGAAAGGCAGTTTATTGATAATATCATTGAGGTTTTTACTCCAGATGAGTTATTTACATTCTTGAAGAAATTCCGATACACATTTAACACCGCTTACATCGATAAAGGTAAATCTAAACGTAATCACATTAAAACATTACTGAGATATTTTTCGGATGATTTTATAAAGTCTGCTGACCACTATAAGAATAAGCCTGCCCATTTTGACAGAGACCTAATGCGTGCTATTTCGAATAAACTAAAAGAATATCCACATGAATAATCAGCAAGACATATTTGATACAAGTATCGTAAATATGGATGATGTAGCTCATTTGAAATTCATCATACCTACTTACCAGAGACCTTATGTCTGGGGTGAAGAAGAGATAAAAAAACTACTAGATGATTTTCATCTTTCCTATAAAACGAATCCTTCTGAAAATTACTATGTAAGTACCTTTCTGACGAAAGAGGAACTCAACAAAGCGGAACTTATTGACGGACAGCAGCGTTTTACATCTCTTTGGCTGATCGCCTTTGCTATATCCCAAATAGAACCTCAAAGTGAGATTAAAAACTTTCTGAAGCAAGAAGATAAACTACGTTTTAACTTTGAAATAAGAACAGAGGTATTAAACTACTTAGAAGGGCTTATTGATACCTCTGGAGAAATTGGTGTGCATGAAACTCATGAATTAGAAAAACAACCTTATGTAATAAACATAGCTAAAGGACTTTCAACTATAAAAGGTTATTTATCTACACTTAAGAAAACTAATGGAGAGAGCGAAGACCTTAAAAAGTTTGGTGATTTCATATATCATAACGTAAAACTCATCAAAAATACAGCTCCGAACAAAACTGATTTGAACAAATTGTTTTCTACGATCAATAGTGCTGGTGTGCAACTTGAGCAAACGGATATTGTCAAGGCAAATCTTTTGAATTTGATCGATGAAAAAGTGAAATTTGGCAGGATATGGGAAGCGTGTGAGAATATGAATGATTATTTTGAACGTAATGTGAGAAGATCATTTCCAAATTCAGCTTGGAAAAATAAGAATGAATTAGACCTGTCTAATTTTAGCCCCTTCAGCTCTGAACTATTTAAATATGAATCAGAAGCAAAAGATAGTGATAGGAAGGTTGAAGGTTTCTCATTGGATAACTATGATTTAGATGAGCTTGCACCTTATAAATTTCCTGAAAATAAAGCTGAATCTGAAAAAAGTAGAGAATCGGATGAGGTATATTGTCGATCAATAATCAATTTCGGCCAATTATTACTACATACTTATAGAATTCATTTACATCGTGAGAATCTAGATGATTTTGATGGTACATTTCACGTCAACAGAATTATTGAAATTTTTAGATCATTGCAGGATAGAAATGATCCTGAAGAAATAAAACGTTTTTTTCATTTGCTTTGGGAAGTAAGATATTTGTTTGATAAATACATCATTAAATGGGTTTCAGATAGTTCAGTCAAACAAGAGACCTTGGAGTTAGTAAATATTAATAGAAAT
>Ga0079223_10001842_pt1 | contig 12869 bp, 16 predicted proteins | sample Stecom2011_FD_75072 | JGI IMG/M metagenome (GOLD analysis project Ga0079223, IMG submission 75072) | Agricultural soil microbial communities from Utah to study Nitrogen management - Steer compost 2011 | ecosystem: Environmental > Terrestrial > Soil > Agricultural land | place: USA: Utah... | reverse complement strand
TGGAGGAACTAATATGGCGAACATGAAAATGACTGATATACCAAACATGGAATCACTTGACCGAGTACACCTAGATAAGAAAGAGGACATTATGCGAGTGGTCGAGTGGGGATTTGAACACAAGAATGTAATGGACACTCTTACCGCTAGTCAATATCCTCTACCGGAGGCTCTTGTGAAGTACTCAGATATTGCTTACCATCATTTCAAAACGTACAAAAATGAAGATGGAGAGCAAGGAAACTTAGTTCTACACTCATTGTATTATTACGGTGAACTGTATCTTTCCTTTATTGTGGATTTAGGGGAGAACAAAGAATTCAAGCTGATTTATGCGAAAGACCCTGAACGGTGGGGAGAGCAGGAATTACAGAAGTATATGTTTGAGAGTTATGTTGGGATTCAAGCATTGATGGCTTATATGCTCCACTACCGAGAGGACTTTGAATACAAGGAGGTAAGGCACCAAAAAGCTAAAAAGGTGCGAAAGGGTAAGTCAAAGAAAAAGAAAAAGACACAAGTGCGAGTGGTGAAGATTGGTCACTACTACATGAATGTCGATACAGTACAACAACGAACACAAGAAACACGCCAGTACAACCGACAAACTGAATCATGGCGAGTACGAGGGCATTGGCGGACATATAAATCAGGAAAGAGGGTATGGATTAAACCTCAAGTAAGAGGAAAGAAAGACGGGAAAATTAAACCGACAATCTACAAGGTCTAAGAACCTTTAGATTGATAAGAAAACAACATTGGCTATTTACTAGCCTCTGGTTATCTTTTATTCTTAGGGTACAACTTTAGAATAAAGACAAAAATAAATTAAAAGGGAGAGGATTTAAGATGAAAAAAGTATTAAAAATTGTTGGGGGTATTTTTCTACTATTCATTTTGTTAGGGGCTTGTAGTGCTATCTTTGTTGGAGAAGATAATACTCCAACAAAAGTGGCGGACGCACCTAAAGAGGGGCCGAAGGAAGAAGTTAAGGAAGAATTTGCGATTGGTGAAAAGATTCAATTAGGGGATATTGGATTCACCATTACGAATGTTGAAAAATCGGCGGGGTCTGAGTGGGAGAAACCTAAATCCGGTAATGAATTTGTAATCGTTACAGTGGAGATTGAAAACATGGGAACTACGGATAACGTATCTTACAACCCGTTATTTGAATTTGAAATGCAAAACAGTCAAGGACAGATTACAGATGCAAAACTTTCGTTGATAGATGAGGACACAAACCTATCGACTGGTGAACTTGCTCCGGGAGGTAAAGTATCAGGGACGGCAGTATTTGAACAACCAGTGAATGACCCTGACTTAACTTTCATCTACACGCCGGGATTTTGGTCTAACGATAAAATTAAAGTAAAACTTCAATAATCGGAGGGAGGTTGAATACTCAACCTCCCTTTAAATTTTATTTTTAAAGTTCCTTATATATGCTATAATAGGTATAGGTAAATGAATTGGAGGTTAGGCTTATGTTAAAGGAAAAGACAATCCAAGTAATTGATGTAGAAAAACTCAAACCAAAGTCATTCATTACTTTTGATTACACAGTTCCCGGAGGTAAAGGCGAACGAGTGGAAACCGGATATCCGTACAATGGAATCATTAGTGCGTCATATGAAGATAAAATATATGTTACATTGGCGGACACGAAAAACGTCATTATTGAATTAGACCAATTACTAGAAGGTATAGTTCGTATACTAGGAGTGAGAGATAATGCCATTTGACGCTAGACAATATCTTGCTTTCTTTGGTGTTGAGGGTGTGAAACAAGCGAGGAAGGGAAACCTTTTAGCTCATTGTCCTGACTTTGAAGGACTTCACCCGAACGGAGATAAAAAACGGTCATTCGGTATTCTTGAGGAACCGAAGTGGGATAATTCCAAACTTCAATGGGTTCCGGCGGGAACGAGTAACTGTTTTGTATGTGGTGGTATGTCACTGGAAACATTGACGGCTAAGTTCTTATCTCGAAACTTAGGGCGGAATGTGTCGGAGATGGAGGCTTATTCATGGTTAGAAGAAAAGGATTGGTTACCGGAGGACACAGACGATATGCAACCGGAAACCCTTGTTAATTTCCTTGCGGGGCTAGGGTTTGATGATGATATGGAAACCTTAGAAACCTATGATGAATCGGTTTTAGATGAATACCTAAAGGCTTTACATCCTATGGCTTTGAAACGTGGTAACACGAAAAATGCTATCTCGGTGGACACGGCAAGAGAAGTATTCAAGATTGGATATTGTGAGAGGTCAAAACGTGTAGTGATTCCAGTCTTTACGGGGTCTGAACGACTTTTCGGTGTGGTATCGAGAGCAACACGGGCTGATGATTTTATCCGATACGGGATTGGAGTTCCTGATGAGAAATATCCTGAGGCGGGTTGGCAAATGAAACTCGACTTCTTGAAATCACAAGTGATGTATGGGGAATGGTTATGGAACCGATTTAAGAATAATACATTACTCGTTCTCGAATCTCCGCTTGATGTGGTATATGCTTATGAGTGTGGGCTGTTTGAACATATGGACGTAGGGGCTATCTTTGGAGCAAAACCTTCCGAGGCTCACATTAGAAAGATGGCGGAATACGAATATGTGGTAGAGGGTCTTGACCAAGACAATGCCGGACGAGAAGGGGCGGAGTTTATGATTGAGAGACTACAAAAGAAGGGAACTAAAATCCTCACTTTCGATTCATATGGCAACAAGGACTTAGGAGACTGTACGCCTGACCAAGTAAGAAATGTGCAGAGCAGATTTAGACAACGGGGGTTAGACTTGAATGTTTAAAGAGTGGATTGAGAGAAGGAAGGTTGGTAGGAAAATTCAGTCAATCGAAAAACTCAAAAAGGAAAGGGAGCGATTGTCGAATGAACAAAAAGGGGAGGAAAAGTGCTTACGAGGTACGAAAAAGTAATATTAGGTGTGAAGTATGTGGGAAGAAATTCGCCCAACGGAAATTGGTTAAGTTTCAGGGGCAGAACTACCATGAGGAGTGCTTACACAAGGTTACTCATAGAGCAAAGAAATATGGTGGGATAAGACAGGAAGATAAACGTCCCGCTATGCGACAAGTATAAATAGGAGGAGATGTTAGTGGTAGCAATTAAGAAGGAGGCTGCTTACCGCTTTAAAGCTGATGAAGAACTGTTTAACAAGTGGAAGTCATTCAAATCCCGATTAGATTTAATAGCTGCGATTGTGCAAAATGACCATGAAGGAACGGGACTTGACTTGGAGGGTTGGGTAAAAGAAACTGAAATCGTGAAGATGGAATATGATGAATTGGTTTTAGAAACACAAAAGCATATTGCCTCAACGATTAAAGAGGTTTCGGCGGGTAACGAGAAGTATAAAGTGATTTATGAGGACCACACGGCAGATGATGATATCGTTAAAGTGTATGTGACGGAGGAGGAGTATGACAATCTTCTGAAAGAGGACGGGAATAACATCACGATATTGAAGTACCCGAAAATTCCCTCTAAATGAGGCATACCCTAGCCTAAATCCGTGGGTTATGATTGATTTATCAATGAGAGATGAGGAGATGATTGAATGGGTCAACTTGAAGTAATGTACCCAATGGGGGCTTTATCTGCAAAAACAGAGAAGTTAGATACACTTTGGGACAATCACAACTGGGTATGTGAGAGGAAATATGATGGCTCGAGGTATCTATGCAGAATTGAGAATGATGAAGTGCGATTTGTTTCAAGGCAGAAATCAAGACAGACTGGACTACCAGTTGATAAAACGGAGAATGTCCCTCATTTAGTGGAGATATTCTCCGACTTTCCTAATGGAACTATCTTTGATGGGGAAATCATTACACATGAGAATGGTAATTCCAATGAGGTAACAAGCATTATGGGGTCTAAGCCGGAGAGAGCGATACAACTTCAAAAAGAACGTGGTTGGTTGAAATATGTAGTGTTTGATGTTCTGTACTATGATGGAACTGACTTCCGAAATCAACCTTACAAGGTTCGCCGGAAAGCAGTTGAACAATTAATTGATGGATTCTTAATCAATAACTTTTCTCACTCTGAAAGAGGAAACGGTAGTGATTATGTATTTCCGGCTCCTATCATAAAGGACAACAAGAAGGCTTTCTATAAGAAGGTGGTTGAAGAAGGCGGGGAAGGTGTTATGTTGAAGAACATACACAAACCTTACATTGTAGGGAAGAAACCAACTGATACATGGCTCAAGGTGAAGAAATATGCTACTTATGACGTGGTGATTTTAGGCTATACTGAACCGACCAAAGAATACACGGGTAACTATCCTGATGATTGGCAGTACTGGGAAACGGCTGCCGGGAAGATTCACCACACTAAAGAATCCGCCCTACAATGTGAATACAGTATGGCTCCAATAACCAAAGACTATTACACGGGCTGGATTGGTGCCGTGATATTCGGACAATGGATTCCACAGGACCAGTACGAAGAACGGGTGAAGGAAAAGAAACTGAAACCTTCTAATATCATGGAGGAAATCAATGGAGTTCCACATTACTTAGTCGAAATTGGTCAAACTGATGGGCTGAGTGATGAATGGAAAGAGAAGTTCACGGAGAATCAACAGTTTTATCTTGGTAAGGTCATGGAAGTAGGAGGAATGGAGCAATTGCCTGATACTTACGCTATTCGTCATCCACGATTTATTCGTATTAGGGAAGATAAACAATCTAACGAGTGTATTGCGGGAGAATATTAGAGTGCCATAGAGAACATCATTATGGGAGGGATGTAAATGAATTTTGAACAATTTAAAACGGAGCAAGAACTATTTGTAGAGTTCCGAAATGCTTTAGTGCATAACAATACTCCGTATGCCAAAGAGATTGCTATGGAATATGGTAAACGTGGGTATACAACTATGAATGGGGAATCGGTGGAGAGTGTATTTCAACGAAACCCAGTCTTGAAGGAATGGTATGGAAAAGGACGGGCAACGAGGAAATAACTCGTTGCTTTTATTGTCCGACACTTCGACATATACTAGGTATATAAGGTAAAAACACATTTAGACACGAAAGGGAGATTCATATGGGAAAGAAGTTTATGAAAGCGACTATTAACTTACCGAAAGAGGTTGAGGATTACCTACGCCGTAACGCCTCTAAATTGCTAAAAGCACCAACGGAATATGTGATGGACGTATTCCATTCAATTATGGGGTATGGTCCCGACTACCGAACCTCGCCGGAGGAACTGGAAGTACTATCAACTTTACTGAAACACTTTGAATCCGAAAACAACGGGGAACAAAAGATGGGGATTCAAGGCGTTATTCAAGGTGGGAAATCTGAGATTAAAGTGCCGGAAAATATTGAGGAAATATTTACTCCAATTAAAGGTATTATTGCAAACATTCGATTATTCACGGATATTCCTGACGAGGAGGCTATGTTAAAGTTCGAGGACGGTGATGGAAAGGTTACGGAATTACGAGCGTTGGCTGACTTCATTTTAGATGGTGAGATTATCCTAGTGGCTTATTATGAACCTGAGGATTGCGTTTCCTTCTTCGATTTAGAATTTAACGAGGAGGGTAAAGCGGTTATCAATGCAATACAAGATGATGAAAAGTTCGACTTAATCGGTAAGATTTGGGACATTCTTGAGGAGGAGGCAGATAACATTGGATTATCGCAGTAGAATAGATACTCACACGGTTTATCCCGTGGAGGACGTACCTGCATTTGTATTAGAACAATTGCAATTAGACAATCCGGTATTTTGGAAAAATCAACGAATGGGAATCTCAAATAAAGGGATTCCGCCTAAAATCAATCTATATGAGGAGAAGGACGGTTATTACTATCTCCCTCGGTCATTAGACATTGGACTACCGATTGATGATGATTTTAGAGTAGAAGGTCATAAGGTTGATTTGAAATTCAAGGGGCAACTTCGGGACTATCAAGGTCCGGCAATTAAAGCATTGGTAGACGCTGAGGGTGGAATCCTTCAAGCCGGAACCGGACGCGGGAAAGGACACACTTTAGATACAATCCTTTATACACCTAACGGTAAAACAACAATGGGAGAATTACAAGTTGGTGATGAACTTATTGGTTCTAATGGTAAACCGATTAAAGTTACTGCTATTTATGATAGAGGGACAATTCCTACTTATAGAGTAACATTAAATGATGGAACTTCTTTATTATGTGATGGAGAACATTTATTTACGGTACAAAAAGCAAAACACCGAACTAATGGGATTGATAAATGGGAAACACGTCAAGTTCAAGAATTAATGAACGATTTAACTTATGCAGACGGTAGAGCAAAATGGTATCTTCCATTAGTTAAGCCGGTGGAATTTAAAGAACAAGTCGTATTGATGGACCCGTACCTTTTAGGCTGTTTAATTGCTGATGGTACTTTACGAGAAGAAGGTATGATTACTTTTTCAAATTCTGAATCAGATATAGTTGCTAAAATAGGTCGTTATTTTACTTTACAACAAACTTCCGAGTATGATTTTAGCGTGATGAATGGTTTTAAATTAAAGCCATATTTAAAAGAATTAGGACTATTAGGTAAGAAATCACATGAAAAATTTATTCCTGATATTTATAAATACAATACAATCGAAGTTCGATTAAAACTTTTACAAGGATTATTTGATTGTGATGGCGGTGTAGAAGAAGGGTCAAGACTTATTTATTATACTTCTTCTGAACAACTCGCTAAAGACGTTCAAGAGGTTGTTCAATCTCTCGGAGGGGTGGCTCGAATTTCTTGTAAAGAAGAACCTAAATATACACATAAAGGCGAGAAACGTACAGGTAGACCTGCTTACAGGGTATCCATTATTTTAGATGATTTTGAAATCTTTACTAGCAACAAACATAAAGAAAAATTCAAAGGAAGAACAAAATACTTTGCTTGTAGAAGTATTAAATCCATTGAATATGTTGGGGAGAAAGAAATTAGATGTATTTCTGTAAGTGCAGAAGATAAATTGTATTGTGCGGAACATTTTATTGTTACTCACAATACCGTCATGGCACTAGCGGCGATTGCTGAGGTGGGTACGACTACTCTTATATTAGTACACAAGGAATTTCTAATGAATCAATGGGTAGAACGAATCCGAGAATTTCTAGGCTATGAGGCGGGAATTATTCGAGGCGATAGATGGGATTGGGAGGGCAAAAAGATTGTAGTAGGTATGCTCCAAACGTTTCATTCCCGCCGAGATGAGATACCGGAGGAGCTACTTCAATACTTTGGTTTGGTAGTGTCAGATGAAGTTCATAGAGTAGCTGCCGAAACGTGGCAGTCGGTAGTGACAATGTTTCCGGCTAAGAGAAGATGGGGTTTGACGGCAACAGTCAAGCGAACCGATAACCTACAATCGGTCTTTTTATCCCACATTGGTCCAGTTGTTTATAAAATTGAAGGTGTAATGATGACCCCGAAAGTTGCAAAGGTTGGGGTAAATTATGAATTTGATGTAAACCTTTATCGAAATCGTTGGGGAAATAAGGACATCAACATATCTAGATTGGTCACGGCGATTACGAAGATACCGGAGAGGAATAAATTAGTCCTTAACCTGATTGCGAAAGCGGTGGAGAATGGGAGGAAGATTATTGTATTCTCCGAGAGGGTTGCTCATCTTGAAGAACTCAATAAGAAGTTCAATTCGGTGATGAATGAACATGGATTCACTAGCGGTTTGTATATCGGTAAGATGAAACAAGAGGAAAGAGATGAGGTTGCAGAAACTTGTGATGTTCTCTTTGCTACTTACCATATAGCGAAGGAAGGGTTGGATATTCCGGAACTAGACACTTGTGTATTTGCCTCACCTGTTTCCAATGACATTACGGTGGAACAAAGTATTGGGCGGATTGCAAGGTCGTATGAAGGAAAGAAAGACCCATTGGTGATAGATATTGTAGACAATCGTATAGACATCTTTCAAAATATGTGGTTTAAGCGTGTGAAGATATACAATCGACTGAATTATCCAGTTCATACGGGAGGCTCAAAATGAAGGTAGAATGGCTTTGTTGGAATTGTAATTCAAGGAATGTGGGTAGGCTACCATACTTTACCCTCCTTGAAACACACCCTTTAGAGCTAAAAGGAAAATGTGTAAATTGTGATAAGACTAATGAGATAACAATATCTGTAACAACTAGGAAAGGCTAACCAGTTAAAAACTTATATTGCTTATAATAGGTATAGGTGATATAATAGGTATAACTAATATAACATTAGAATATGATATGAAGGAGATGTTGAATGTGAGTGTTAAAGACAATGCAGTACTTAGTGTATTAGGTATTGAAACGGAGATTGACAACTTAGGAACGGAGGAAATCTTCCGTAATCTCCGCAGAATAAAGGAGTTGAGTGATGTATTAAAAAATCACGAAAAATTACTCCGTGATAAAGCATTTGAAACGGCTGAGAAAGTCGGAGAGCAAGATGATAAAGGCTCATTCTTTGTCAGATTGCCGAATGGTGATTGGTTTAAGAAAGAGGCTCGTACTTCAATAAAAATAAAAACAGATGAGGCAGTTTCACTTCTCGCACAAAAAGGTCTGAATGACCGCTTGACACCAGTGTTGGATGATTTAGACCCTCGGGTTGTGTATAACACAATCAAGGAAGTGAATCCGGCTATGGTTCAAGGGATTAAGTTTACGGTTGATGATTCTGAATTGGAACAAGCATATTATCAAGGCGAGATTAGTGATGAAGAACTACAAGCGTTAGTAGAACGTACAGTAACTTACGCTTTGAAATTGAAACCAAATAAGCAGTAATTAATGTAGGGAGATATGGGCGGAAATAGGGGAAGAAAGGAGGTTCACAAGTATGCCTAAAACGTATATCATTAATGGTGTAGAAACAGAATTATTTACTATCGGAGAACTGGCAGACCAATTAGACCGACAACGCCAAACAATTCGTAAATGGGAAAGAGAGGGCATTATACCCGCCGCCACTTTTAGGTCAAAGTCAGGCAGACGGTTATATACTCGTAAACAAATCAATGCTATTGTAGATACTGTAAATGCTTTTGAACTTAAACAAGGAATGGCTATCCCACAAGAGTTCAAGGATAAGGTGAAAGAGGCTTTTGTTAAAGCGTCTGAAATGTAAAATTAAAACTACAATAGCCCACCCAAATCGACTATACTATAATCAAGGAAGGGGAAAACAAATTCCCCATCTTTGAAATAGGTACTGAGGTTACGCATTAGAACTACCTCCATAAATTATTGCCTTACACCCTCAGTACTTATTTCAAGGATAGGTTTTCGCCGACCTACCTTGAGAACAACTCCATTTGTTATAGTGTGGTTAAGGGTAGGTGAACAACTTCTTCGCCGGAGTTGTTCCCTACTTTCTGACTATCGGGCAAACAAAAATAACAAGCGAACGTCTATTTCTGTATATTCAGAGCATCTACCGCCCGGTAGTTGGAAAGAAGGGAATAACAAAAATTTTTCCTTTAACTATTACCTATTATACCATTTACAAGTTAACACGATTGATGGTATATTAGAACTAACAAAAGGAGGCTATTTAGACATGGCAGAAGTCAAAAGTGTAAAATTACGTGGTGGATTTACAGTAAATATGGGGAACTACGAATCGGCGGTGATTCAGGCTGAGGTTGAATTGGAAGTACAAGACGGTGAATCAACTGACGAAGTATTCCAACAAGCGAGGGACCTGATTGACAAAGAGGTAGGAATCCAAATGAAATCTCTCAAGAAGTTAGAAAAGGTTAAAAACAATGCAACTGGCAAAATTCTTGATGTCGTTCGTTCTGATGACTAACTGAAATGTACGGGTTTTGTGAAGGGGTTCCCGTTATCAAAAACTCTGACAACAAAATAAAAGTGGTTGCACTCCGGTACGGGTGCATACAAAACGCTAAGGAGGAATTTTATAATGACTAGTTGGTTTAATGAAGGTTACGAGGCAGTAGAACAAAGAAGTAAGGAACTTGAGGAACAACAGAATCGCAGTTTTATTCCGAACTTCATCTTGAAAGAAGATGAGGAGGCTAAAATTATCTTCCTAACGGATAAGCCTATCAACTTCTACGAGCATTATGTGAAATCTTTAAATCGTTACTTTACTTGCTCTCAGAAAGATTGCCCTCTTTGTGATACGGGCAACAAACCATCATATCGTGGGGCTTACTTAATTCTTGATACACGATATGAAGAATGGACAGACCGTGAAAATAAAAAACAATCTCGCCAAAATACCGTAAAAGTAATGAAACAAGGTATTAAGGCTTTGAAAGTCATAAAGAAACATGAAGAAAAACGTGGATTGAAGAAATTCGCATGGGAAATTGAACGTACTGGTTCAGGTACTGATACAACTTATACACTTCTACCGGAAGATTTGGAAGAAGTAACAAATGGTATCAAAATGCCGACTGAGGAAGAAATTGCAGAGGCTAAAAAGTTAATGCTTGAATCTTTAGCACCGAAAGACCGTAACACAATTCTTGATATTCTAGCGGGACGTAATCCTCAAAATAACGGTGGAGGGAACACTTCTCCTCAGAATCAACAACCAAATGTAAGTGGATTCTCAACGGATTTAGATGAGGAAAATGACCCTGAGATTCTACGATTCATGTAACAATCTGAGGAGGAGTGTAATGCTCCTCCTTTTTAATTTCTAGGAGGGGAAGATATGGAGAATAATTATATCCAAAACATAGTAACGACTAAAGAACAGTTTGCTCTTGTCTTAGATAAACTTCGAGAGCATAAGTACATTGTATTTGACTTAGAAACCACTGGCTTTTCTTTCTTAACAGAACGGATAGTAGGAATTGGTGTGGGGACGATTGATGATGATTTAACAAAAATCACTTCGGCTGTGTATATCCCCGTGGAATATCATGATGGAATTGAAGAACTATTTCCGGCACCGAGGGCAACTACTCACTTAGATAGGGAGTTTGTATTCAAGGAATTGGCTCCATTCTTCTTAGATTTCGAGAAAATTATAATTGGACACAACTTGAAGTTTGACATTCAATTCATGATTAATGAGGGGATTGACCTAAGAGAGAAATTGGCTATGCCTAAGTGGAACGTCCCGCCACTATCAAGAGAAGGATTGAAGTCCTACATTGATACTTTGCCGAAAGAGGCGAGTTGTGCGGACACTATGATTATGTCATGGCTTTTAGACGAGAACAAAAACAAACATGGTTTGAAAGACCTAGCGAAAAACGAATTGAATTTGGATATGTCTAAATTAGATAAGATTCTCGGGAAGAAGTTTATGTTCCATGAGGCTCCGACAAATCAGACTTTACCTTATGCCTTAATGGATATTATTGCTACGGCAAAGCTGTTTATGGCTTATCTACCGAAAATCAAGGCGGAGAAACTGGACCAAGTATTTTGGAAGGTGGAAATGCCTTTCGTGGGTGTGGTTCAAGCGATTGAAAGACGAGGTATGCCAGTAAACCGTAAGGTATTGGAAACAATCGGAGAACGAGCAGAAAAAGAAATGAATGAAATGCAAACCGAAATCTTCCAATTAGCCGGAAAGGTATTTAACATTAATGCCTCGGCTCAACTGGCTCAAATCCTTCATGAAGAATGTGGGCTACCGATTGTGGCAAAAACACCTAAAGGGGCTATCAAGACCGATAAGGCGACCTTAGAACAAATTTTAGAACTCGGGAAACAACATAAAGACCAACTGAAAGACCGACACCATAGAGGGCTCAAAATCATTGAGAAGGTTTTAGATTTTAGAAAACTCAAGAAGGTTCACGGTACTTACATTGATAGTATTCTTGAGAAGATTGATGTGGACGGACGACTTCATGCTGGATTCCACCAAACAGGAACAGTAACAGGTAGATTAAGTTCAAGTGGACCAAACCTTCAAAACCTTCCGGCGGGAGCAGTATTTAAAGATTATATCACGCCTAACGAGTACTGGGAGGTTGTCGATAAACTTGAGGCGGAACTCAGAATGAAACACGGATTACCTCCTAATAAAGAATTAACTCCTGAATTAGAACTAGAGTTAGAAATTCTGATTCAGAAACACTTTATGTTTACAATCGTACCCGTTCATCAGGAGAAACCGGGGAAGTATGTTCCGTGTAATCATGAGGAGGCAGAAAAGTACGAAATTCAATGGAAGATTCGTGACGCTTTCCAAGACTATATCAACGACTGGTGGTTAATTGTTGGGGATTACGGTCAAATGGAGTTGAGAATGACGGCTCACTTAACGGGCGATATGACCATGACCCAAGGTTTCGTAGATGGACACGATATTCATAAATATAATGCCTCGATTGTAACGGGTAAAGATATGGATAGTGTTACGAGTGAAGAACGTAGAGACGCTAAAGCTGTTTCCTTCGGTTTAGTGTATGGTAAAACGGTTCGAGGATTCTCGATTGATTGGTATGGAAATGAACCGGACTTTTGGGTAGAAAGACCTAGCCGTAATAATGAGTATGGAGTTATCAATAAGAAATATACTCGACAAACACAATTAGTCGTAGACCGATTCTTCGCCGGATTCCCGGACGTAGCGGCGGGGATTGAGGCGTGTCATAGATTCGTAGAACGATACGGATATGTGAAGATGATTACTGGACGTAAGCGTAGATTGCCTGAGGTATTCTCGCTATCGAACGGAATTAAGAACAGAGCAAAACGACAAGCGTTCAATGCTAAGGTTCAAGGTTCTTCCGCCGACTTTATTAAGATGGCTATGGTCAAAATGGAACGTGAATTGTACGTTTATAATGACGGAGAACCGACTTATATGTTAGGGCAACTGGCTCAGGTTCAT
>Ga0079223_10001840_pt1 | contig 12871 bp, 13 predicted proteins | sample Stecom2011_FD_75072 | JGI IMG/M metagenome (GOLD analysis project Ga0079223, IMG submission 75072) | Agricultural soil microbial communities from Utah to study Nitrogen management - Steer compost 2011 | ecosystem: Environmental > Terrestrial > Soil > Agricultural land | place: USA: Utah... | reverse complement strand
GCCTTCAGGCCGGCAATAACAGCGTGAGATTTGCCATAGCCACCAGGACCTTCGACAAATAACACTCCCCCGGGCACCAATGCTTCGGAAATACGTTGATTCAGTTGCGGACGTGCTATTGAGTCGGTTAGCAAAGCCGGAACCTGAACTCGCTGTCTGAGTAAATCTCTTACTAACTCGCCACGCTGAAGACCACTATTCGCTGACTGAAATTCATCATTGGCTGCATAGCCATTCGTAAATGATTTCACGCACTGCCCCGTATGAAGCCGGCTTAAAACATATTTGAACAGCCGGAAAGTAGTTCTTTAAACTGACTTTTGAGTGACGACCTGCTTTGGGTACGCCTTTAGTATGATACAGAGGTTAAACCAAAGAAGGGGTCGGCTGCAAAAAATTGACGCGAAAGGTTTTTATATGGTGACAGTTTTAGCAGTATTTAGGGCTTGGAGGCTATTTCCCGGTAGAAATAGAAACGGCGGGCACATGGCCCGCCGTTTTTTGGTCAGCCTTTGCAGACCAGATCAGGTACCCGCGCGGCGCAGAGCGGCCGGGAGGTAGTCACGGGACTGATGCTGAACATTAAAGGTGTATGGCTTAGACTCTTCATTAGTGAGACCAAGCGCCAGATAACGTCCTGACAGCAGATCATACAGGGTCTCAATAGCGTACCAAGGTACCTGCTGATCATAAAATTCCATTTCATGAGCTTCGGCTACCCGCCAGAGTTCACCACGGCCATCGTAATGGTCAATGATGGCAGCCTGCCAGGTATCCTCATCAAAATACATATCACGCTGAGCATAAATATGACGCTCACCTTTTTTCAGTGTTGCGCGCACATGCCACACACGGTGTAACTCATACCGGGTGTATTCCTGATTGATATGGCCAGCCTTAACAATCTGCTTGTAAGTCAGGTTAGGGTCCATCAGCTTGTATGAGTTGTACGGTATGTACATCTCTTTTTTTCCAAGCAATTCCCAGTCGTAGCGATCTGGTGACCCGTTAAACATATCCAGGTTATCAGAGGTACGCATACCGTCTGAAGCAGTACCAGGCCCATCATATGCAACCTGTGGCGCCCGGCGCACACGGCGCTGACCTGCGTTGTACACCCAGGCACGGCGTGGCTCAGCTACCTGATCAAGGGTTTCATGAACCAGCAGTACGTTACCGGCAAGCCGGGCCGGCGCAGTAATGGCCTGCTTGAAGTAAAACAGAACGTTTGGATCATCACCTGGCTTGTAATCAGTCAGATAGCTTCTCCAGGTCAACTCATCCTGAAACTTTACTACGGAGAATGAACCATCGGCGGTTGGTGTTACCTGCGCGATGTTTCTCTGTACCGAACCACCCCGGTAACGGGTTATATGATTCCAGATAACCTCCAAGCCATTTTGCGGAATCGGGAAAGGTGTAGCGTTTTGGTAATTTGCAAGACCGTTACCACCTTTGATCAGCTCAGCCTTAGTCGCATTGGCAATGGTTTCATCCATTATGTTTTTTGGATAAACCGCTGTCCGATGGGTCTCGTACACTGGCAGAAAGTAGTCTGAATAATGCTTGATCATCGCCACCTGGCCAGGCGACAGCTTGTCTTTGTACTGGTCAACGTTGCTTTGATTAATGGTGAATTTTGGCTTTTCATTCGGAAACGGATCAACGTAGACACCGTCACCCTTATAGTTCGCCGGAGGCGTTGTCATACCACCTGTCCAGGCGGGAATTTCACCACCATTACCGGCTTTTTCTGCGCCCATGGGAGTCAACGTGTCACCCAGCTTGGCAGCTTCTGCTGCCGAAACTGCACCGTAGGCCTGGCCCGCGAACAAACCCGCAGCCAATATACCCGTGGCGAGTAGCTTCTTGCTTAGTTTCATTTAAATTACCTCGTTAAACGAATTCTTTCCGGTTCAGAATGAGTAGGACACGCTTGCACTCACAAAATCACGGTCAGTCAACTCGTTATACGGTTTGCCGCCGAAAAAGTTTGTGTAACCGATATCGCCGGTAATTTTGTTTTGGTAAACCGCGTGCAAGGACAGGCCAATAGCCTTGCTACCTTCGTTGAAGTTACCACCTGGCTGCGGGCTATAGCCTTTCACGTCGTGACTCCACGCTAATTGTGGCGCCAGATTGATACCTGCAAAGGCATTCGGGTATTCCCAAACGAAACGGGTACGGTAACCCCAGGAGAAGTCTGTTGTGAAGCCTTCGTTATTACAGTAGTTGGTATTGATGTTCTCTGCCGGATGGCTGCCTTCACCCTTACAAGCGTCACCACCGGTGAGAGTAGGTAGCGTACCAATACCAAAGGTACCGGACCGGCCATAACGAGCCTCATCAAGGCCTGGCAGATCGTGTATATAAGTTGCACCAAACTCGGTAATCAGCGACAGACGGCTGGCACCCATCACCTGATCAAAGAATTTGATCAGCGTGAACTGAGCCTGAGACACACCGTATCGGTCATTAGCTTCAACAAAAGAGCCGGGTGCGATGGGAGCGCCGCCGTTTTCAGCCACTCGCCGCTGTTCAAGCTTACTCAGGACCTCGCCATTAGGTCCGCGCTTTTGAAGGCCACCAAAAATAAGCTCAAAGGCGTTCCACTGGATCGGCATTTTATCCCGGTAGCTGTACTCTGCACCAAGCGACCATCCACCTGGGGTGGTGGTGTTGATACTAACGCCGTAAAGATCAATATCCTCAGGGTATTCAATGAAGTAGTTGGGGAACTGCTGGCCCGTGTCTTTCATTGTACCGCTAACATAGGGCAGACGGCTGTTGTACTTCATGTAATAGAAGCCAAGCTCTGAGTCATTGAGTGCCGGCACATACCAACGCACGGCAATACCAAACTGATCTTTGGAGCTTGCTTCTCTGTCGCCCAGACGAGGTGCAACAAAGCCCTGGCTGTATGCCTGGGAATCACTGAGCTGACCGGCCAAAAGAACCGGGCCGCAACCGTCAGAGACGAAGTCGACAGTAGAGAAGAAAGTACCACAGTCATCTGCACGCACCGGCTCCCAATCTGCCTGTACAAACGTTTCAACGGTGATACTTTCGGTTATACCTGCCGACAGGTAAAACATTTCAACCGGCAACAGTGCGTCTTTCAGTTCGGAACCAGGAGCACGGAAGGCAGGCACGTCAATCGGGTTTATGGTGTTAATACCACCCTGAATAAATGTACTTTCGCCCCAGCTTAATACTTGCTTACCGTAACGGGCACTGACCGGAACGCTTCCAAAATACCAGTCGGTAAAGATATAGGCATCCAGAATTTCCCCGCCGGAGGCGTTGTCTTTTGCCTTGCTGTTAAGAGAGCGCCGCTGGCCCAAGTCGTCCATTGCACGGCGCTCATCTTTCAATTCGAAATCGTACCAATAACGGCCGCGGACCATGCCTCCTACACGAGTCAGTATATCGCTGTCGACGTCATAGGTCAGAAACAGCTCACTGTTACCCTTAACAATTTTGGAGTAGGTGTCGCCTTTATCAAAGTTCAGGTTGCCGTCATCGTAGTTGTTCGTGGAAGCACCAATATTCTGCAGCGGCCCACCGGGCGTATAGTCTGGCCCAAGGTTACCCTGACCGATCAGGCGCTTGTCCTGATTCTGGGTACGCCACCCCGCACCAGCGGAAAGCGTGGTATTGAACTGGGCATCGACGTCTCCCACATTAAACGAGTAAGCCGTCGCATGCCCGGACATTCCGGCGGCAACAGCCACGGCCAGCGGTAATTTGATCCAACGCTGCCATTGATGAGTATTTCTTGTCATTGGAAGGCTACTCCATTTGTTGTTCTGAGTCGCTGCTCTGATTATTGGTATTCACGATGTTTTGGAGGCTTCATGCACAGTGCTCGTGATGATGGCACTATAGCTAACGCTGTCGAGTGCTTTGATCAGTCAAAAGTATGATTTTGCTATAACTCCCCCTCACAAACCCTTTTGCCACAGGGTTTTCTCACACAGGTTTACTATAGCCAACATTTCGGGATGCAACCACTTTGGTTTTAATGTTTTCACACTCCTTTCAGGGCATATCAGGATTTATGGGCTGCTTGCAGATATTCCTGGGATTGCATTTCCAGCAACCGGGACTCAGTGCGCTCAAACTCGAAACTTAACCGGCCACCTGAATAGAGTTCGGTAATGGGCGCTGCTGCAGATATAATGACTTTAACGTTACGATCGTAAAACTCGTCAATCATATTAATAAACCGGCGAGACTGATCTTCTTTATCGCCGCCCAGCACCGGCACATTACTGATAATAATTGCGTGAAACTGACGCGCCAGCTCAATGTAATCATTTTGGCTGCGCGGGCCGTCACAAACGTCTTTGAAATCGAACCAGACAATATCGTCAGCATGAGCAATCGCTGGAATCTTTCGGCCATTGATTTCCATTGACTTGCTGTGTTTGGCTGTTTCAACCGCCAAAGCGTCGAAGCTTCTGCGCAGGTCTGCTTCGGCTTCTGCATTCAGGGGCGAATGAAACAACCGCGCTTGCTCGAGAGTTCTGAGCCGGTAGTCGATACCACCATCAACATTTACCACATCTGTGTATTTTTTTACCAGGGCAATGGCAGGCAGGAAACGGGCACGCTGAAGGCCGTTGTTATAAAGGCCATCCGGCGCAATGTTGGAAGTGCATACCAGGGTAACGCCCCGGCTGAACAGGCTCTTCATCAGGGTGCCAAGAATCATGGCATCGCCAATATCTGAAACAAAGAACTCGTCAAAACAGATAATCCGGGTTTCTTTTGCAAATTTACTGGCAACCAGGTCAAGAGGGTTTTTCTGCCCCTTATGGGCTTTCAGCTCTTTGTGCACTCGTTGCATAAAGCGGTGAAAATGAACCCGCATTTTGCGTTCAAATGGTAAAGACTCGTAGAAAGTATCCATGAGGTAGGTCTTTCCACGGCCAACTCCACCCCAGAAGTAAAGCCCCTTGATGGGTTCTTCTTTGCCTTTTTTCAGCTTGCGCCGCAGCTTAGCCATTGCTTTATTGCGTTCACTTTCCGCATCAACCAGTTTATCGTACAGTGACTGCAAGCGTTTGACAGCATCTTCCTGTGCCGGGTCTTTTTGAAATTCAGGGCGCTCAAGATCCCTTTGATAACAAGTCCATGGGGTCATATACACTCTGGATTCCAGAATAGGCATAGCAGCTGTCATTAGATTTTCCCGAATTCTGATTGAAAAAAGCTGGTTAAAAATCAGGCGCAATATTATCGCGCATTTCAATTTTTTTCGCCATGCCGGGTGCCTGCGCGGTGATAATCATGCAAACTCAGGGGTGCGCCCGAAACAATACGACAATAGGCGCAAGAGACAGGCATGGGCTGATGGAGCTCAGGGCGCTATACTTGCCATAAGAGCGTTTGGCTCACTTCAAGACAAAGGACGACACAGCTTATGACAAACCTGATTCTGGCAGCACTTGCCGCACTGGTTGTTGGCATTGTCATCGGGGTATTGGTTGGGCGCTCCGGGCGCGGATCTGCGCTAAGGCAACGCCGGGCGGCACAACAGATGGATGAATTGAGAAGCGAATACACGCGCTATCAGGCTCAGGTGAACGAGCACTTTATGGAGTCTGCCCATTTGCTGCGCCGGTTCAATGATGCTTATCGTGATGTAAACCAGCACATGGCCCGGGGAGCAAACCGACTCTGTAATGATGATGAATGGATGGAGGAGTTGAAGCAGGAAACCTCCGGGAAGCGTCTGGAAGAAGTGATTGACGAGCCGCCCCGGGACTATGCGCCGAAAACGGGTCCCGAGGACGCGGGTACTCTGGCCGAGGATTTCGGGCTTCGGAAGGGCAAAAAGGCGGCTCAGTAGCCTTCATGAAGTACCAGGGGGCAGCACGGGTGATCTGGTAGCGTAGCAATAATTGTGGCTTGGCAGAGATTAAGATCGGGAATCTGGTAATTCTGTGCCATGAGCGGGTGGGAACAACCCTCCAAAACCCGCTCAAGCACATCCATGTGACGCTTGGGCTCCGCCATCCATGGCTCCGCACAGTTTTGGAAGGTTGTTCCCACCCGCTCAGCCGGACTTCTTCTGTTTGCTTTTCGGGCTACTGATTCCTGCGTTGTTCAGACAGGGTTATCGCAGTCTATGAAGTGATGGGTAATACTGAACTCCTTTTCCAGCGCCTCCCCCAAAGCTTTGACTCCGTAGCGCTCCGTTGCATGATGGCCAGCAGCGTAATAGTGAATGCCACCCTCTCTGGCGGTGTGAGTGGTTGGCTCGGAAATTTCACCGCTGATAAAAGCATCCAGTCCCGCTTCCAGTGCTTTGTCGATAAACCCTTGGGCAGCACCGGTGCACCAGCCTACTGTTTTAATTTTTGACTTCCCTTGACCTACCAATAGCGGTTCCCGGTTGAGCTTGTTGGCGATGTGCCTGGCAAGCAAGTCTGGGGTCATTGCGGTTGCAAGTTCGCCTTGCCACACAAGCCCGTCCAGGGGGCGTGGGTTTCTGATCTCCAGTACGTTCGCCAACTGGCGATTGTTCCCATATTCGGCATGATCATCCAGCGGCAGATGGTAGGCAGCCATGTTGATGTTGTGGTGCAGGAGATGTTTCAGGCGTTCCTTTTTCATACCCCGGATTCGCTGGTCTTCGCCCTTCCAGAAGTAACCATGATGCACAAGAATCATGTCGGCGTTTACGGCAATAGCGGCATCGATGAGTGCACGGGAGGCTGTTACTCCGGTGACGATGATACTGACGTCGTTTTTACCCTCTACTTGCAGGCCGTTTGGGCAATAATCCTGAAAATTTCCGGGCTGTAGCCACTCGTCAATTTTCGCAAGAATACTGTCACGGGTAGCCATGCTTTTACTCTCCTTTTTTGACTTGAACTCTGGAGTTGCCGGCTGGCATATTCAACGATTTGAGGCCGGAAATAAGCGCATTATTCTGCTCGAAAACACCTATAGAAATTCTCAGAAAGTCACTGATTCTGGGCTGGTTAAAGTGGCGCACGATGATGCCCTGCGCTCTCAAACCCTTGGCAAGTGCTTCTCCGGACTGTGACTTGTGGCGGGCAAAGATGAAGTTGGCTCTGGAGGGTAAAACCTCAAAACCGAGCTCCTCAAGAGCGCGTGTTACCCGTTCGCGCTCACTGATAACGCCTTCGCAGGATTTCTGAAACCAGGTTTTATCTTCAAAGGCTGCTTTCGCATCGGCCAGAGCCAGACGATCCAGAGGGTAACTGTTAAAGCTGTTTTTAACGCGATTCAGAGCCTCGATAAGATCGGCATGGCCTACCGCGAAGCCTACGCGCAGGCCGGCCAGAGACCGGGATTTGGACAATGTGTGGGCAACCAGAAGGTTTGGGTATTTTCCAACCAGGCTGATTGCCGTCTCTCCCCCGAAGTCGATATAGGCTTCGTCTACCACGACAACCCGATCGGGACTCGCCTTCAGAATGGTTTCTACGTGTTCCAGCCCCAGATAGCAGCCAGTTGGCGCATTCGGGTTTGGAAATATCACACCACCATTCGGTTGCTTGTAGTCTTCGGGGTTAATTTCGAAGTTATCGGTTAAAGGTACGGGCTTGCCTTCGATATTATAGAGACGGCAATACACCGGGTAGAAGCTGTAGGTTATATCTGGAAAGAGAACAGGCTCGCCGTGTTGGAACAGAGCACAGAATATGTGTGCCAAAACCTCATCAGAGCCGTTACCGAGAAACACCTGGCTGGGCTTTACACCGTGATAGGAGGCAATGGTTTGGCGTAAGCTTTCACCCTCAGGATCCGAGTATAGGCGCAGGCTGTCATTCAGTTCGGCCTGAATGGCTTCAATGACTTTCGGTGAAGGACCGAATGGGTTTTCGTTGGTGTTCAGTTTTACCAGATTAACCATTTTTGGTTGCTCGCCTGGTACGTACGGCACCAGGCTTTTTACCAGTGGGCTCCAAAACTTATTCATCAGGTTCATACTCCGAGGAGACGGACGGTGGAGGTCAGACAAACACTACTTGTTTTTTACCCGATATTCAGCAGAGCGGGCGTGGGCTGTCAGGCCTTCACCTCTGGCCAGAACCGATGCTACGCGCCCCATCCGGTCGGCGCCTTTGGCACTGAAGCCTATGATGGATGTACGCTTCTGGAAGTCATAGACCCCAAGCGGTGACGAGAAGCGCGCGGTTCCACTTGTAGGCAATACGTGGTTTGGGCCAGCACAGTAGTCGCCCAGCGCTTCAGCGGTATAGCGGCCCATGAAGATAGCGCCGGCGTGGCGAATTTCTTCGGCCAGGGCTTGAGGATCGTCTACCGACAGCTCCAGGTGTTCCGGTGCGATGCGATTGGCCACGCGAGCGGCTTCTTTCAGATCAGCAACGTGGATCAAGGCACCCCGGTTACCCATGGATTCTTTAATGATGTCGGAGCGTTCCATGGTGGGCAGTAATTTTTTAATGCTCGCCTCAACTGCATCCAGAAACCCTGCATCGGGACTGATCAAAATGGCCTGAGCCTGTTCGTCGTGTTCGGCCTGGGAGAACAGGTCCATGGCAATCCAGTCCGGATCCGTTTTGCCATCGCAGATCACAAGTATTTCGGAGGGACCGGCGATCATATCGATGCCGACCGTTCCGAACACTTCCCGTTTGGCGGTGGCTACGAAAATATTACCGGGGCCAACAATTTTATCTACTGCGGGAATGGTTTCCGTGCCGTAGGCCAGAGCGCCAACTGCCTGTGCACCACCCACGGTAAATACCCGGTCAACGCCCGCAATGGCAGCAGCAGCCAGTACCAGATCATTCACCACACCCTCTGGGGTGGGAACCACCATAATAATTTCGCCTACACCGGCTACTTTCGCTGGAACAGCGTTCATCAATACAGACGACGGATAAGCTGCTTTGCCGCCAGGCACATAAAGCCCTACCCGATCGAGCGGATTTACCTTCTGGCCCAGAACCGTGCCGTCTTCGTCTTCGTATTGCCAGGATTGCTGGTTCTGGTTCTGGCGCTTGTGATAATCACGAATACGGTCGGCGGCAGTTTCAAGAGCTGCACGTTGCTCCTGTGGAATGGATTCCAATGCCTTGCTCAGACGTGCCTGGCCCATTTCCAGCTCGGCAACACTGCCGGCCTTCAAACGATCAAACTTCTCTGTAAACTCCAGTACCGCCGCATCGCCACGGGTTTTCACCTGATGCAGGATATGACGTACCGACTCGTTCACCTGATGATCAACGCTGTCATCCCAGGCCAGCAGCGTGGTCAGCGCACTGTCAAAGTCACTTTGGGAGGCATTTAATCGCTTGATGTTAACGGTCATTTCACAAATCCTGCAGTGGATTATTACCAGGGTTTTACAATAATACTTCTGGAGAGCAGTCGGGCAAGGCTTTTCAAAACTGTGCGAAGCCATGGATGGCGTAGCTCAAGCGTCACATGGATGTGCCGCCAGGAGCGTGTTTTGGAAAGCCTTGCCCGACTGCTTCAGCGCACAGATTATCAGGCTTACCAGACTTCCCTTTACCGGCGCCTTTCCACGGCAGCCGCCATCTTCTCGATGATGGGGTTTATCTGCCGGTGTTTCATCTTCATGGATGCGCGATTAACGATTAATCGACTGCTGATATGATCGATCAGCTCCCGCGCTTCCAGCCCATTGGCCCTCAGGGTATTTCCAGTATCAACAATATCGACAATCTCATCCGCCAGCCCCAGAATCGGGGCCAACTCCATAGCGCCGTAAAGCTTGATAATATCTGCCTGCCGGCCTTGAGCCGCATAATACCGACGGGCCAGATTAACGAACTTGGTTGCCACCTTAATCCTGCCGGAGGGCGTTACCTGCCCTCTCACTCCAGCGGTCATCAGCCGACAGCATGCTATATTCAGATCCAGCGGCTCATAAAGCCCTGCACCGCCGTGCTCCATCAGCACATCTTTGCCCGTTACGCCCAGATCGGCACCGCCGTACTGAACATAAGTAGGCACATCCGTTGCCCGGAGAATCAGGATTCTTACTGAAGGATCTGTGGTAGGAAACACCAGTTTCCGGGATTTCTTAACATCGTCGACCAACTCAATCCCGGCTTCCGCCAACAAAGGCAGCGTTTCCTCAAGGATTCGCCCCTTTGACAAAGCGATGGTGATGGAATCTGTCATACGTCCGTCCGGTTTCCCGTTTGTGTCTGTTAGCCTGGCAAGCGGCGAATACTTGCACCCAGCAGTTGCAGTTTTTCTTCGATGCACTCATAACCGCGATCAATATGGTAAATACGATCAACAATCGTATCGCCCACCGCTACAAGACCAGCAATAACCAGGCTGGCAGAAGCCCGCAGATCGGTTGCCATAACCTCGGCACCGGTCAGGTGATCAACACCCTTAATGATGGCAGTGTTACCCTCAAGGGTGATGTTTGCGCCCATACGAATCAGCTCTTGCAAATGCATAAAGCGATTCTCAAACACGGTTTCCACAATGGTACCGGTACCCTCGGCAATGGCATTCATTGCCGCAAACTGAGCCTGCATATCGGTAGGAAAAGCCGGGTAAGGCGCTGTACGAATGCTAACCGCCCTGGGGCGATTACCTTTCATATCCAGTTCAATCCAGTCCGGACCGGTGTTGATATGGGCGCCAGCCTCTCTCAGCTTCAGCAGCACTGCATCCAGCAGGCCCTCGCGGGTGTCTTTCAGCTTTACCCGCCCACGGGTTGCCGCGGCAGCCACCAGATACGTGCCCGTTTCAACCCGGTCTGGCAATACATTGTAGTGGCAACCATGCAGGCGCTTAACACCGTTAATTTCAATGGTGGCAGTACCATGGCCTTTAATGTTTGCGCCCATGGCGATCAGGCATTCGGCCAGATCAACAACCTCAGGCTCACGGGCAGCATTTTCCAGAATGGTTTTGCCATCAGCAAGCGTGGCCGCCATCATCAGGTTTTCGGTACCTGTCACCGTCACGGTATCCAGGAAAATGTGGGCACCCTTCAGGCGACCGTTCGTTTTAGCCTTGATATAGCCATTTTCAACCTTGATCTTCGCGCCCATCATCTCCAGGCCCTGGATATGAAGATTCACCGGCCGGCTACCAATGGCGCAACCACCGGGCAGAGACACCTCGGCTTCACCAAAATGCGCGACCATAGGGCCCAGAACCAGAATAGAGGCCCGCATGGTTTTAACGAGCTCATAAGGCGCGTGAAACTGTTTGATGGTATTGGCATGAACTTCCACGGCCATTTTTTCATCAATCATTAACTCTACACCCATGCGCCCCAGCAGTTCGATCATGGTGGTTACATCGTGCAGATGCGGGAGGTTGCCTACCGTGACCGGCTCATCGGCCAGCAAGGTGGCGGCCAGAATAGGCAGCGCAGAGTTTTTGGCACCGGAGATCCGGATCTCGCCATCCAGAGGTTTATGGCCTCTGATCAGAAGTTTATCCACAAATAAGTATCCTGTTGTATTCAATCAACACTGTACGCAGGCGAATCAGCCCTGGCGCGCAGCCCATTCAGCGGGCGTAAATGCCTTGGGATGGAGAGCGTGGATTGTGCCATCCATTACCTGCTGGAATAGCGCCTTGTTGATCAACTGTTGCCGCTTGATTGTTGGCAACCCATCAAACACATCACCCACCACAACGACCTGATAATGATTTCCGTCGATCTGCACCTCAACTTTGCAGCCGGGCAGCGCAGCCTGGACAATTGCGGCAACTTCGGTGGTGTTCATAAACATTCCTCAGATATTGTGAAATCAGGGGCGGGATTGTAACTAATTCCAAAGCCCGGGTCAGCTTTACCGTTCGGTAACAGAACAGAGTAAGCGTATGTTCAATGAAGAGGATGGTGTGAGGCTAAATCAAAACCGGGCAACTGGTCGCCGACGTTGCTCAGTGCAGCCAGTGATGCAAGGCGGCCGCCTACGGCACGATAAGACAGGGAAATTCCACGCTGGCGAGCCAAACGCTGCCAGCACAGCAACATGGACAGGACTACGCTGTGTGCGGTGTCCAGATCCTTAAGGTCAACAATTAATTCTTTGCCTGCCGCGCTTATCAGTTTTTCACCCTGAGCACGAAGAGCAACCACCGTTTGCGCGTTAACGGCACCGCTCACGGAGAGCACGTTATTATTTAGCTGCACTTGCACAGTTGAGGTCATGATTTATCAATTTCTTCGTCGAGATTAAGCGCTTTTACCGTATCGCTCCAGCCGTCAATAACGTCCTGAATCTGCCCATGATTTTTTTCCATTTCCTGCGCAAAGCGATCCCGGAAGGCCAGCCCGACATTTACGCCTTCCACCGTCACATTCTCCATCATCCAACGGTTTTCTTTGTTTTTGTACATGGAATATGCAACGTGGTACCGATTGCCCGTTGAAGTAACAACTTCCATCTGAACCATGGCACGCCCCGGATCCTGCGGATTGATAACTGCATCCTTCACGGCGATGTCAACGTTTTCTTCACTCACCAATGCCTGAGCGTAGGTGTCAAACAAACTGCGCTTGAAGCTAACCACAAACTCGTCCCGCTGCTCTGGCGTTGTCTGGCGGGCATAGCGACCCATAACTCTGGCAGCGATACGCCGAAAATCGACAAAATCCGTAAGAATCGCATCCATTTTCTGATAAAAGGCTTCAGGATCTGTGCTGTAAAGGGCCCTGTTCTGCGCCAGCTTTTCAATCAGTTGCTGAGTGCTGTCATTAACGTAATCACGCAGCTCACTGGCCTCACTGGCGGCACGGGCAGGGCCAGCAAGCATTAGCACCAGCAAAGCTAGCAGGAACACATGTTGTTTCATAGCAGGCATGAAAATCTCCTGTTAGTGGCTAGTTGTTCTTGCCAGAAGCAAAATTACT
>Ga0079223_10001837_pt1 | contig 12879 bp, 11 predicted proteins | sample Stecom2011_FD_75072 | JGI IMG/M metagenome (GOLD analysis project Ga0079223, IMG submission 75072) | Agricultural soil microbial communities from Utah to study Nitrogen management - Steer compost 2011 | ecosystem: Environmental > Terrestrial > Soil > Agricultural land | place: USA: Utah... | reverse complement strand
TGCCGGCACCATTGCGGCCCAGCAGCGTCACGACCTGGCCGCGTTCCACGCGCATATCGACCCCATGCAGAATGTGCGACTCGCCGTACCAGGCGTGCAGGCCCGCGATCTCAAGTGCAGCACTCATGCGGGTACTCCTTCGGCCACAGGCGCCGCCGCGTCCTCTGTGGTGCCCATGTAGGCCTCCATCACGACGGGATCGCCCGATACCGTCTTGTAATCGCCTTCGGCGAGCACGGCGCCGCGGGCCAGCACGGTGATGCGATCGGCAATCGAGGAAATGACGTTCATGTTGTGCTCGACCATCAGGATCGTGCGCCCCACGCTCACCTTTCTGATCAGCTCGGTAACGCGCGCAACGTCTTCATGCCCCATACCCTGCGTGGGCTCATCCAGCAGCATCAGCTGCGGTTCCATCGCAAGCGTGGTGGCGATCTCCAGCGCCCGTTTGCGCCCATACGGCAGGTTGGCCGTCTGCTCGTCGGCGAACCCTTCCAGATCGACTTGCGCCAGCAGTTCACGGGCACGCCCGTTCAGCGAATCGAGGCTGCGTTCGCTGCGCCAGAAATGGAAGGAACGGCCGGTGGCGCGCTGCAGCGCGATGCGCACGTTCTCCAGGACCGTCATCTGGGGGAACACGGCCGAGATCTGGAAGGAACGGATCACGCCGCGTCGGGCAATCTGGGCAGGGCGCTCGCGCGTGATGTCCTGACCGTCGTACAGAATCGTGCCCTCGGTCGGTTCCAGAAACTTTGTCAGCAGGTTGAAGCAGGTCGTCTTGCCTGCTCCGTTCGGCCCGATCAGGGCGTGAATATGGCCACGCGTGACTCGCAGGTCGACCTTGTTGACCGCAACGAAACCGCGAAAGGCCTTGGTCAACCCCCGCGTCTCGAGTATGAAATCGCTCATTACAACACCTCAGGCCTGGAACGCGTCGCCCGGACATGCCCCGGCCACAAACGGCAGCCGGCAGCCCGGCGCTCGGCCCGCCCGACAGCAAAGGCGGGAGAGGCCGTGTCCAGATTTTTCTTTGGGTGAGGCCGGCGCCAGAGGCGACGCCGGCCGTTCAGACGTACAGCTTTACTTCTTGAAGACGGAGCATTCGCTGTCTTCCGGCTTGCGGAACGCTTCCTCGGCCGGAATGGTCGCCACGATGTTGAAGTAATCCCACGGATACTTCGAGTCGGCGGGCGACTTCACCTGCACCAGATACAGGTCGTTCATCAGGCGACCGTCTTCACGCAGGCGCGCGTTCTGGGCAAACATGTCGTTCACCTCGATCTCGGCCATCTTCTTGCGCACGGTCTTGGTGTCGGTGGTGCCGGCCTGGCGCACGGCCTCGAGGTAATGCATCACGCCCGAGTACACACCGGCCTGGCCCATCGAGGGCATGGCCTTCATGCGCTCGTAGAAACGCTTCGACCACTCGCGCGAAGCCTCGTTACGATCCCAGTAGAACGCGGTGGTGAGGTACAGACCCTGAGCGGCATCCAGCCCGATTGCGTGCACATCGGTGATGTACATCAGCAGGGCTGCCAGCTTCTGACCGGATTCGGTCACGCCGAACTCCTTGGCCTGCTTGATCGACGTGGCAAGGTCGCCCCCCGCGTGCGCCAGACCAATGACGTCGGCCTTTGATGAAATGGCCGAGAAGATCTGCGACGACAGGTCGGCCGCAGCCAGCGGGTGCTTGGTGGTGCCGACCACGGTGCCGCCTTCGTCCTTCACCGCGTCCATGGCGTCTCGTGCCAGGGCCTCGCCGAAGGTGTAATCGACCATGATCATGTACCAGTTCTTGCCGCCCTGCTGCACCATCGCGCGCGCCGTGCCGTTGGCGGTGGCATAGGTGTCATAGACCCAGGCAACGGTGTTGGGGCTGCAACCCTTGCCGGTCAAGTCAGACGAGCCTGCGCTGGTGATCAGAAGCAGCTTGTCCTTTTCCTCGATGATGCGCTGTGCGGCAAACGCCACACCCGAGGAGGTCAGTTCCGCCACGACGTCGACACCCTGGTTGTCGATCCAGTCACGCACCATCGCCGCACCGACGTCGGTCTTGTTCTGGTGGTCGCCGAAGATTACGCTGCCCTTCACTTCCGGGTACTTGGCGTAGAAGTCTTCGACCGCCATTTCCGCCGCTACGACCGAGCCGCGGCCCGCGATATCGGAGTACGCGCCCGACATGTCGGTGATCACGCCGATGCGGGGCGTGAGCTTGGGGTTGGCATGAGCGGCAATGCCGCCAAACGCCAACGCGCAACCCATTGCCAGAGAAAGCAAACGAGTGGAAATCATTGATGTCTCCTGTTGTTGTAGTAGTGGGCGGTATCACCGCCCTGCTTCGACGGGGTCACTTGGCCTGGCCGATGCCGTCTTCACCCGGCTTGACCTTGCGTGCCCGCTTGGTGACGAACTCATTGAGCCGGCTCTGCACGTCGTGGCCCGTCTGAACCACGGCGGCCATCAGGCCTTCTGCGAACAGGCCATCGGTTGCCGACATGTCGGCAATCTTGTTGATGGAGGTGACGATGGCGTAATTCGACAGGTAGGCGTTCTGCGCAATGCGCTCGGCCAGCTGCATCGAGAAATCCTTGGCCGACACCGGGTTCTGGGGCGTGTTGCACACGTAGTGCGCCAGACCGATGCGATGGCCTTCCTCGATATCCACCACCCGACCGGTGAGCATCATCTCGATCATGCGATCGGCCGTGATGATGCGCGCCGTACGCACGGTCGCGCCGCCGCCGGTGAAGATGCCACGCGTGCCTTCCGGCAGCGAAAAATACGTGCTGGAATCGGCCACTCGGATATGGGCGGCACTGGCCAGTTCGAGCCCGCCACCCACCACGGCACCCTGCAGGCAGGCAATGACGGGAATGCCGCCATGCTGAATCTTGTCGAACGCACGGTGCCAGGCCTGGCACACACGCAGAAAATCGACGGCGCCGCGCTCCAGGTCGTGGTGTTCCTTAAGATCAAGCCCGGCGCAGAAGTGTTCCCCTTCGGCCATCATGACAATGACGCGGATATGCGAGGGCACATTCGAGAAATAGTCATCGATTTCCTGGATGGCGGCCTCGTCCAGCGCGTTGCGCTTGTGTGCGCGGGTAAGTGTCACGACGCCGATATTCCCGACCTCGTGCGACTTCAAACTGCTCATTGTCATGAATGGTTCTCCTGAGATTCAAAAAACTTCGCCCGCAAGGCTGTCTTCTGCAGCTTGCCGGTTGCCGTCATCGGCATGTCGTCAATGAAGATCACCTCGTCGGGAATCATCCATTTCGCGACACGATCGATATAGATGGAGAGAATGCTTTCGGGCGTGGGCGACGTGCCGTCCTTCTTCACGACCACCAGCACGGGCCGCTCACCCCATTTCTCGTGCGGCTTGGCGATGCAGGCCGCCATTTTGACGTCGGGGTGTTCCAGCGCAATGTTTTCGATCTCGATGGAGGAAATCCATTCGCCACCCGATTTGACGACATCCTTGCTGCGGTCGGTGATGCGCATGTAGCCGTCGGGATCGATGCTGGCCACGTCGCCCGTATGGAACCAGCCGTCTTCAAGCGCACTTTCCGGTTTTCCGTAATAGCGTTCGATGACCTAGTTGCCCCGCACCATCAGATCGCCGGTGGCGCGGCCGTCGTGCGGCTGGACCTTGCCGTCGTTGACGATGCGGAATTCGGCCCCGAACAGGGGCCGGCCCTGCGCCGCCAGCACATTCAGTTTCTCGTCTTGCGAGAGCGAATCGTGTTCGGGCATGAGGAAGCACACCGTACCCAGCGGCGACACCTCGGTCATGCCCCAGGCGTGCCGCACCGTGACACCCAGCTTGCCCAGCGCCGTGATCATGGCCGGCGGGCAGGCCGAACCACCAATGACAGCGCGACGCAACGTGCTGAAGCCCAGGCCCTTTTCATGCACGTAATCGAGCATGATCTGCCAGATCGAGGGAACGCCCGCAGAAAACGTGACGCCTTCCTGTTCGCACAGCGCATGCAGGGCGGCGCCGCTCATGTCGGAGCCGGGCATGACGAATTTCACCCCCGACAGCAAGCCCGAGTACGGGGTGCCCCAGGCGTTCACGTGATACATGGGCACCAGCGGCATGACGGCGTCGCGGCACGACAGCGCCAGGGCATCGGGGTGCGACGACGCATAGGCGTGCAGCAGCGTGGAACGGTGCGAGTACAACGCCCCCTTGGGATTGCCGGTGGTGCCAGAGGTGTAGCACAGGCCGCAGGCCGTGTTCTCGTCAAACTGGGGCCATTCGAAGGCGGAATCGTCGGCCCCGAGCCAGTTGCCGTACACCGACATGTCACCGGCGGCGGCACCGGCCGGCTCGTCGAGCAGCACCCATTGCTTCACCGTGGGGCACTGCGGGCGCAACTGCTCGACAATCGACTCGAACGTGGCGTCGTAAAACAGCACGACGTCTTGTGCGTCGTTGATGATGAAGGCGATCTGGTCGATGTGCAGCCGCGGATTCACGGTGTGGCACACCATGCCGGCGCCCGCCGTGGCGTAGTAGATCTCGAGGTGGCGGTACGTGTTCCATGCGAGCGTACCCACGCGGTCGCCCGCGCGCATGCCCTCTTGCAGCAGCCGCACCGCCAGCTGGCGCACGCGCCGGCCGAACTCGGCATAGGTGTAGCGATGAATGACGCCCCCGCCCATTGCGGTCGCGATCACCTGACGCGGGTTGTTATTGACTGCATGCGTCAGAATGGATGACACCAGAAGCGGGCGATTCATCATGTTGCCCAGCACTGCCATAGGTTCTCTCCCTTCTGGTTATATTGATTTTCCTTACAATTCTAGGAAGCACGGGTGTGCATAGCTATAGCACATAGTGACGACCGACTTGCAAAAAGTGCCAACTCGAACGCCTTCGTTTGCATGCCGCTTGGGGGGTTATTTCAGGTGACAAAAGCCATTCATCAGCAGGTTTTCACCTCGACTGTTTCGGTCGAGCTGCTGCGTGACCTGTTATTGGCGCTGCAAAAGATCTGCGACGATATACGTTTGCGCACCTTCCTGTCGGAAGCCGGCATCTCGCCGGAACTGGCCGTACGCAGGCACGCCCGAATCACGCACGAGCAGCTGGTGCGCTTCTACCAGATTGCGGCCACCAGTACGGGCGACGAAATGATGGGTTTATGGTCGCGCCCCATACGCACGGGCGCGCTCAAGGTGATCTGCCGCAGCGTGCGCGACGCCAGCTCGGTCGGCGTTGCGCTCTACCGCTTCACCCAGGTGTGGAATCTCATGCTCGATGACTACCGGCTGGAGATGCTGCCGCGCGACGGGCCCTTTGGCCTGCAGCTGGTGCCGCGCGAAACGCAGCCCGCCGTCAACCGCTTCGGCCACATGCTGATGCTCAAGCTCGCCCACGGCGTGGTGTCGTGGCTGGTGGCCCATGAAGTGCCGGTGCGCCACGTCGCCTTCGCGTTTCCACGGCCCGACTTTGCGGAAGACTACCGTATTCTCTTTCCCGCCGAAGTCGAATACGACGCGCCCTGCTCCACCATCCATTTTGACAGCGAGCTGGCCGAACAGCGCTTCGAGCGGCCCTATTCCGACCTGCGCCCCTTCCTTGAACGCGCGCCGCGCGACTGGATCTTCACCACCTACAAGGAACACACACTGTCGATGAAGGTGCGCGACTTCCTGAGTCACGCCGATCGCGTCAATCTTTCGCTCAGGGAAACCGCGGCGGCCTTCCACATGTCGCCGCGCACGCTGATCCGCCGCCTGGCGGCGGAACATACCTCGTTTCAGGGTATCAAAGACGCGCTACGGCGCGACTTCGCGATCTTCGAACTGATCAACACCGACAAGAGCCTGGAAGACATCGCCTACGATCACGGGTTTGCCTCGGTGTCGATCTTTCACCGGGCCTTCAAGCGCTGGACAGGCAATACGCCGGGAGAATACCGGCGTACCCGCCTGATCGTGCCACACGTCATTCCTCGGGAACTTCAAGCCAGATCGCATTGAGTACGGCAAAGCTTGCCGCCAGCGCCAGGCCCAGTATCCAGGCGAAATACCACATAACGTTCTCCTTTCAGTTCAATAGGCGTGACCCGCCCCGTTGCGGATGTCGTCGGCTTTCACCTTGCCGCGCAAAATCGAGAACACCCAGCTGGTATAGGCCAGGATGATCGGCATGAAGATCACCGCGCACACCAGCATGATGAACAGGGTCAGGTGGCTCGACGACGAATCCCATACCGTCAGGCTGGCCGACGGGTCAATGCTCGAGGGCAGGATGAAGGGGAACATCGACACCCCGACGCTGCCGATGATGGCAGCGATGCCGGCGGCGCTGGCCAGCAGTGCCGCCAGAGGTTTGCGCAGCAATAACGCGAACGCGGCCAGCAGCGGCGCGGCCAGGCCCACGGCAGGCACCAGCATCAGCGCACCGTATGAACGGTAATTGTTGAACCACGCGCCGGATGCGTGTTCGGCCGATTTGAACAAGGGGTTCGAGGCGCCCCCCGCAGTCACTTCGCTGCTCAGCTGGTAGCCGCTCACGAGCTTGAACAGCACCAGACCCGCCAACGCATACAGCACAGTGGTGAGCACCGCAGCTGCCATGCCCCAGCGGCGCGCGCGGCCCTCCACCGGGTCTTCCGTCTTGAGCACCAGCCATGTGGCGCCGTGCATTGTCAGCATGGCCACCGACACCAGCCCGCACAGCAGTGCGAACGGATTCAGCAGGCCAAAGAACGTGCCGTCGTAATACATCTGCATATCGGGCGTGATACGAAACGGTACGCCCTGCAGCACGTTGCCCATGGCCACGCCAAAGATCAGCGAGGGCACGAAGCCACCAATGAACAGCGCCCAATCCCAGCCGTTGCGCCATTTGGCGCTTTCGCGCGCGCTGCGGTACTTGAAGCCCACCGGGCGCAGAATCAGCGCAAACAGCACCGCAAACATGGCGATGTAAAAACCGGAGAACGACACGGCATACAGCTGCGGCCATGCCGCAAAAATTGCACCCCCACCCAGAATCAGCCACACCTGGTTGCCTTCCCAGACGGGCCCGATGGTGTTGACGACCACCCTGCGCTCGACGTCGCCACGCGCCACCAGCGGCAGCAGGGTGCCCACCCCCAGGTCGAAGCCGTCGGTCACGGCAAAGCCAATCAGCAGCACGCCCAGCAGCAGCCACCAGATGACGCGCAGCGTGTCGTACGAAATCAGTTCATGCAGAATCATGATGCAACTCCTGTGGAATCAGGCGGTTTGAGTGGGCGCGGGCTGGGGGGCCAGCGGTGCGTCGGCCGTCGCGCGCGGCAGGTTCGAGCGTGGGCGAAGCGAGGCGCCTTCGTCGGTGCGGGGCCCCTTGCGTATGGCATTCACCATCAGCTTCACTTCAATCACCAGCAGCACCGTGTAAATGGCCACAAAGCCCAGCAGGGTCAGCAGCACGCTGCTCGCACTCAGGTTCGAGACGGCCAGCGCCGTCGGCAGCACGCCCTCGATCACCCACGGCTGGCGACCCAGCTCGGCCACGACCCAGCCCAGTTCAGCGGCAATCCACGGCAGCGGAATTGCGAACACGGCCAGCTTGAGCAGCCTCGGATGCGCGGTCAGGCGCCGCTTTGCGGCCAGCACGAAGAACGTCGCCATAAGCGCAATGAAGAAAAAGCCCAGGAACACCATCACGCGGAAGCTCCAGAACAGTGGTGCCACGGGCGGAATGGTGTCGATCGCCGCCTGACGGATCTGCTCTTCGGTGGCCGTGCGCGGATCGTCGACATATCGTTTCAACAGCAGGGCATACCCCAGCGCGGCCCCGTTGCGCTCGAATATGGCCGCGGGCTCGCCGCTGTCCGTGCCGCTGCCGGCGCGAATGCGTTCCAGGGCGTCGTAGGCCAGTATGCCCTGCCGTATGGTCGCTTCGGCCTGCACTACCAGATCGTTGATGCCCGGAATTTCAGTGTTCAGCGAGCGCGTGCCGATCAGGCCCATCACCCACGGAATCTGCACGGTGTAGTGTGTTTCACGCGCTTCCTGATCGGGAAACCCGATGACCGAAAATGGCGCCGGCGCGGGTTCGGTTTCCCACATGCCTTCGATGGTCGCCAGCTTCATCTTCTGATGGCTGGTCGTCAAATAACCACTTTCGTCGCCCAGCACCACCACTGACAGCGAGGCGGCCAGACCGAACGATGCCGCCACGGTCATCGAACGGCGCGCCAGTTCGATATGCCGGCCCTTGAGCACGTACCAGGCCGACACGCCCAGCACGAAGACGGCGGCGGTGACATAGCCGGCCGATACCGTATGCACAAACTTCGCCTGCGCCACCGGGTTGGTCAGCACCGCGGCAAAGTCGGTCATCTCCATGCGCATGGTCTGCGGATTGAATGCCGCGCCCACCGGATTCTGCATCCACCCGTTGGCAATCAGAATCCACAGCGCCGAAAAGTTCGAACCCAGCGCCACACACCAGGTGGCAATCAGGTGGCCAATACGCGACATGCGGTCCCAGCCGAAGAAGAACAGGCCCACAAATGTCGCTTCGAGGAAGAAGGCCATCAGGCCCTCGATGGCGAGCGGCGCGCCAAAGATGTCACCCACATAATGGCTGTAGTAGCTCCAGTTCATGCCGAACTGGAACTCCATAACGATGCCGGTGGCCACGCCCAGCGCAAAGTTGATGCCGAACAGCACGCCCCAGAACTTGGTCATGTCACGCCAGATGGGGCGATTGGTCATGACATAGACCGTTTCCATGATGGCCAGCAGTATCGACAGGCCCAGCGTCAAGGGCACGAAAAGGAAGTGGTAGAGCGCCGTCATCGCAAACTGCAGGCGCGACAGATCCACAATATCTAGTTCCATGGGAGGTTCTCCGAAGCAAGAGCACATTCGGGGCGATCAGACGGCACGTGTGCGCTGCCGCCCCTCAATTCGTTGACCATGCGCGCATACGCCGTGGTGCCGCGCCGTCCTTCTTCCACAATCACCCCGTTCGCGATGCGCACGACCCGGTCGGCGAGCACGGCCTCACGATGCAGGTGCGTGGCCATCAGCCAGCCACGGTCGCCGCCTGCGCGCGACAGGGTGCGCAGCACATGGGAGGCGGTTTCGTCATCCAGTGATTCGGTGGGTTCGTCGAGGAGCCACAACGGGTGCTGTTGCAGCAGCATGCGGGCGATCGCCAGGCGCCGCGCCTGACCACCCGAGAGCCCCAGCCCACCTTCGCCCAGGCGGCTGTCCAGCCCGCGGCCCGTGGCGGCAATGGCGTCGGCCAGACCCACAGCTTCGAGCACGCGCCACAACGTCGCGTCATCGGCGTGCAGATCAGCCAAGAGAAGGTTGTTGCGCACGGTATCCAGGAACAGGTCCACGTTCTGCGCAATCAGGCTGGCCCTGCAGCCCGATACTTCGCCGGCCGACAGGGCGAGCTCACCCATGGCCAGCGCCAGCACCGTGCTCTTGCCCGAACCGCTCGCACCAATGAGCGCAACGCGCTCGCCCTGCCACACCTGCAGCGCAATGCCCCGCACTGCCGGGGCACGGCTTCTCGGGTAGCAGGCGTCCACTCCACGCATCGACAGCACGCATCCGGGTGCAACGGGGGCGCGTGCTGCCTCACCCGAAGCGGCCCTGCCCTGTGTCTCGGGCTCGCCAGAGTCGGCCAACCGTGCCGCCAGCCGTCGCGCACCCAGCAGGGCGCGGCCGGTTTCCAGCGCACCCCGACGCAGGGCGGCAAAGGGCTCCATGACCCCTACCGCCGCCAGAATGGCCATAACGCCGATCGGTGCCGCCACATGCCCGCCGGCCACCAGGTGCGCCGCGCCCGCCACCGTTGCGGCCAGCAGCCCCCCGCCCAGCACGGTCGTGGCGGCCGCCGCAGTCGTATCCACCCGGTTCAGGCGCCGGTCCTGCTCGGCCAGCTGCTCTTCCAGAGCCCGTACGCGGCGACCCTGTGCGTCGAGCCGACCACTCATCAGCAGGGCCGTCTGCCCCGAAACAAAATCGATCGTCGCGGCACGCATGCGCTCCATGCGAGACGCGCGACGCGCAGCCGTCAATGTACTGGCACGCATCACGCGCACGGTGATGGCCACGGCACCCAATGCCAGCAGCACCACCGTTGCGACCCCGATGGCAGGCGACAACATGCCAAGCAGGGCACCGGCCAGCAGGCAGGCCGGAATTGCGGCAAGGGCCGGTACGGCAAAGCGCAATGCCACGGACTCGAGGGCATCGAGATCGCCCGTCAGGCGAAACAGCATTCTGGCGGGTTCGAGCCTGAGCGCCCACGCGCCGCGCGGCGTGGCCCATGCGCAAAACAGACGTTCGCGCATGGCCGCCAGGGCGACCAGAATGGCATCATGACCCCACACGCGTTCGGCGTAACGGCTGACCGTGCGACCCAGCGCCAGCAGGCGTATGCCGGCAGACGGCCGGAACACGTCGAAGGCGAGGGCCGTAGCCACCGAAGCGCCGGCAACGGCCGTGGCGGTGATGAACCAGCCCGACACGGCCAGCAAACCGATGCCGGCCATGAGCGTCGCACACGCGGCCAGCGTCGCCCATACGACACTGCGCGGCAGCGCCTGCCACAAGGCCCGCAGGGTGATGGCTTCCCCGTGACGGGGTGTTTTGACGGTTCCCTGCTCAGCCATTCCTTACTCCACTCGCGCTTCGCCGATGCGGATCACGCGGTCCATGCGGGTGATCAGTTCCGGGTCGTGCGTGGCCACGATCAAGGTCTTGCCCTGCGCGATGGCAAGCAGCCCCTCGATGGTTTCAGCCGCGGTAACGCGGTCAAGATTCGCGGTGGGTTCATCCGCAAGCACCAGCTGCAGCGTCGGGTCGGCCGCCAGCCGCGCAAGACCCAGGCGGCGGATCTCGCCGGCGGAAAGCCCCCGCCCCTGCTCACCCAGCGTGGCATGGGGGCGTGCCCGCACGACACCGGTCAGGTTCGCTATCGAAACGGCGCGCGCAACGGCCTCGGCACCCACATGGCTGCGATCCAGCGAAACATTGCGTGGCAATGATCCCGCAAAGACGTGGGGGTGCTGATCCAGCCAGCCCATTTGCGGGGCATCGGTCGACTCGTGGCCGCGCAGACCCGGGAACTCGATCCGCCCACGCTGCGGGGCCAGCAGCCCGGCGATCAATGCCAGAAGTACCGACTTGCCGGCACCGCTGGCACCCACCAGCGCCACGTGCTCGCCGGGCGCAATATCCAGTTCGAATGCATTGAACAGATCGGGCTGACCCGGAAAGGCAAATCGCAGGTCGTGAATGCGCACGCCCACCGGCGTGGGTGGCCGTCCGTCCCTGTCGCGTGCGCGCGCATGCTGCTGCGCCGTGCCGGCAAGCGGCAGCGCGGTTTCGTCGTCACACAGCGCGCTCAGGGTTTCGATGGCCGCCTGACCGGAGGCCCGGTCGTGCCACACGGCCGACAGCTCGCGCAACGGCTCGAAGAAGGCCGGCGCCAGCAACAATATGAACAGTGCCTCGTGCAGCGCCAGCGGTGCGCCCCACGTACCGAACTGCAAGGTGCCAAGAAGATGAAAGCCGATGAACACCGCCACCATCGCCACGCCCAGGGCCGAGAACAGCTCAAGCACGGCCGACGACAGAAACGCAATGCGCATCACCCGCATGGCCGCCTCGCGCAATCGTTCACCCTGTTCGCGCACGCTCGCTGCGCTGCGCTGCACGGCATCGAGCGCACGCAACGTGGCCAGGCCACGCAGGCGGTCGAGCAGATAGGCGTGCATGTTGCCCAGCTCCTTCCAGTGCTGCCTGCCGGCCTCCTGTGCGCGCCAGCCCACTATGGCCATGAACAGGGGAATGAGCGGAGCCGCAACAAGAAGCACCAGCGCGCTTGCCCATGACAGATAGAACACGGGCAGCACGATGAACAGCGGCACCAGCCGCGCACGCATCGACGCGCTGCGGTAGCGCGTGAGCCAGGGCAGAAGTGCGTCGGCCTGCTCGCCCAGGGCGCTTGCTGCTTCGCCGGCCGGTACACGGCCGCGATCGAGCGGCGAACGCGCCGCCAATGCCTGCAACCCGCGCCGGCGCCATGAACTGACCTGCTTCCGGGCGTGATCGAACAGGCGCCGCTCGCACCACGCCTCGAGTGCCGCCCGAAGCAGCGCCAGCGCGGCAATGCCCAGAGCGGGCACGGCGGCGGCCTGCAGGCCCGACTCGAACCGGGCCACCACAAGCGCAATCAGGGCGGCCTGTGCGATCCAGATCAGGGGAAGAGAGGCGTGCAGCAAGGTGACACCGGAGGGGGGAACGGCGCTGTAGGCGGCGAGGCCACCCCTTGCTGCACTAAAGACTGTTGCTGTGGATTCGTCGTTGCTCATGACGAGCTTATATTAGCAACGACTAAATTAGAATTGGGTTAATCCACTACAGTATTATTGACCTCGATCAAGTTGGTCGCTTCACCGGTACAGGCACGTACAATACCCGCCTATGCCAGTCGGCTCGCCCCGCCAGCCACGTTCATCCACAGTTCAGGAATGCTCGCACGCCCTGCTCATCCTGCGGGATCGCATCCTTTTGCCAAGGCTCCGGCCACCCTGCACCGTGCACGCATGCTCACGCTGCTGTGCCGGATTGTTTGCGCGGCACTCGCAGTTGCGCTGTTTGCCCCCGTGGTTCTGGCCGCCACCGATTGCAGCGGCCGGGAACACATACGCCTGACCCGCCCCGTGCACATTGACCCCGATGTGCGCCAAACGTTGCAGGCCGCAGCACCACTACACGTCGTTGCGGTCGACGCCCCGCCCATGGTGCGGTACGACACGCAACGGCGCGCCTATGAAGGCATTGCAGTCGATATTCTCTGCTTCATTGCCGCCGAGCTCGACATTCCGTTCGTCATCG
>Ga0079223_10001836_pt1 | contig 12879 bp, 10 predicted proteins | sample Stecom2011_FD_75072 | JGI IMG/M metagenome (GOLD analysis project Ga0079223, IMG submission 75072) | Agricultural soil microbial communities from Utah to study Nitrogen management - Steer compost 2011 | ecosystem: Environmental > Terrestrial > Soil > Agricultural land | place: USA: Utah... | reverse complement strand
TAAGTTCTTGCGCGACCAAAGTGACAACCTCTAAAGGTGTGCCGAGCTTTTTAACTCAGGAAGGGGGACAGTATTATGTTCACCTTGTTTTTAACCATGTTCCCACTTACGGTTTTTTCCTTAATGATCAGGAAATCAGCCACGACAATATAAAATATCAAAAAACAGAATATGGTCATGTGGTAAAAGTTCCAGTCAATTCTGAACATAAGGACTTTAAAGTTAAGTCATCTTTTCAAACGATTCTCCACAGGCAAGTTCGTTTAGAAAATAATCCTGAAAAAATCCTGATGCTCGCCTCTTACTCCAAACCAGTATTTAAGGCGATCAAAAAAGAGAATCCTCATATCCTGGTAGCTTTTGCTCCACCAGAAACAATCTACTACAAAGAGAAAGATTTTTTCGATAACCAACTCTTTTTTCAAAATGAGTTGAGACCTCTTTATGTAGTGGGACATGGAAGCTTTAAAGAAACACTGAACTTAGAGCAATTTACTATAACGAATCTAGAATATGCTCCATTTATTGATAGACCCACCTTTCTCACCCACTACCTTCCCTTTACTTATCCTAACTACACTGAAGAATTAAAACTCGTTTCCACGCACCTTAGAAAAAGTGAAGTACCCGTTATTTTTCTCTCTTCTTTTCCTAATAATTTGATTCAACAAATTCCTCGAGGCCAATTAGCAATATCTACTTATGAGTTTTCCGTAAAAAATCACTTTCTTGCCCTCTCAAGAGAAGATAATTCTCCCTGGAAGATGATTTCTGATCTTCGTTCTGATTACATAACTTTAGAGCTAAAGTTTTTAGATTCTTATTGGCATGTACTGGTTAGTGGAAAAGATCAAAATCAGGATTTAGTGTTTAGTAGAGATTTGACTCTCTACCAAACTAAACCCAATGAAGGAAGAAATAGAAGGAATGCCCGTTAATCTATTCTCTTACGACGAGTAAGAACTTTATCCAGGTTACGAACATATGCTTTTGAAACAACTTCAAAAAGTGAGTCCGTTTCCTGTGGTTTATATCGGCCTCTTGTTCTTTCAAGATTGCTCATCATAATACTCTTTTCATGATCACTCATTCCTGTTGGATCTTCATAGGCACCATTCGCACCATTTGCTCCAGAACCATCTAGCGAGTCACCGCTACCATAAACACCTTCGCTTACATAACCACCATGTCCCATGGAGCCAGCACCGGAACCAGATCCTAGGGTGGCCCCTGCTCCTGGTGCTATACTTGCAAGCTGGCCACTGGAATCGAGATTTCCATCTAGAGAACCTGCACCTGGACCATTTAAGTCTCCACCAAGCCCTCCACCAGCAGCAAAATCAAATCCACCACCTGAAGAGAAAGTTCTGATTCCTGAACCAGAAGAAGAGTTTCCTCCGGAACGAGCTCCTCCACCCTGTCCAAGGCTTGCCAAGAACTTTGAATCCTTTTCAGAAACGTTGATCCCTTTTTCACTGAGCTTCTTATTACTCTCATTCATTCTACCGCGACCTTGACGGACTGCCTGAGAATGAGATGAAGCATCTCCACCAAAACTTGAATCACCCGCCACTTTAGTAGATGAATCTACACTTTCACCAGAGGAGTTAATGAGAGAATCAGCAATCCCCTTCCATGCAGAATTATTGGGAACGAAAGAATACTTTTGTCTGCTTGCCTCTGACAATGAGGCAATTTTTCCGCTCACTTTAGCAGCACCTGAAGCACCCTCGTTATATTTACCGCCATCATAATAGTTATTACCACCTTGTCCGACAGTATTACCTCCACTTAAGTAATTATCACTTACGTGGTTAATTACGGACTCAAGGCAGCTAATCTGTTTTTCACGAAGGTTAATAATCTCATGATAGTATTGACGTAAATTAAGAAGATCCACTTCGAGACGAGTCAGTAATCTTCTTCTCCAAGTTTGAGAATTTGTAAAGTAACCGGAGTATTTAGATTTCGTGTGATATGAATAGGCCAGGAAATGGGCCATGCCATAATCAGTAAGGTCTTCAACAAACTGGTAAAACTCACTACATTTATCACCAGCTTCAAGTTCTTTATCCATTTTATCAATACAATCAACTGCATCCGTTGAAATCAACTCAGGCTCAAAAATATATCCTTTTTGAGACGGATTCATCTTCATCTCTTGATAAAACTGAATAATTCGATCTCTAAAATCTTTTCTCATTCCTGCATAGGATTTACTTTCGCTCTTACCAATGAGGTAGCGAGGAGATCTTTGATCTTTTTTACCAAATTTTGAAAGGAGTGATCCAAAGATACCTAAATGGACATTAACGGCACCAAGAGCGGCCACGAATGCACCACTCGGTTTTCCATTGAGATCCTTTTTATCACCATAACGGGTAAATGGAATTCCACCATTGGCCTGAGTTTTTCCAGGCATTAGAGGGTCAAGAAGATAGTGATGCCTATCAAAGAATTTAATAGCATCCTCTTCTTTCTCAAGATTTCCTATAATTCTTAATTGCTCAAGAACTTTTTCACCTTTAATCACATTGATATTAAGAGGCTGGTTACCTGCTACTTCATAGTAATCAGTCCAGCGATTAGCAGTATTGTTATAATATTTCGTACGCCACTTAAATCTTTTAAAATCAAACTTCTTATATTTGGCCTTACAGTTGAATGCAGAGACTCCTTGATCTCCTAGATTCCAAAAAGAATCACCATCTTTCCACTTGGCCATTTCAGTGTTTAAACTTGAGATCTGATCATAAGCTGCAGCAACGTTGGTTAACATTCCTCTTTCATATGATTGGAAAAGGAGGTTTCTTCTGTACATAAACATCATCGTGTCATATCCAGAACTTTGTCTTGTTGCTAATTCGTATTCAGAGAGTGTTTGACGAGCTTCTACATCTCCATCCTCATTAACAGCACCATGAACTTCAACTTGTTTTTCAGATCTAACTTTCTCATCCATATTGCTCATCTTAGCAGCTTGAATGGTCTCCAAGTCTCGCTTGATGCTTGAAAAGTAAGTACTGAAATCCTGAAGGAGATATTTTCTTTGTTCTAGAAATGGTTTACCAATTCTATCACGAAGTTTTGCATTAATTCTGAAACAATCATCACTATCATTTCTTGAAATAGAAGCAAATAACCACTCCATTGCCCTGATGGATTTTAGAGCTTGTTGGGTTCTCTCTCTTACTCCTGGAGCAAGATCGAACTGACATTTACCTGCTTCTGTATTTTCACTAAAAAGTTGTGCATCTTCAGGGTAGAGCCCTAGATAAAGAGCATGTTTAGATTCAGGTGAAAGTTCACAGACTCCCCCAGCACCTTTAACAAGATGTTTTGCCTCATTACATTTTGTACCGGCATCAACTACTTCATTTTCTTCTCCGTAACGACAGATTTTTACTTCCTGACACTTACCACTTTCACAATTATAACTTGCACAGTTTGCAGAGTGAGTACAACTCTGACCATTCCCTAAAAGCTCAGAGTCGGCCATTTGCTCATCAATACTTCCACGCATGAATTCATTGAACTGGGAAATTTCAAGCTTATCACTTTCTGTGGTGAATAAAACTTCCGACGTCTGTGGCAGACATCCCATCCCATTTTGACATTGAGAGTGTGACGTACAAGTTTTATATTGTGGATCTTTAAAATTAGGTTCATCACAGAGTTGATTATTAGGGTTATAGATTGTTCCCTCACAACACTTACCACCTCGTGAAGAAGGAGACTTACCGATTTCCGTACAGGTAGCAGCAACAGCAGTAGAAATCACATTTCTATTAGCTGGATGAAGAGCAGCTCCCCCAATCCCACATTTAATTCCTAAAGAAGAGAGATAAGATTTAATCCCCTCGTTTTTATAATCTAGAAATGATTTAGTAACGACGGGATTTGAAAATTCCTCTTTCCAACGTAAGTCAGTGCTTTGGTTCCAAGGAATTTCAACAGGAACTTCTTCCAGACCATTTTCAAAAATATAGAGCCTTTCAAGCTTGGCATTATAAAAAACTGCTTTATTGGAAGGAGTAGTCCCTACATAGACCCCTTCAAATCCCAAGACCTTCAACGAAAAGCTCATTTGTTGAGGTTGTTGAGTACAAGTTGGATCGACTGAAGCCCAGACAGGTAAACAAATTAAAAGGAGTAAAAATCTTAGTTTTTTCATAAGCTAGCTCTTTAATTAATTGATGCTTCTATTCTATCGAAACTTCGTATGTGATCAAAGAGAGGGGAAAATTAAACCAATAATATCTATATCATAAGCCCATAAGATGCTAGGATCCCCTATTGAAAAGTGACACTAATTTGAGGCAATTCATGAGAAATAACCTTTGGGGACAAGAAACGAAACTATTTAACCAGCTGACTCCTGAACAAATCATGGAAGTGGCTGAAATCTTTGGGAGCAGATTAACAGGTAAAGTCCTCCCCTTGAACTCGATTGAAAATAGAGTTTATGAAGTCGAACTGGCCTCTTCTCATGACTTTGGTCCAGGTTTTTCCTCTCTTCACTTGATCATAAAATTTTATCGTCCAGGACGTTGGAGTAAAGAACAGCTTCTCGATGAGCATCGCTTTCTTCTTTCGTTAAATGAATATGAGGTGCCGGTAGTGGCCCCTCTTTCTTTAGGTGAAAAAGAGGAGTCCTTGTTTTTTGACGAGAACACTCAGCTTTACTTCGCTCTTTTTCCAAAACTTCAGGGAAGACTTAAAGATGAGCTTCTTCAAGATGAAATTGAACAGGCCGGAAGACTCATTGGACGCATCCATAACATTGGATCTCATGGAACATTTCAACATCGCTTAAAGTTTCATCCAGAACTATTTATTCAAGGGGCGAAAAGTAATCTCATCGAATCTCAAGTCATCGAATCTGAAAGTCTAAAACACTACCTTGATCTTCTTGATCCTTTAACACAATTAACCACCCCTCTTATTGAAAGGCTTCCTATTCAAAAGATTCATGGTGATTTCCATAGAGGAAATATTGTCTGGACTTCCCATGGGCCAGTAGCAGTTGACTTTGATGACATTCTTAACGGGCCAATTGAGCAAGATCTCTGGCTGCTCTTTCCTGGAACAGATCCAGACTCATTAAAGGATCGAGAAAGATTTCTTCAGGCCTATTGTGAAATGACTAGAAAAGATTATGTGAGTCTTCGTTACTTAGAAGTCTTTAGAACAATGAGAATGGTGCACTTTAACGGATGGATTGCAAAACGATGGTCAGATCATTCTTTCCAACAGCTCTTTCCACAGTTTACTTCGGCCAATTATTGGGATCAGCAGTTAATTGATCTGAGAGTTCAGATATCCGCAATTCAAGACATAAACTATTACTAACTGCCTCACTTAAATGTGAGGCAGTTAGCATTAGTCCTGTCCATCTTCAAATTTTACCCCTACTTTCCATAGGGATTCACCGTCAATAGGGCGAACAGACATAACTTGTCCAAAGAGTGGATCATCGAGTTCAAAATTATCGAATCCCAAAACTAATAGATTGTGTCCCTTACTAAACTGATTTTCTACTTCGCAAATAAAGCCCATCCCCCCTCGAGATAAATCAAAAAGCTTAAGGACAAAGGTTTGGTCATGATCTTTAATTTTAAGTTTTACCTTCTTGTCTGTTTGGGGACGTGCACGAGGGCTTTCTCTCTTATCTGCAAACAGACGATCTTCTTCATCCAGACTTATACCGCCGAACTCTGTATTAAGTAGTTCCTGGTCTCTATTTGAACGCTGGGACATACTTTTAACTTTATAATAATTCGGTTTCTCATCCAGCTGCTCAATTCCAAGACGCTTGGATCTCCAAATCGTCGAAAAATCAATTCCTCTGACTTGCACTTTAGTGGCCTCTGCTTCCTCAATGATTTTTAATTCCTGAGGCATATGAAGACTGAAGTAACGATCGGCAAGATCAAAGATCTGTGTTTTGAAAATCATTTGTATTTTTTCTGAATAACAGTAAACCGGAATCTCACTATAGAGTTTAACATTTTCCGTTTTATCCAGATGCATGAGTTTAGTGTCCTGATGAAATGAATTCAGGTAAGACTGAAGAACTGATCTTCCTTCTGGTTGAGGTTGCCAAATAATGAGAGGACACTGATTGGCCTTCAAATGTTTTAAAATTTTTTGATAGGCCAAAAAATCTGTTTCAGCAGTAATAATCTTCATTACAAAGATTCTAGCACGCTCAAGTTTTCAAGCAAGGAAAAGGCTGATTAATCTTTTCTAAAAAAAAGAAGCCTCTTTTCATATTTTTTAGAAACCTTTCTTTCACTAGGGAGACTGAAAGCTTTTCTCCTATAGCCCTGTCTGTGAGGATCTTCTGCCAGGCTGATCTGCTGCTCAACGGTTCTGTTAAATACTTGAATAAGGTTCTCTTCTTTTCCTTCAGTCTTCTCCATCCCTAAACGATTAAGATCACAAATTACCTGATGAATGGACTCTACTGTAGAAAGACATTCCGGCAGTGGTTGATGTTTTACTTTAAAAGCTGAGGTTCGATTGGTGCTAAAACTCACCCGAGGAAGATCATGAAGACAGGTGGAAAGCCTCATCATTTTTTTAGCACAAGGCCAGGTGCCATCAATTACAATAAATTGCTTTGGTTTTCCCGAAAGAAACTCCACAGGAACATCCCCTGATAAATCGACTACCTCATCACCGGGATAAAGGACGTAACTTTCATATTGAGGGTCATTGAGCATTTCAAGAAAGGGTTTGTTCTCATCAAAGCTAATATCAACAAAAACAGCTGAGTTCTCTAAGATGAGATGGCTAAAGCGCCCTGTTCCAACTTTTTCTTTTTTAAACTCCATGGGATGCATGAGAATGATAAAGCGAGAAGTGGTTTTAAAAGGCCTTAAATGCTCACAAATACAGGTTCTGAGCCTTCTTCGGCACTTGAGGCATAAATTCATTACACGGTGACTGTCGATATCTAAATTTTTATGCATAATTGGCAACTATATGATGTCTACAACTCAAAGAAAACCCTCTGTAAAAAAGATTGCTCTAACGGGTGGACCTGGTGGTGGAAAATCCACTGCTTCCGAACTCTTTAAACGAGAATATAAGGACTTTATTTCTCTGGTCCCGGAAGTAGCGACCCTTCTGTTTAAAGGAGGATTTCCACGTTTTGACTCTCCCCTTATTGTTGAGTCCATTCAGACGTCGATCTTTCATGTTCAGCAAAATCTTGAAAATACTTATAGCACCCTTTTCCCTCACCACACTCTACTTTGTGACCGAGGAACAGTTGACGGTGCCGCTTACTGGCCAGACGGACCTGATGATTTTTTCAAGAAAATGGGAACCACTCTGGAAGCAGAACTAGCAAAATATGATGCTGTTATTTTTTTTGAAACAGCTGCTGCTGGAGGTATGACCATTGAACTTGGTAATCCTATTAGAAATGAAGATCAAAGAAAGGCCATTGAATTGGATCTTCGTTTAAGAGAACTTTGGTCTCTTCATCCCAATTTTGTCTATATCTGTAATGCCCCTTCATTCTTGGTTAAAATTCAAAATGGTATTGAGGCCATGAATAAGATCATCCACCCGCAAGCTTAACTTTAAAGCCTGTTTTTTCTAAATGGACCTTAATCTTCTCCCGATGATCCCCTTGGATTTCGATCATATTATTCTTGAACGCCCCACCGGTTCCACATAGAGATTTTAATTTCTTCTCTAAGGCCTTGAAATATTCATCATTGTGAGGAAGTTCAAAAATAACGGTTACAAGCTTACCGCCACGACCATTTTTTTCCAGACGAATTTTTAAAGTATGCTCACTTGGATTTAAATCAGAACTTTTGGGACAAGCACAAGGGTACTTATTGCACTTCTTACAACGTTTCTTAAAATTGGGGTCGTCACTATAGACTAGTTCGTAATCACTCATACAAAAGTTTTAATGGCCTTTTGATATGAGAGTCAAGGACTACTTTAAAGCAAACATTGAAAACAAAGTTGCACTTACCGAAAAAATACCTAAGCCAATTAAGAGAATGATTTTTTCCATATCGCCCTCCATGACTCATACTTTTATCGTAAGCAAAACTAAAGGTCTCGGAATAAAGTGGGAAGTGAGATTTTGTAAGTCAGCACTATGTAAATATGATAGGATAGTCCTATGAGTCGCTATATTTTATTCCATAAACCATATGGAGTTCTCTCACAATTTACTCAAGAAGATGGAGCAAGATCCCTGGCCGAATTCAATCTCCCTAAAGGAGTTTATGCTGCCGGAAGACTGGATAAAGACTCCGAGGGACTATTACTTCTTACGGATGATGGACCTCTCATTGAAAAGCTTCTCAATCCTAAAAATGAAAAACCCAAAACCTATTGGGCCCTGGTAGAGCGTCTTCCCGATGAGAATGCCCTCAATAAGCTTCGTAAGGGTATCAAGATTGAAAACTATCTTACAAAACCTGCACAGGTTAAAGTCCTTGATCCGCAACCGGAAGTACCTCCTAGAGATCCTCCCGTGAGATTTAGAAAAACGGTTCAGGATTATTGGATAGAACTCACCATCGTTGAAGGTAAAAATCGTCAGGTTCGTAAAATGACGGCAGCGGTTGGGCATCCTACCCTTAGACTTATTCGCAAAAGTATTGCTAATCTCACACTAGATGACCTTGCTCCAGGAGAATGGAAAGAAATCTCAAGAGAAGATCTTAGGTTCTGAGCTGCTTTCGATCTTTATAAGCATCTTTTCGATCAAGCTGACCTGTTGAAAGGCCATAGGTCTCAACCATTTTTAAACGAGAAACTACTTCTTGAGAATCTATCCTTCCTGCAATTAACTCCAGATATGTTTTAACTTTGAGAAGAAGAGAATCCCCATCTTCATTAAGGGCCTCTAATCTAAAACGAGCGACTCCTAAGTTTTTTAATTCATCAATCATAAATGATGCTGACTGAGGAGTGGCCTTAAAAAATGTATTTCGGCATTCTTGATCTGCTTTGAGATAGTGCCAATTATTATAAGGATCTTTCAACTTCAACTCATGACTCTCACAAGGCTTACCACAGTCTTTAAAGGAGTGACCTTGAGAAAGGAAAGCAGCAAACACACAATGCTCCATATGAAACTCAGGCATGTATTGGTGAATGGTAACTTCAATTCCCGTAGGGTTAAATCTCACCACATCCAATAACTGTTCCTGGTTCAGATCATAAGACATGTTTACTGATTCAAGTCCCTTGGAAAGAATGTAATCGAGAGAGTAAGAGTTAGTGATATTTAAAGAGAAATCCCCTATAAGAGGAATATTGGTTTTGGCCTTTAAATAATTTAGAGCTCCGAGATTTCTTACTAAGATATAGTCAGGCCGGTGACGAATGATCGTATTTAAATTGTAATACTCTTTAGGTTTTAAAATACGTGTGGTAGCGAGGGCCACTTTTAAATCAAAACTTCGAAGTATCTCAATACTTGGCCCATAATCTTTTCCAAATTCAAAATCGAGAATCACTGTCGCAATAAAATCTTTTAAAGGAAGAATGCTTTCAAATCTTGCAGCGAGTTCTTCAACCTGTTTCTTAGTGCGCAGAAGAATATTAAGTTTTGGCGTTTGAATATTTGCTTTTTCTTTAACTAACTCAGGGAAACTTCCTGTCATCACATTGTCACGGGAAAGCCTGGTCTTATTAAGTTTTTCGACCATCTCCCGTCGCATGTTTTTTAAAGCTCTATTGTGAATGAAAATATTCTCATCTACATTCATGGAAACATTATTCAGAATATAGGCCGTTGAGCCTAAGCTTTTTAACTCATCAAGAATCATTTCTCCGGAAACAGGTCTTGATTCGGCTACACTAAGTGGCACTTCACTGATTACTTCTACTGTTCTTCCTTCCGGATCCCGGGCAATGGCCTTTAAGGAAGATCCAATCACTCCTGTAACTTTGAGGTTGATAGGAATACGCTTTTGAAACTCACGACTCGACCAACCTTTCTGCCACTTGCGAGCAAGGACTTCATCAGAGTTAAGAAAAACGTCACTGCCCTTTTCAATAGCAACTTTTCCTACCAGTTCAATTTCCTGTAAATCTCCTATGGTTTTAACACTAAAGATCTTAGAACCAACTTCTTGTCCTTGATAAACAATAAGAAGTCCCTGCCCCGCATGAAGCTTAATTTCACTCTTTATCGCAATGGTTTTATTTTTAACATTTAATACTTCACCGAGCTTTATTCCTCGGTGAGAGCTGTAAGTGGCATCCACTAAATTTTGATGGTCCACTCCGTGAAGCCAACCTGTAAAAAAACCACGAGAATAGGTTGTGGCAAGTTCTTGTCGTCTTCTCTCTAGATCAATACTTTCTCCGTCCAGGACTTGGCGATAATGGTGAGCAGTGGCGGCAACATACTCAGGAGCTTTAAGACGTCCTTCAATTTTAAAGGAATCAACACCAATTTCTTTTAGTCGAGGAACTTCTTCAATCCCCATGAGGTCCTTGGGAGAAACGAGGTATTTCTTATTCCCCATATCTTTTTTTTGATCATCAACCCATAGTTCATAATCTAGGCGACAGCTTTGAGCACATTGACCGCGGTTAGCACTTCGCCCACCAATAGATTCACTGGTAAAGCACTGTCCCGAATAAGCGACGCAAAGAGCTCCATGAACAAATACCTCAAGCTCTTTATCTGTTTGAGAACGAATCAACTCTATTTCAGGAAGAGAGTTTTCCCGGCCTAGAACGAAGCGATCTATTTTAAGATCACTTAATAGTTCCATAGCATCAGCATTGGTTACGGTCATTTGAGTAGAAGCATGGATGCGTTGTTGAGGGGCCATTTCACGGATAATCTTAGCAAGGCCCAGATCCTGAACAATGAAAGCATCTGGTCCCATCGGAAGTATATTCTCTAAAACTTCACGAACCTTAGGAATTTCATTTTCAAAGATGACTACGTTGAAAGCGAGATTGACTTTGACCCCGTAAAGGTGGGCAAGATCAATCATCTCCTTTAAGTCATCAAAGGAAAAATCCTGACTTCTCCCACGGGCATTAAAATATGGAACTCCCATGTAAACGGCGTCAGCTCCGTGATGGATTGCGGCCAGGAGCATATTCATGTCCCCTACAGGAAGCAATAATTCGGTCTTTTTCATGCCCTCAATTTAATGAAAATGCACCGTTCTGTATATGGGAGTATAAATTCTATCTAGAATTGACCTGTTCTGAGCAAAACTAAGGTGCAGGCTTCCTCAACTTGAATTCCCTTATCAGAAAGTTCTTTCATAAGCTCCGGATCAAAAGTCCCCGGATTTGAAATGACTCTTCGAGGAGAAAGTTCAATTAAATCTTTCATATGGGGTTTTAAGTGCTTAGGAGTCACGTAAAGAGTGACCGTATCAATATCCTTAAGGCCCTTTAAATCGGGGTAGCAAGGCTGTCCCTCAATTTCTTGATAAAGCGGATTCACTAATTCCACTTCATGATTAAATTCTTTCAGCATCTCAAGTGCCTTGTGGGCATATCGAGAAGGGGTGGGACTGGCCCCCAAAATGACAACTTTCATGTACAACTCCCATCATAAAGGTTTAAGATACTACCAAAGTGAGTTATCGCCATGGCATTATCAACTAAAACATTTTACGACTTAAATGACCTTAAAGCACATTTAAAAACCCATAAAAAAACTTTTTATCATTCTTCTCAAACCTCTACAGTGGTTCCTTATGACCGACTTGCTGGCCTTTTTGAAGAAGATATTGTGATCGGGGATCTTTCCAAACTTCCTTCCTCAATGGAGTTAACAAAGGAAAATAATCTCATCGTTCGCGGTCCGGTTTCCTGGCAAGATGCCCGTTCCTACTTAGTAGGTCATGGTAGAAACCTTATGACTTCTCCCACTGAGCAACTGGCCCTGGTTACTGCAGGGGTGGCCACAAGTTGTACTGGTGAGCGTTGTTTTAGTTTTGGAACAATGAGAAGTCAGGTAAAGCGTTTGAAATACCTTGACTTTAATGGTGAGGAAAAAGAGCTTAAGGCCAGTGATCCTTTTCCTTTTAATACTCCTCACCTTGCTAAATATCAGGAGCAATATCAAAAATACGCCACTCTAAAGAATGCTCCTTTTCCGCGTTTTGAAACGGCTACCGATCTAATGATTGGGACAGAAGGTCAACTGGGAATTGTAACAGAAGTAGAAATCACCACTACCCCGGACTTTGATATTAACTTTGTCTTTATTCTTCTTCCTCGTTGGGAAGATGATTTTAAACCTCATCTTGAAATCCATCAAAAAGTCCAATCTCTTCGAGAAAAACTGGTGAGTGTGGAGCTTCTTGATAGTAATTGCATGAACTATCTTAAAGATGATGAGAAGCTTGGAAATAATCAGGATGTGATTTTCTTAGAGATTCGCTCAGAGCACTTTGAAGATGTTTATGAGAACTTCCTTTCAGGCCTTGAACTCACCAGTATTGAACAGGTTTTTGAAATCACCCCCAATAAATTTCACCATATTCGCGCAGCCGTTCCTCGCGCCATCTTTGAAGTGAACTCTCAAATGGGTGTGGTCAAAAAAGGAACTGACGTTCAGGTTCATGAGAATAAGTTTGCTGAACTCCTCTCCTTTTACAGAGAGGCCAAAGACCTGGGTATACGTTACTGCCTTTTCGGGCATTTTGGAGATGCTCACCTGCATTTTAATTATATGCCCTCAAAAGAAGATGCTCATAAATGCGATGAGGTATTCGTTAAGCTTTATGACCAAGTTCTTGAGTGGCAAGGCTCTCCTTTTGCCGAACATGGGATTGGCCTTTTAAAGCAGCCTTATATCAAAAAATTCTACTCTGATGATGTGCGCGCGACCTTCAAAGAGTTAAAAGAAAT
>Ga0079223_10001835_pt1 | contig 12880 bp, 9 predicted proteins | sample Stecom2011_FD_75072 | JGI IMG/M metagenome (GOLD analysis project Ga0079223, IMG submission 75072) | Agricultural soil microbial communities from Utah to study Nitrogen management - Steer compost 2011 | ecosystem: Environmental > Terrestrial > Soil > Agricultural land | place: USA: Utah... | reverse complement strand
TTATTTTCAAAAGGCTTTCATTTATATTCTATTATCAAGTTATTTATCGAGTAAGCTTTCTTGAAATAGCTTATAAATTCTCAGGTATTCATCTGTCCAACTACTTGGTTCTACAAATCCATGTCGCTCTACAGGATAAATTGCCATTTCCCAATTTTCCTTTCCTAATTCGATTAAGCGTTGCGACAGGCGAACCATGTCTTGAAAATGGACGTTATCGTCTATCATTCCATGTAAAATCAATAAATCTCCTTGTAATCCATCTGCAAAGTAAATAGGAGAACTTCTTCTGTACGCCAAACTATCAGTTACCGGCGTATTTAAAATTCTTGCTGTATAACCATGATTATAAGCAGCCCAATCCCCAACTGAACGAATAGCAGCTCCGGCCGTAAATGTTTCAGCTTCATTAAACATAGCCATAAGCGTTATAAAACCCCCATAAGAACCTCCGTAAATGCCTATTTTGTCCTTATCGATTCCGTATTTACTCATTAAATATTTAGCGCCATCTACTTGATCGGATAAATCCTTTCCGCCCATATGTCTATAGATTCCAGTTCGCCAATCTCTTCCATAACCAGCACTACCACGATAATCAATATCTAAAACGGTGTAACCATTATCAACTAATAAATTATGAAACATGTATTCTCTGTAATAAGAACTCCACCATTGATGGGCATTTTGTAAATAACCAGCGCCATGAACAAAAATTACAGCTGCTCTATTTTTTACATCCGTTTTTGGCTGATATAATCTAGCATACACTTCTGCACCATCTTCGGCTTTAAATGTGATGATTTCCGGATCTTTCCAAGAGTAATTCTTAAAAGTTTTAGTAGTAGAATGTGTGATTTGTTTTGGTACGGTCTTTTTTGATGTGAACAACGGGTTTTCCTGAACATACAATTCTGTAGGTTTATTAGAATAAGAATAAAGAATGGCCATTTGTTTTTCATCCGGTGAAAGCGTGACATCATTTTTTCCTACTCTATCTGTTAAGGCTGTAAACTTTCCTCCTGTTATAGACATGCTATAAAACTGACGATCTCCTGGATGATTTTTATTTGCAGTAAAATACCAACGTTTTTCATCTTTAGAAATCTGTGGATTATATATTTCAAAAGCACCTTCAGTCAATGGTTTAACTCTTTTTGAAACCACATTCATGGTATATAAATGTGAATAGCCTGTTTTTTCCGACATATACCAAATACTTTTATTATCTGGCAACCAACCTAAGTCTCCTCCACCATAACCTCCAATTCCAGGGCCGGCAATCCACGCATCGTCATGTTGATGGTCTAAATTTTCAATAGTTCCAGTTTCTACATTCAACAATACAATCCAACGATCTTTATAATCGTTTGTATTAATATCCAAAACACCAAATTTTCCATCTGGACTCCAAGTTGGTCCAGAAATATATCCGATTCTATTCTCGTTTTTATAAGGTTTATCTGGATAATCTTTCGTGTATTCTGGAATATAATCTAGACCTTTTAAATTATCCAAAACAACAGGATATGTTTTTCTTTTTTCAAGATCGTAAACAAACAAGGTGTATTCGGTTTGCTCGTCTCCCACCTTAGAACGTGTGTTTTCATCTTCTGTATAGCCAGATTCCGTAACGTAATGAGGCATGATGGTCTTTTTGTTTTCAGTACGTTTTGCTAATACGTAAGTGACGTACTTTCCATCGGGACTTATTTTTTGGTTTAAAACGGATTTCCCTTCTAAATATATTTTTAATGGTTTTTTAGCATCAAATCGTTTCATTAAACTATCATGTTGATCCGATTTCTCTTTTCGTTCCTTTAATACATCAAAAAGTTCTAACTGATCCTTATTTATCCATTCATCTTTTTTGCTTTTGGCCGCTTCTTTCTTTTCTTTCTTTAAAAAATTCGTGACTTGTGTGGTTGTTCCTGTTTTTATATCCCATTTATAGAGATTCTGATCTTTTACATAAGCAACTTGCGTATCGAAATCTGTAAAATGAACTTGACCTTCAAAATCCGAAGTTGCAGTAATTTGCGTAATTTTATTTGTAGCAATATCTACTACAAATACATCTCCAAATTTGTTATATATTTTTTTGGATTTTTCTTTATTTAAAATCGCATTTGAAGCGGGCAAAGCAAACTCCGTTTCAAAATCTATTTTAGAAATCTTATCGGTTTTTAATTGATAGCCATAAAGGGAATCGCTTAAGGCTGCATCAGGATTCCAATCGAAATAAATAACATCTTTTTCCTCGGACCAACTCACGTTTGAAGGTAAATGACCAATAAAATCATCACCTTGCATGATCTCTTTAATGGTTAATTCTGAAAGATTGTTTTTTTGAGCAAGGGCAAAATAGCTCATCAAATATAGACTTGAAAATAATAGAATGTTTTTCAATTTCATAATAAATAGATTCAATAAAATAATAAGTTTACGAAGTTAGTCTTTCTAGTGTGGAATGTCAAAATCGAAGTTGAATAATCCGGCCCTTTATCTTTAAGCACTTATTTATAATATAAAATCTTGAGAAATAAAATTACATTCTGTACCCATCAATTTAAGTAGTGAAGACTTAAATTTTATTGACTTACAAAAGATTCAAAATCTGTAAAATCTGTAAACATTGACGCAAATATGTAACACAATTCCCATGATTATATGCAACCTTTACGATACTTTTTATACGATGAAACTAGTGTTTTCTTCACCAATCATCCAAGATAAAATTGGAAGAATTTTATTTAAGAAAGGTTTTAAAATTAAAAAGTTGAAAATAGTATTTTAATATAGTTTAAGATGAAAAATAAAATCTATCCTCTAAAATTTGAACCCATTTATCAATATCGTATATGGGGAGGCAGAAAACTGGAACATTTACTTTCAAAACCACTCCCTAAAGACGACCCCATAGGGGAAGCATGGATATTGAGCGATAGGAAGGATCATGCAAGCGAAGTCTCTGAAGGCGAACTAAAAGGAACAACAATTACAAAGTTGATGGAAGACTACCGTTATGAAATTATGGGAAAGATGGGAGACCACTTTGAGAGATTTCCTCTTTTATTGAAATTTTTGGATTGCAACGAGGTTTTGTCGGTACAAGTACATCCATCGGACGATCAAAAAGAGTATATCCCAAAAGGTGATACCGGAAAAACTGAAGCTTGGATAGTTATGGAAACTAGTGATAACAGCCGTATTTACGCTGGATTAAAAAAAGGAACTACTAAAGAGAATTTGCTCGATTCAATTCATAATAAATCGGTGTCCGATCATCTCCACAGTTTTGTACCTAAAAAAGGAGATGCTGTATTTATCCATTCGGGAACAGTACATACCTTGAGCGGAGCTGTTGTTTTTGAGGTTCAGGAAAATAGTGACACCACTTTTCGTCTATATGATTGGGATCGCACAGATATTAAAACTGGAAAACCGCGCGAACTTCAAGTGGATAAAGCAATGGCTTGTATTGATTTTGATCAGGTGGATATCGGTCCAATAACACCAGTAAAAAGTGAAATTATAAAAAATGCCGAAAAACTTTTCGACAATGAACATTTTAAGCTTTGGCGCATTAAAAGCGAATCTGAATTTCAAGCAGGTTTAAAAGATGAGCCCACCATTCTTATTTGCATAGAAGGAAAAGGCAGTATGAACTATATGGATACTGAATACACTATTGACAAGGGGGAAGTGATGCTATTGCCAGCGATTATTGGGCAGCTGGAACTTAAACCTCAAGAGAAAATCACATTACTTCAAATAGCTATTCCCGAAAAAAAATAACAAACATGAAAAAGTTAATTATATTCGATTTGGATGGCACGCTGGCAAAAAGCAAATCTCCTATCGATGAGGAAATGGCAGATCTTTTAAAAAAATTATTGGAAGTGAATCATGTATCTATAATTTCTGGTGGAGATTGGCCTCAATTTCAAAAACAGGTATTGAGCAATTTACCGAAAAAAACAATTCTAAAAAAACTAACAATCCTTCCTACATGTGGGACTAAATTCTACCAATACAAAAAGGATTGGGAGGAATTATACGAAGAAAATTTTACGGAGGAGGAAAAAAAGAAAATTCTGGATAGTCTTCATAAAGCGATCAAAGCATCTGATTTGGACATCAAAAAAACTTGGGGTGAACAAATTGAGGATCGAGGGAGTCAGATAACCTATTCAGCATTAGGACAAGAGGCCCCGCTAGAAGAAAAAAAAGGTTGGGATCCTGATTTTGAAAAACGTAGAAAAATTGTAGAACCTCTCAAAAAGACACTAAAAAATTTTTCTATTGGAATGGGAGGAACAACTTCCATTGATATTGTAAAACCAGGAATCGACAAGGCATATGGCATAAAAAAACTTGAAGAGATGTTGAAGTTCAATATCCCTGAAATGCTATTTGTTGGAGACGCTCTTTTTGAAGGTGGTAACGACCATCCTGCTAGAAAAACTGGCGTGGACTGCATTCAAGTTAGAGATGCCGAAGAAACCAAAAGAATTATAGAAACAATAATTGCCTGCAACACTGAAAATAAATAATTATGACACCTTTTAAACTACATCGAATTTGTACCATCATGAAACCTGAAAAAGGGAACGAATTTGAAGTTGAAGGGGTGCTGAATCCTGCAGTTACTCGTGGACCTGAGGGGAATCTCTACCTATTTCCCCGACTGGTTGCCAAGGATAATTATTCGCGTATCGGAATTGCAAGAGTTGTTTTTAATGAAACCGGGGATCCCGTGGATGTTGAACGCTTGGGAGTGGTACTAGAACCCAATGCCGATTATGAAAAACGTCCCAATGGCGGCGGTGGTTGCGAAGATCCGAGAATAAGTTTTGTTAAAGCTGTTGGACATTATATAATGACCTACACGGCTTATGGACCAAATGGACCGCGTATTGCCATGGCACGGTCAAAAGATCTATTTAACTGGGAGCGAATGGGTTTGATATGTTTTACACTGTATAAACCTGTAGATTTTAATAATGTAGATGATAAGGATGCTAGTTTTTTTCCAACAGAACTTCCAAGCCCCCATAATCATAATTCTATAGCGATGTTACATCGCCCACTTTTTCCCGACACCATTCCTAAAGAAACGATAAAAAAAGATAACGATCGGGAAATAGACAAACACAAGGAAAGTATCTGGATATCTTATTTTAATTTAAAGGAAGGAAAAAACACTTCCTTGGTAAATGCTAAATTTACTTCACATCACTGTCTTGCACATCCTGTATATCCTTGGGAAAATTTAAAGATTGGTGGTGGGGCACCTCCAATTCTAACAAAACATGGTTGGTTGTTGATATATCACGGAGTACGAAAACATAAGGACTCTACCAAAAACAACCCGAAATACACCTACTCTGCGGGGGCTATGATTCTTTCGGAAAAAGAACCACAAAAAATACTGTATCGCTCACACGATCCTATTTTAACTCCGGAATTGGATGATGAAATTATTGGAACTGTTGGGGATGTAGTCTTCCCTACTGGTACAGATCGTCGAGATGATATTGGACAACCCAATAGAATTGATGTATATTATGGAATGGCGGATAATTGCATTGGTGTTGCAAAAATGGAAATACCCGAACACATACCGCTAACGCATTAGTTTAAAGATTGTTATCATCTTCAAATTTTAACTTCTCTACTACTTACGCCACTTTTTATAGGCATTAATTAGTCCCTTGGTAGATGTATCATGAGATTCAATTTTGTCATCATTATCTAGTTGAAGCAACACCTTTTTAGCCAATTGCTTTCCAAGTTCTACCCCCCACTGGTCAAAACTAAAGATATTCCAAATAACACCTTGAACAAATATTTTATGTTCGTATAGTGCTGTAAGAGCACCCAAAGTAAATGGTGTAATCTCTTTCAGCAAAAATGAATTGGTGGGTTTATTTCCAGTAAACACCTTAAACGGAATTAATTTCTCCATTTCAAGTTTGTCCATTCTCTGCTCTCTTAATTCATCAGCAACCTGATTAGCAGTTTTTCCATTCATCAAAGCTTCCGTTTGCGCGAAAAAGTTAGAAATCAAGATATGATGATGTTTCCCAATTGGATTATGGCTGATAGCAGGAGCGATAAAATCGCATGGAATTAAATGTGTTCCTTGGTGAATAAGTTGATAGAACGCGTGTTGTCCATTGGTTCCAGCTGCACCCCAAACTACCGGACCGGTGCTGTAAGTGACATTATTTCCATTTCTGTCGGTATGCTTGCCGTTGCTTTCCATATTGCCCTGTTGAAAATAAGCCGGGAAGCGATGCATATATTGATCGTAAGGCAAAATAGCTTCGGTTTCAGAACCAAAAAAATTGGTGTACCATATTCCTATCAAAGCCATAATTACAGGTATATTTTCCTTAAATTCCGTAGTTTTGAAATGGTTATCAGTTGACTCGGCACCTTTTAGTAATTGTTCAAAATTATTGTAACCAACCGTAAGTGCAATGGAAAGCCCAATGCTGCTCCAAAGACTATAACGTCCCCCTACCCAATCCCAAAAAACAAACATATTTTCGGAGGCAATTCCAAACTCGTTCACTCCCTTTTTATTAGTTGAAAGTGCCACAAAGTGTTTGGCAACGTGTTTTTCATCCTTAGCCGATTTTAAAAACCACTCGCGTGCGGTATGAGCGTTTGTCATAGTCTCTTGCGTAGTAAACGTTTTTGAGGCAATGGTAAAAAGTGTCTCTTCTGGATTTAAATTTTTGAGCGTTTCTGCGATTTGGGTACCATCCACGTTGGAAACAAAATGGGCATTAATGCCTTTTACCCAATATGGCCGAAGGGCTTCTGTAACCATTACTGGACCTAGGTCACTCCCACCGATACCTATATTTACGATGTCGGTTATCCTTTTACCAGAATAGCCTTTCCACTCCCCATTGTGGATTTTTTCGCAAAAAGATTGCATTTTTTCTCGCGTTTCACGGACTTCCGGCATAATATCCTGCCCATTTACGAGCATGGGTTTATCTGAAAAATTTCGCAGAGCGATGTGCATAACCGCACGATCTTCCGTTTGGTTAATTTTCTCACCCGCAAACATTGCTTCCTGAGCTGCTTTTACTTTACAATCATCTGTGAGTTGCAGTAACTTTTCAAGAGTTTCCTCTGTGATCAGATTCTTGGAATAATCAAAAAGAATATCCCCAAATTGAAGGGACATTTTTTCAAATCTTTTGGGATCTTCTGCAAAAAGATTTTTCATCTGCACTTTTTGCAGGTCTTTTTGATGTTCGCTTAAGGCTTTCCAAGCTGGTGTTTTAGTGGGATTTATTTTTGGAAACATGATGTTTTCAATTAAATTTATATTAATAATAAACTCTCCAGATCTAACAGGTTTTTGAAACCTGCTAGGTCTCTTCTATAGCTTTGAGGCGGCGGCGGTATCTAAATACCAAACAACCTTCTTTTTATTCGATTTTATTAATCGCGCAGGATACATCGCTGTCTCTCCTTCTGTATCTTCCAAAACCCTATATACTGCCTCCGCTTTATTTTTCCCAAATACCAAAAAAGCAATATTTTGTGCTTGATTGATAAGTGGCGCTGTCATTGTTATTCGGTCCATACCCACTTGTTCGACAAACACTGATTTAATGGTAGCTTCGGATTCCTTTAACACCTCAGTATCTGGAAAAAGTGAGGCCGTGTGGGCATCATCACCAAGACCCAAAAGTATAAAATCGAATTCTATGGGTTTATTATAAAAATGTGCTGTTATGGAATTCGCGTATCTTTGAGCTGCTTCTGCTGAAGAGCCCGTTGTATCGACTTTAAAAATATGGGAATCTGCAATTTTCAAAGAATCAAACAACACTTCTTTCGCCATGAGTGAATTTCGTTGTGAATCATTTTCTGGTACAAAACGTTCATCGCCAAAAAAGAAATAGGTTTTGTTCCAATCTATTTTATTTCTATAAGTTTCGGACGCCAACAATTTGTACAGTTTTAGCGGGGAACTTCCACCAGAGAGCACAAAATTAAATTGACCACGTGCTTCAATCGCCTCTTCTGCAACCTTTCGAATAGCTTCGGTCAATACGATTATCAATTCATCTATTTCTTTATAAATCTTCAATATCATCTCTATTATTTTTTGTTGTTTTCGGAAAGACTAAACCAATGAAATCCATCCTTTGCAATGAGAGCTTCCGCGTTTTCGGGACCCCAAGAATCTGCAGGATAATTAGGAAAATTTGCCATCTTATTGCTTTCCCAGAAATTGAGCACGGGCATTATTAATTCCCAGGCAGCTTCCACTTGATCTGCACGCATAAAGAGGGTTTGATCTCCCGAAATAATATCCAATAAAAGCGTCTCATAAGCTTCCGGGGATTCAGATTTCGACTTTCCGGCATAATCGAAGACCATATCCACAGTATTCAAACTCATTTCAAGGCCAGGGGTTTTGCCTTCCATTTGAAACCGGATACCCATATCGGGTTGAATACTGATTACAAGTCTGTTTTGTTTGGGAACGTGGCCTGCTTCACTTTGAAACATATTATGAGGCACTTCCCTAAACTGAATTGTAATTAGAGACGATGTTTTGAAGAGACGTTTCCCTGTGCGCAAATAAAAGGGTACACCTTGCCAGCGCCAGTTATCCACATAAAATTTTAAAGCTGCATAAGTTTCTGTGTTTGAATTAGGAGCAACCTCTTCTTCCTCCCTATATCCAGGAACTTCTTTTCCTTCCACCCAGCCAGGACCATATTGTCCTCTAGCGGCAATAGTATCCACCTTACCAGGAAGAATTTTTCTCATTGCCTGTAAGACCTCAACTTTGCGATTACGAACTACATCAGCATCAAAATTAATGGGTGGTTCCATAGCAATAGTACAAAGTAATTGCAATAAGTGGTTTTGTACCATATCGCGTAAAATGCCTGCATTGTCGAAATAACCGCCACGGGAACCAATTCCAATTTGCTCAGTAACAGAAATTTGAACGTGTTCAATATGGTTTCGATTCCAAAGTGGTTCCATAATAGAATTTGCAAAACGGAAGGCCATAATATTTTGTACTACTTCTTTTCCTAAATAATGGCCTATTCTATAAATCTGTTTTTCATCGAAAATAGTAAGTAGTCTTTTATTAAGTGCCTTTGCCGATTTAAGGTCGCTACCAAATGGTTTCTCAATTATGATACGGGTGGTATCTTGGTTATTTTCCAATTTACTCTTGGATATATTTTCTGCGATGGTGCATAAATATTCAGGTGACACCGCGCAATAATAAATTATGGATGGATTTTCTTTCCACTCTTCCTTAAGCGCATCAATTCTAGAACCAAATTCCTTATACTCCGCAGCATCTTTTATATTGGCAATCTGATAGGTAATATTTGATGCAAACTTGGACCAATCTTCATTTCTGGCCTTCCCGCTTCGTGAAAATTCATCAACGGCTTCCAATAAGGAATTTCGGTATTTCGCATCGGTAAATTTGCTTCGTCCTGTGCCGATAACAGCAAAGTTTTCGGGGAGGCGATTTTCAAGAAACAAATTGTAAAGCGCAGGTATAATTTTCCTTTTGGTAAGATCTCCCGTACCTCCGAAAATAATAAATATGGCTGGATTTGATTCTTGATCTGATGTCTTTGGCATAACTTTTAAATTTTAAAAAGTTTTAGATTATTAAAATGTACTATTTAATTTTTAGGTTCTTCCCATTCGGTATGAAAAACACCTTCTTTTCCTTTAAGCTCATAGGTATGTGAGCCGAAATAATCCCGTTGCGCTTGAATAAGGTTTGCGGGCATTTCTTCACTTCTGAAATTATCAAAATAATTCAAAGCCACAGAAAATGCCGGAGCTGCAATACCATATCGGGCAGCGTCAGAGACTACGGTTCGGATGCCGGGAATGCTTTTGAAAAGAATATCGTGAATGTTCTTGTCTAAAAACAGATGCTTCAATTCCGAATTTATTTTATACGCGGCATAAATATCGTCTAAAAATGCGGAACGGATGATGCAGCCGCCACGCCATATTTTCGCGATTAAATGAAGGTTTAATTTATAATCATATTCCTCATTTGCGTGATAAAGTAAGTGCATTCCCTGGGCATAAGCAGAAACCATTGCAAAATAAAATGCCTCTTCCATCGAATGGATGTATTTTTCACTGGTATCATTATACTTTGCTTCTTTCGGATTAGAATAGATTTCCGAAGCCTTCGTGCGTAAAGTTTTGTATTTTGAAAGATCTCGCATAGAAACAGCAATATCAATAATTGGAACGGGAAGATTTAAATCCATTGCTGCTTGCGATGTCCATTTTCCAGTACCTTTTGCCTTCGCTTCATCTTTTATGTCATTCAATAAAATGTGGTTTGACCCTTCCTTTTTATAGGCGAAAATATCACGGGTAATTTCCAATAAATAAGATTTTAATCGTCCATTGCTCCATTTTTCAAAGACGTCGTGAATTTGTGAATCATTATAATTTAGACCGTTCTTTAAAATCTCATAGGTTTCTGAAATCAATTGCATCAAGGCATATTCAATACCATTGTGTACCATTTTTACAAAATGCCCCGCTGAGCGTTCCCCCATATATGCCACTGTTGGTTCGCCGTTTACGTGAGCTGCTATTTTTGTGAGAATGGGTTTTACAACTTCATAAGCTTTTTTATCTCCACCCGGCATCATGCTTGGTCCCCGACGGGCGCCTTCCTCTCCACCCGATACGCCCATACCGATAAAGTGAAATCCTCTTTTCTCCAAGTCTAAAAAACGCCGATCAGTATCTGTAAAATGGGAATTTCCACCATCGATTATGATATCTCCCTTGTCGAGAACCTCAACCAACTCTTCGATTACCCCATCTACAATTTTGCCGGCTGGGACCAACATCATAACTATTTTTGGGCTGTTCAGACTTTTCACAAAATTATTCAATTCTGAAAATCCCTTAATACCATCCCGATTTAGTTTGTTGAGAGCATCTACCTTCTTAGAGTCTATGTCGTAGCCAGCACAGCTATAGCCGTTATCGGCAATATTTTGTAAAAGATTGGAACCCATGGTGCCGAGACCAATCATTCCAAATGCATTTTTATTTATAATCTCCTTATTCATGATGCGGTTATTTTTGTATTAAGCTTTCGAGAATTTTTTGTGATGTTTCAAATTTTTGATGATGAATAGCGTTCATTCCTAATTTCTTTGCGGTATTTACCAGTAATTCCCTATCATCAAAGTAAACACATTCTGATGGCTTTATTTGTACAATTTGCATAGCTTTTTTAAAGATACGCGGATCAGGTTTACGGATACCTAGATAACAAGATGAAAAAAAGCCGTCGAATACTTCGTGTAGATTAAACTTTTCGATGCGATAATCATTGAGTTCCCTACTTTCGTTGCTAAGCGCAAATACGGGGAGGTCAGTATTCTTTTTCCAATTCCTTATCCATGGAAGCATCTTCGGCAATTCCACCGATTGTGCGTACATAAAATCCTTAAATTCATCTTTCGTAAAATCACGGGAGCAATGAAACACGGCAGTGTCGAGATATTCGTCCATCGAAATACTGCCAATCTCAAAAACGTTGTAAATAAAATTATGGAGGACGTTCATCTCTTCATAGTCGAAGCCAAAATGTTCAGCCGCCTTTTGTCGAGATTCATGACCCCAGCCATTGGTGAGAAATACACCGCCAATGTCGAAGAAAACGACTTTTATTTTTGAAACATCCATTTATTATTTATTGATATTGTTGTAAGTATTTTAGAGTCTAGGCATAAACATAATTCTTAGCACTCGAAATCAGGTTCACTTTAACTCGGTATTAATCTTTCTTTTTTTTCTGATCCGCGATGCTTTTAAGCAATTTGTCATAGGCTTTATTGAATTTATCTATTCCTTCATTTTCCAGTTTTTGAGTGATTTCGTCAATGTCGATTCCTTTTTGCTTTAATTTCTCTAAAGTTTTATTGGCGTCCTCAATTCCCTCTTTGAGAGAATCCGTCACTTTTCCGTGATCGCGAAAGGCGTCGATGGTTTCCATAGGGAGCGTATTAATGGTGTCTTTTCCGATGAGAGTTTCTACATACAAAACATCACTAAAGGATGGATCTTTAGTACTTGTGCTGGCCCAAAGAACGCGTTGACGCTGTGCTCCTTTTTCTTCCAACTTTTTAAAGCGATCGCTTGCAATCATTTCGAGGTATATTTGATACGCCATTTTTGCGGAAGCGATAGCCACTTTTCCAACGAGATCATTGGCGTTTTTTTCCTTGAGCATAGGATCTACCATCACATCAATTCGGCTTAGGAAAAAACTAGCAACAGAAGCTACTTCTTTTATGGAATGGCCTTCTTTAAGTCTGTCTTCGAGGCCGCCCATAAAAGCTTCTGTTATTTCGCGGTAGCGGGGAAGTCCAAAAAGGAGTGTGATATTAATATTAATACCTTCTCTCAAACATTCACGAATAGCCGGCAGGCCTTGTTTGGTTCCAGGAATTTTGATCATTACATTTTTTCGGCCCACCCTTTTCCATAGGTCGCGTACCTGTTCAATAGTGCCATCTGTATCAAGTGCCAAATAGGGTGAAACTTCAAGGCTTACAAAGCCGTCTTTCCCTTGGGTTTTGTCAAATACCGGTTTAAAAATATCGGCTGCCCTTTGAATATCTGCTATGGCCAAGTCGAAAAAAATAGCAGAATTGTCATCTGTCTTTTTTGCAAACTTCGCGATATCATTATCATAGTCAGAACTACCGGTAATAGCTTTTTCGAAAATTGAAGGATTGGAAGTCAGCCCTCGCAAATCGTCTTCATCTATTAGCTTTTCCAATTTACCGGAGTCCATAATTTCTCGATC
>Ga0079223_10001834_pt1 | contig 12882 bp, 11 predicted proteins | sample Stecom2011_FD_75072 | JGI IMG/M metagenome (GOLD analysis project Ga0079223, IMG submission 75072) | Agricultural soil microbial communities from Utah to study Nitrogen management - Steer compost 2011 | ecosystem: Environmental > Terrestrial > Soil > Agricultural land | place: USA: Utah... | reverse complement strand
TAGTTTACTAGGCGTACAGCGGCTTCAACACGTGCTCGATACTTATTTTAATAATTGAGTCATCTGAAACTATCCCCAAGCTCCCGACAGGTCAAGGTTAGACCAGTATGAAATGGGAGGGTGACAACTACCCTACCAGAGGGGATTTCACATATCCTCAGTATCCCGCGGTTTAGCGACCGGCGGTTTGTGCGGTTGGTTGGGAGCGTAGATGTCGTCTTCGCGGGCGAGGGGGAGGGCGGCCATTTGGTCTTCAATCCAGCGTTTAACGATTTCGGTCACTTCGCTGCGATCACGGTCGGTGGTGTCTATGGCCTCGCCAATCACTATGGTGATAGTGCCGGGGTATTTGAGAAAATGTTTGTGCGGCCAGCACTCGGCACCATTGTGGGCCACCGGCACCACGGGCACGCCAGCGGCGCAGGCAATATCGGCACCGCCGCGAGCATAGCTGCCCACCTGTCCCAGTGGTGTGCGTGTGCCCTCAGGGAAAATCAATAAATTAATGCCTTCCTGCAAGCGTGCGATGCCCTTGGTTTTTATTTGGCGCAGCGCCTGCATGCGATTGTTTCGATTGATGGCGATGGGTTTTAGTGCCGCCAGCCCCCAGCCAAAAAAGGGAATGCGCATCAGTTCTTTTTTGAGGATGGTGGCAATGGGGGCCATATAAATTTGCAGAAACAGTGTCTCCCAGGTGGTCTGGTGTTTGGCCATAACCACGGCCGGCCCGGTTTTATCGCGGCGCTGGTCAATCACCTTAATGCGCACCCGGCAGGTGACACGCAGCCAGAACATGACGAAGCGATTCCACAGGGTGATCACTGGCCAGCGCACTGAGTAGGGAAACAGCGGCCAGATAATACCGACAATCAGGCCGGCCACAATACCCGAGCCGTAGTATCCGAGGTTGAATAAAATGGTGCGCAAATACAGCAAGGGCGAATCCTTAAGAGACAAGAGCGTGCACGGCGGCGGCGAGATCGTCAAACACGCGCACGGGCAGACCCTGCAGGGAATATTGCCCCTGTTCGTCCAGGTCCAGTTGCGACAGGGTGCGCTCGCCGTTGCCGGTTTTGACTAGCACCAGCTCGCAGTCCTTGGCGGCGCCCACCTGCAGGTCGCGCAGGGTATCGCCGATAAAAGGTACCCCGGCGGCACTGGTATTGAACTCCGCTTCGATGGCGTCGATTAATCCCGGCCGCGGCTTGCGGCATTTACAGCCATCATCGGGGCCGTGGGGACAGTAAAAAATTGCGCTGAGGCTACCGCCACCCCTTTCCACCAGCTCGGTGAGCTTGGCATGCATGGCTTCCAGGTCGTCCAGATCAAAGTGCCCGCGCGCCAGGCCCGATTGGTTGGTGGCCACCGCCACGGTGTAGCCCGCTTTGTGCAGGGCTACCAGCGCCTCGATACTGCCGGGCAGCGGCTGCCATTGCTCGGCACTACGAATAAAGTCGCCGGTGTCCCGGTTGATCACCCCGTCGCGGTCGAGAATCACCAGTTTCATGGCGCTTACCCCTTGGCTGGTACCAGTAGCGAGATGTCCGCCACCTGCAGGAACAGGCTGCGCAGTTGCTGCAGCAGAACCAGTCGGTTTTGGCGAAGGGCTTCATCCTCGGCCATCACCATGACGTCGTCGAAAAAGCGGTCCACCGGTTCACGCAAGCTGGCCAGTGCAGTCAGTGCCTCGGTGTACTGGCGTGCGGCAAACAGGGGCGCGACTTCCTCTGCCTTGCTTGCTACGGCCTGGGCCAGGGTCTGTTCGGCAGTCTCGGTCATCAGCGCGGAATCGGGCTTGCCGATGGGCGGTGATTCCAGTTTGCCGAGAATGTTGGACACCCGCTTGTTGGCTGCGGCCAGCGCGGCGGCTTCAGGCATGGCGGCGAAGGTGTTGACCGCCTGTACGCGCGCGTCGATATCACCCGGGTGGGTGAGATGCTTGGCGGCCACGGCGAGGTAGATTTCCGTGGCGATACCCGCCTCTTCGTACCAGGCGCGAAAGCGCTCCAGCATATAGGCCAGTGCAGTATCCACGGTGGCTGCGGGGTCGGCAATATTGGCACCGTGGGCGCTGACGGCCGCTTGCAGCAAATCGCGTAGGTCCAGGTCCAGGTTTTTTTCCACCAACAGGCGCAGTGCGCCCAGACTGGCGCGGCGCAGACCGAAGGGGTCCTTGGAGCCGGTGGGTTTCTGGCCGATACCGAAAATCCCCACAATGGTATCCAGCCGGTCCGCCAATGCCACCAGAGTGCCGGTGGCTGTTTGGGGCAGCTTGTCGCCGGAAAAGCGCGGTAAATACTGCTCGGTAAGCGCTTGAGCCACTTCCGGATTTTCGCCGTCGTGGGTGGCGTAGTAGTAGCCGGCAATGCCTTGCATCTGGTCGAATTCCAGCACCATTTCGGTGATCAGATCAGCCTTCGAGAGCTGCCCAGCGCGCTGAGCATAGGCGGTGTTGGCACCGGTTTGCGCCGCCATACTGCCGGCCAAAGTGGCGATGCGTTCGGTCTTGTCAAACACGCTGCCGAGTTTGGTTTGGAACACAATATTCCGGAGGCGCTCGCGCTGGCGGGTGAGGGGTGTTTTCTTGTCGGTCTCAAAAAAGAAAGCGGCATCTGACAGGCGCGGGCGAATAACGCGCTCGTTGCCATCTACCACTTGAGTTGGATCGCGAGATTCAATATTGGCGACAGTCACAAAGTAGGGCATTAGCTGGCCCTGCTTATCCACCACATGAAAATACTTTTGGTTCTCCGCCATAGTGGAGATCAACGCCTCGGCGGGCACAGCCAAAAAGCGCTCTTCAAACTGGCCCACCAGCGCCTGCGGCCACTCCACCAGCGCGGTGACTTCTTCCAGCAAATCCTCGTCAATCACCACCTGACCGCCAGTTTGGCTATCGGTAGCCTGAATCTGTTGGCGAATAATCTGTTGGCGCTCGCTGAAATCGGCAATCACCTTGCCTTGCTCTGTCAGCAGACGGGCGTAGTCACCGGCGTTGGCCAGCGAGAGTGGCTGGTTGCAGTGAAAGCGATGGCCGCGGGTTTCCCGCTCAGCGCTCAGGCCCAGCACCTCACCGGACACCACTTCAGTACCGTAGAGCATCACCAGCCACTGGACCGGGCGCACAAACTCAATGCGACTGGCGCCCCAGCGCATACGCTTGGGAATGGGTAGTTGGTCGAGAGCTTTGCTGACAATAGCGGGCAACAGGTCGGTGCAGGCGGTGCCGCCTTCTTCCCGGTGATGCACCAGCTTTTCCTGCTTGCCGTCACTGGCGGTTTGCAGCGCCTCGGCGGAAAGGCCGTTCTTTTGTGCGAAAGCAAGAGCCGCCTTGCTGGGCTTGCCTTCGGCATCAAAGGCCACGCTCATCGGCGGCCCCCACTAAACCACTTCTTTAATCGGCGTGGTGGCGGCCAGGCCTTGCACCAGCACGGCCAGACGGCGCGGTGCGGCATAGGCCTGCAGGCCCGTATAGTGCAAATCCTCGGCGGCCAAACCGTCGGCAACGCCCTGGGCGAAAGCATCCATCAGGGACTTCAGGGCTTTAGGGGGCAGCTCTTCAGTGCCCAGTTCTACCAAAAAATCTGCACTCATTACGGGGTATCCTGTGAATTGTCGGCGCTGTGGAGTAACTCGTTGCGCAGTGCTTCAGGGGCCAGCGGAAAGCCCAGTGCCCGGCGGGCTTCAAAGTAAGCCTCGGCCACAGTGCGGGCCAAGATGCGCACACGCAAAATATAGCGCTGTCGTTCGGTCACCGAAATGGCGTGGCGGGCATCGAGTAAGTTAAACGTATGCGAGGCTTTCATCACCATTTCATAGGCGGGCAGCGGTAGTCCTTCTGCCACCAGGCGCTGGCTCTCGCGCTCGTAGACATCAAAACTCTGGAGCAGGAACTCCACATCGGCCTGTTCAAAATTAAAGCGCGACATTTCCACTTCATTTTGGTGGAACACATCGCCATAGGTGACCTTCTCGCCATTGGGATTAATGGTCCAGACCAGATCGAAAATGGAGTCCACGCCCTGCAGATACATGGCAATGCGTTCCAGCCCGTAAGTAATCTCGCCGGTCACCGGGTAGCACTCCAGCCCGCCCACTTGCTGGAAGTAAGTAAACTGGGTGACTTCCATACCGTTGAGCCACACTTCCCAGCCCAGCCCCCAGGCACCGAGGGTGGGTGACTCCCAATTGTCCTCCACAAAGCGAATATCGTGCACCAGTGGATCCAAGCCCAGCTCGCGCAGAGAATCCAGATACAGCTCCTGAATATTGGCCGGGTTGGGCTTTAGTACCACCTGAAACTGATAATAGTGCTGCAGGCGGTTGGGGTTTTCGCCGTAGCGCCCGTCAGTGGGGCGGCGGCAGGGCTGCACATAGGCGGCGTTCCAGGTCTCTGGCCCAATGGCGTGCAAAAAGGTTGCGGGGTGAAAGGTGCCGGCGCCCACCTCCATATCCAACGGCTGTAGCACGACGCAGCCTTGGCGGGCCCAGTATTCCTGCAGTGCAAGAATCAGCCCCTGGAAAGTGTTGATGTGTATTTCGCGACGGTCCGACACGAGTTTGCCTCCGGCAGTGGTGGCAGGCACATATATGGACGAGAGAAAACCCGAAGGTGTTTTCGGCCGTGGGCCTGCGTTCGATTAAAGGGACGAATTATAGCGGTGTTGAGGGTGTATTGGTATGGCCGACTGGCTACAAGAGCGGGTGCTGTATTGTGCTAAAAGGCGGAGATTCCGGTAAGCTGCAAGGGATAATAACGAGATTCTGACTTTGAAATACCGATTTTTGCTCTTCTTGCTGAAAGGATTGGGACGCTTGCCCCTGTCGGTGAATCGGGCCTTGGGCGCAACTTTGGGTTGGGTGCTCTGGCGACTGGGGCGCGCCCGTGCGGTAAAAGTAACGCATATCAACTTGGCACTGTGCTTTCCTCAACTGTCCGCCGATGAGCGCCAGCAACTGGCCCGGCGCAGCCTGCTGGAAAGCGGCAAGCTGATCACAGAAATCGCCGCCGTCTGGAGCCGCCCAGTGGCTTGGCTGAATCGCCATATTCTGGCCGAGGAAGGCCGAGCGCTTCTGGAGCAGAAGCTGGCCCGTGGCCGTGGCGTTATTCTCCTAACCCCGCATCTGGGCAACTGGGAAGTGATCGGCCCCTGGGGGGCAGGTTTTGCGCCCTTTACCGCGCTCTATCAACCGGCTAAAAATTCTGCGCTGAATAAGTTTATGTACGCCGGTCGCAGCAAGCCCAATGTGCATTTGGCGCCTACCAATCGCCAGGGAGTTGGCCAGTTGTTAAAAGCCTTGCGTTGCGGTGAAATCGTGTGCATTCTGCCCGACCAAGTGGCCGATGCGGGCGCGGGCGTTGTGGCCCCCTTTTTTTCTGAGCCCGCCTTAACCATGACGCTGGTACACAGTTTGGTAAAATGCACGGGTTGTGCAGTGGTCATGGCCTATTGTGAGCGGGTAAAAAACGGCTTTAAAATAGTGCTAACCGAGTGCGACCCCGATATCTATGCCGAGGATCGCGCCCTTGCCGTAACGGCTCTTAATCGCAGCGTAGAAGCCTGTGTGCGCCGGGCTCCCAGCCAATACCAGTGGGAATATAAACGCTTTCGTGCCCGCCCAGGGGGCGAGCCTTATTAATATTTGACGATAATTCAGCCGTTGCGGCGAGCAGAGATTTTAGACAGGTAAACTGATGATAAACAAATTGGTAACCGCTTGCTTGGTGCTTTTGTGCAGCGCCTGCGCCAGCAACTACCGACTGGTAAAAACCGAACAAATGGCTTCCATCAATCAGTGCGCCATAGCCTCGGAACATAATCACCACGCCCTTATGGTGCAACAGCAAGTGCTGGCCGAGGGACTGGAAGAAATGCTGTTGCAGTTGGATAATGCGCGTCAACTGCAGGAAACTCTGGCGGCCCAGCGGTGTCCAGAACCCAAGGTTATAACCCACACACCGGAACCCGTCACCAATAATGCGCCCGATATTCAGCGAGTGGGTGCCGTGGAGAAGGTGCGTTTTGACAGTTTGGGAATGGTGCTGGATGCGCGTGTTGATACCGGCATAGCGACCGCCGTATTGGGGGTGACAGAATTGGTAGAGTTTGAGCGCAACGGTGAAAACTGGGTGCGTTTCCAATTACAGGGCAGCCTCGATGAGACGCCACAAGAAGTGGAGCTTCGTTCAGTTCGCCGCCAGGCCATGCAATTGCGCAATGGCCAAACCAGTGTTCGTCGACCCGTGGTAACCTTACCCGTTACCTTGGGGCAGGTCTCGCAGATGGCTGAATTTATTCTCGATGAGCGCAAGAACCGCGAATTTGTCGTGCTGATGGGTAAAACCGTATTGCGCGATGTCATGTTGGTCGATGTAAGCCGCAATTATTTAGCGCCCCTGCCGCCGCTACCTAATGCCGACCTTCTGGAGGGCGGTGCTCTCCCGTGATTCAGCGCTTGCCTTTTTATATTTTTATTACCCTGTTGGTGGTAGCCGGTCTGACTACCGCCTGGCTACGTCATACCACCACGGGTGTACCGCTGTTGCCGGGTGAGCAACAAAATGTTTGGTTGATCGAAGCCCGCATCGATTTTGTCGCCACAGGCAACGAAGTCACAGTGCGACTGGATTTGCCCGACCATCCACCCGGATTTAGCTTGTTGCGCGAACATGCCGCCTCGCCTGGTTATGGTTTTTCCATTATCGATGAGGATGGTGATCGCAGTGCCGAGTGGAGCAAGCGCCAGGCCGAGGGGCCGCAGACTCTTTATTATAACGGTCAATATGTACCGGGGCGTAAGTACCGGGACCGAGAGGTAAATATTCTCCCTGAGCCGGAAATGGTTTTCTGGAGTGAGCCCGAGGCCACCGCATCGCGCGAGCTGCTGCGTCGCGCACTGGCCACCTCCAGCACACCGGCGAGTACGGCGCGTGAATTAATCAAACTGCTAAACAATCCGGCACCCGATCAAAACGCGGCTCTGCTGCTCGGCTCGGTAAGCAATAAAACCGAGCTTTTACTCAAGCTGTTAAACCAGTCCGGAGTTCGGGCACGCACGGTAATGGCTTTGCGTCTGGAAGATGCGCGGCGGCGTCAGCAGTTGACGGAAATGCTGGAGGTACACACCGGCGAGGAGTGGTTGTTAATCAATGTGGAAACGGCTGAGCAAGGCTTGCCGCCCAATGTACTTTTGTGGTCGCGCGGCGTATCGGCACGGCTGGATGTGATGGGCGGGCGCAATTCCAATTTGACCTTCTCCATGATTGAACAAACCGCCCCAGCGCTGGCCTTATCGCGAGAACAAACCGAAGAAAACTTTTTCAGTCTGCTCGGTGTTTCCCGTTTGCCGATTGAAGAACAAGGCATGTTTAAAATGCTGTTCCTTTTACCGCTGGGCGCACTGGTGGTGGTTTTTATGCGCATTGTGGTGGGCTTAAAAACCGCCGGCACTTTTATGCCTATATTGGTTTCTCTGGCCTTTATGCAAACCACACTTCTGCCCGGCCTGCTCAGCTTTGTCATGATTGTGAGTTTGGGTTTGGTGTTTCGAAGTTATTTATCCTACCTCAACCTATTAATGGTTGCGCGTATCGCCACGCTGGTGGTGATGGTTATTTTATTAATTTCTGTGCTCAGCTTGGTGGGCTACAAGCTGGGGTTAAGCAGCGGCATCACCGTCACTTTCTTCCCCATGATTATTATTGCCTGGACCATTGAACGCATGTCCATCTTGTGGGAAGAAGAGGGGCCGCGCGAAGTGGTAGTACAAGGCTCTGGCAGCTTGTTGGTGGCGGTGTTGGCTTATCTGTTGATGAGCTTGCCGGTGATCAGCCATTTAAGTTTTAACTTTCCGGAAATTAATTTAATCATCCTCGCGTTTATTTTGTTGATGGGTCAGTACACCGGTTACAAGCTTGCCGAACTATGGCGTTTCCGGCATATGGAGAGTTGAGAATTGCGTTGGTTTATCAAGCCCTCTCAACTTCGTCAGGCCGGCATGCTCGGAATGAATTGTCGCAACCGGGATTTTATTGGCCGCTATAATCGTCGCGAATATTATCCGCGCGTTGATAATAAACTGAAAACCAAATTACTGGCCGACGAATATCATTTGGCGACACCCAAGCTGCAGTTTGTCTTGAGTGAGCAGCACCAGATCACCCGCGTAGATGAACTCTTGGCAGGGCTGCAAGGTTTTGCGATCAAACCCGCTAAAGGCTCTGGCGGCAAAGGTATTTGGGTAATAGTCGGGCGCGATGGCGATGGCTTTATAAAATCCTCCGGTGCGCGCATCGACATTGAAGACATTCGTCGCCACATGAGTAATACCCTGGCGGGTTTATATTCCCTCGGCGGCGCCAGCGATCAAGTGTTAGTCGAAGACCTGATCGATTTCGATAACAGCTTTGAAGGTTTCTCTATCGAAGGCGTGCCCGACATTCGCATTATTGTCTTCAAAGGTTTTCCGGTCATGGCCATGTTGCGCCTGGCCACTCATGCTTCTGATGGCAAAGCCAATCTGCATCAAGGAGCTGTCGGCGTCGGTTTGGATATGGCCACCGGTCGCAGCCTCAACGCGGTGCAGTTTGGCAAACCTATACTGGCTCACCCTGACAGCCACCGACCCTTGCGCGAATTAAATATCCCCAATTGGCGCAACCTCTTGTTGCTGGCCTCGCGCTGCTATGAAATGACGGACTTGGGTTATATCGGTGTTGATTTGGTGCTGGATGCCAGACGCGGCCCCGAACTGCTGGAATTAAATGCGCGCCCCGGTCTGGCCATTCAAGTGGCAAATGGCTGCGGACTGCTGCCGCGCCTGCGACATATAGAAACCCTGCGCAAGCGAGACTTCCCCGATGCCCAGTCGCGTGTGGATTACGCGATGGAGCAATTTGCCGCCGACGAATTATTATAAACGGCTGATTCTTTACAAGATTTTCCAATTGGCTCGAGCGCAGCTGCCACACGATGATGGTATATTGAAGTTAAATTTGGCCATTCGTCATTATTTCAGGGCAAAACAGCATGAGTAAAAATCCATTTGGAGACATCGACGATATTTCCGTCAATACCAGTGGTAATCCCTCGCTGGATCAGGTGAGTCAGACTCGCCGACAAGTGTTAATCAAAGGCGGCCTGGGCTTGCTGGCCGGTCCTTTTGCGACGGGACCCCTGTTGAGCGCCTGCTCCATACAGCAATCCTCAGTGCCACTGTTTAACGACAGCCCGCGTCCTCAAATAAGTTTTCAATCGTTGCCAGTACAGCAAACGCCGAATTTCGACGACGTGGAAGTCCCGCCGGGTTACACCGCCCAGGCATTTTTTAGTTGGGGTGATGCGGTAGAAGAGGGCGCACCTGCCTGGCGCGCTGATGCCAGCAACACCTGGGAAGAACAAGCACTGCAAGCCGGACAAAACCACGACGGCATGCATTTTTTCCCCTTCTCCGATGCGCCCAACGGTCACGGCTTACTGGTAATTAACCACGAATATATTAACGACACCTTGCACCCGCAAGGACCGACAATGACCGAAACCGAAACCGAAGACGGCAGCCGCCAGCGGCCACTCGATGAGGTGCGAAAAGAACAAGCCGGCCACGGCCTGAGTATTATCGAAGTGAAAAAAACCGCCGATGGCCAATGGCAGCGGGTTTATCCTTCACGCTACAACCGCCGCCTTACCGCTTACACGCCGATGGCCATTAGCGGACCTTGTGCGGGTGCCGATGCCATGAAAACCATAGACGACCCTGAGGGCAGGGAAGTGCTGGGCACCTTGAATAATTGCTCCATGGGTGTAACGCCTTGGGGAACCTATTTAATTGCTGAAGAGAACTGGAAAAACTATTTTGCCAATCGCGACCTCGACGATCATGCTCGCCGTCGATCTCACCACCGCTATGGCATTGCCGGCGGTGCCAACAGCCATTACAACTACTGGGAAAGCGCCGACCCGCGCTTTGATGCCACACCCAATAACGCACTGCCCCACGGCGGTTATGTCAACGAACCCAACCGCTTTGGCTGGGTAGTAGAAGTAGACCCCTTTGACCCCGACTTCAAACCCGTCAAACGCACAGCCTTTGGTCGAGTGGTGCGCGAAGGTTGCTGTTGTGTACAGCATCCGGATGGCAGCCTGGCTTTTTATTCTGGCGACGACTCCCAGGGAGAATACGTTTATAAATTTGTCCCCGACGGTTACTTCGACCCCGCCAAGCCTGAAGCCAACCGCCAGCTGCTCGATAGCGGCACTGTCTACGTGGCGGTTTATCATGCTGACGGCACAGGTGAATGGCGAGCGCTGGCATGGGGCCAGCCGGGCTTGACCCCAGCCGATGGATATCGCGATCAAGCCGACGTGTTGATTAATTTGCGCAGCGCCGCCGATGCGGTGGGAGCCACACCCATGGACCGGCCCGAATGGACAGCTGTTAATCCATACACGGGCGATGGCTATGTCACGCTCACCAACAACAGCCGCCGTGGCGTCAATGACGATCAGCCGCTGAATGCTGCCAACCCGCGCGCGCAAAATCATCACGGACAAATTTTGCGCTGGCGCGAAAAAAATCGTCACCCGCGTTCACAAATATTTGAGTGGGAGCTGTTTCTACTCGCCGGTGAACAGCCGCCGCTGGGAGAATCCTGGCAGAGCGACAGCCGCTACGGCAACATCGAGGGCGATATTTTTACCTGCCCCGACGGCCTTTGGTTTGATAAAGACGGACGCTTGTGGATTCAAACCGACTTTAATGACGACCGCGAAGTCTACGATGCCATGGGCACCAATCAAATGCTCTGCGCCGACCCGGTAACACGCCAGGTGCGCCGCTTCCTTAACGGCCCCATCGGCTGTGAGATTACCGGTGTCACCACCACGCCCGATGGCACCACCATGTGGATCAACGTACAGCATCCGGGACTGAGCTATCCGGCCAGCGACGGTAAAACCCGCCCGCGCTCCACCACGGTACTAATCACCAAAAACGATGGCGGCGTTATAGGCACCTAGAGCAATCTGCGAGTGATTCAGCTCGCAGATTGTCCAGCCAGCCAAAAAAGAGACACAGTTTTACCCAAAGCTGTGATGTAATCGGGCTAATAAACCCCGGGCCTCACCGGCAATCGTTACACTGTTTCGGTTTTGTTAAGAAATGGCAAAGCCATGTAGACGTAAATGAACTATCGCGCTAGGCTCGGAAAGGTTTCGAAGTACACCCTCAATCCTCTTCTCCCCTGGGGCGTTGCCAGGAACCTGATTGAGAGCCGATTTCGATATTGATACTAATAACAGACAAGTGAGAACAAGATGATAACAAGGCAAATAAAATCCTTTAGTGGCTATCTGGTGGCAGGTTTGTTGGCCTTTAATCTGGCCTACGCCCAAGATGGCACAATGTACCCCATGGATCCACCTGAAGAGCCCGGTGCCATCCCCCTCAATACCGGTGGAGTAAAAGATCAGCCGGCAAAAGAATCCTGGTTCCGCCAGTGGGGCGACCCCATGGCCCGCAACATTACCAGCGCCACCCTCACACCCTTTTTGGCCGATCCGGCAAAAGCCACAGGCACCTCCGTACTTGTCGCCCCCGGTGGCGGCTTTATGTGGCTGTCCATGGGTAACGAAGGCTGGGAGGTTGCCGAAGCATTGGCCGAGCAAGGAATCAACGCCTTTGTTTTGAAATACCGTCTGCACCCGACAGAAGACTCGCTGGAGGGTTTTGAGAACCAAATGAATCAGCGCCTTTCCTTGGCCGCCGAGATGGCTAAAGGCGACGAAAAGCCTGAAATGCCCGAAAGGCCCCGCAGCAATCTGTCCAACCAGTTGGAAGATGCCGAAGCGGCCTACGCCATGATTTTGGAGCGCGCCGATGAGTGGGGCGTGGACACTTCCAGAATCGGCATGATGGGTTTCTCTGCCGGTGCCGGTCTGACCATGCACACCACCTTAAATTCGGACAAAGTAGACCTCGCGTTTATCGTTCCTATTTATGGCGGTTTAAACGCTGTTGAAGTACCCGAAAATGCACCCGCCATGTTTGCCGCTATCGCCGCCGATGACTTTTTGTTTGGCGGTCAGTTCGGTTTAATTGAATCCTGGTTTAAAGCCGAAGTGCCGGTGGAATTTCACCTGTACCAAAACGGCGGGCACGGCTTTGGCCTTGGCAACCCCGATCGCACCAGTAACAAATGGTTTGATGCCTTTATTCACTGGCTCGACGTAAATGGTTACATGGACAAATAAAACGGTTTGTTTAATCAAACAGAAAAAGAGGCCTGCGGGCCTCTTTTTTATTGCATTTATGAGCGTCCCAACATGGCGCTCGGCAACATCACATCAAAACAGAAAGCGGCCATAACGGCCTGGCTCTATTTATAACGTTAAGAAAATTAAGGAAACAGGTTTGAGCGATAGAATTAGAGCAATATCAGACTTCATGTTTCAGTTGGACGCTTTGAAGTCTGTGAATCGTAGAACTTATATCAATGGCGGGGAGAGGGTAGAAAACTCTGCAGAGCATTCATGGCATTTGGCGATGGCCTGTTGGGCTTTCGCGGAGTTATTGCAGGATGATTATGATGTGCTGAAACTCGTCAAGCTTGCACTGATTCATGATTTAGGCGAGGTTGGTGTGGGAGATACTTTTCTTTATTCTGATAACAGAAGTGATGCACATATTGAGGAGCGTAAGAGTGTAAAACAAATTGCTGCGCATCCTGGTAACCCAATTAAAGATATTGTCGATCTTTGGGAAGAGCAGGAAGCCGGGCAAAGCAAGGAAGCAAGGTTGCTGAAAGTTATTGATCGTTTATTGCCATTTCTTCATAACATGACAAGCGAAGGCCGTGCCTGGCGGGACAATGGTGTATATAGG
>Ga0079223_10001833_pt1 | contig 12893 bp, 9 predicted proteins | sample Stecom2011_FD_75072 | JGI IMG/M metagenome (GOLD analysis project Ga0079223, IMG submission 75072) | Agricultural soil microbial communities from Utah to study Nitrogen management - Steer compost 2011 | ecosystem: Environmental > Terrestrial > Soil > Agricultural land | place: USA: Utah... | reverse complement strand
TTGACTCCGGGAGAGAGCGGACACGGCGCGCACGTGTGCGTGAGCGCGTACGCGCGCATTCGCGCGTGACCACTCCTGAACTTTCCGGGGTGAACCTGCAAATAAAGGAGGGGGAGATCGTCAACCTGGTGGGGCCGAGCGGTTGTGGGAAATCCACATTGCTCCGGTTGATCTGCGGAGTTTTGACCCCCACGGAAGGCTGGATCAGAGTTTATGGCAGAAAAGCCGTTCCCGGCCGGTCCGATCTGGGGTTTGTCCCCCAGGACGCTCTCCTCTTTCCCTGGCGGACTGTACTGGCCAATGTCCGTCTTCCCCTTGAGGTCAAAGCCGGAGAGAAGAAAGGGGAAGAACTGAATAAAAAGGCACGGGAAGCTTTGCGCCTGGCCAATTTGGAGGGGGTGGAAGAGAAATACCCGTACCAGCTTTCCGGGGGGATGAAGCAAAGGGCCGCGCTGGCCAGAGGGCTGGTGACCGGCAACCGTATCCTCTTGTTGGACGAACCCTTTGCCGCCCTTGATGACATCACCCGGACCCAACTGCAACTGGAGTTGTTAAATCTCCAGGCCCGTATGGGCAGTACCATCCTGTTGGTGACCCATAATATCTTTGAAGCGGTCTTTCTCTCCGGCCGGGTGGTGGTCATGGGCGAAAAGCCCGGCCGGATTCTGGGGGAGGTTGTCGTTGACCTGGATTACCCGCGGAATTTGCGGATCATGGGGACTCCCGGGTTTAGCCGCAAGGTCGGAGAGGTACAGGCTTTATTGGAAAAGGCATGGAGGGATTAAGATGCACAGGAAAAGAGAGACCGGGTGTACCCGTACTTGGCGCCAGACTGTCCTGAGGGCATTGGTCCGTAATAATTACGAATATTTTTCCCTGCCCTTAGGGTTGCTTCTTTTTTTGCTCATCTGGGAGGTGGCGTCCGGTTTTTACCCGTCGTTTATCCTGCCGTCCCCGGGCGAAGTCTGGAGAAGGTGGCAAGAATTTTATCAGCAGCGTCTTTTCCTCCATCATTTTGCCGCCACTTTTTTCGAGGCTTTCGGCGGGTTTTGTGTTGCTGCCGCAACAGCGCTTCCCCTCAGTTATTTTTTGGCCGGTAACCCCTTTCTGGAGAAGATCTTCACCCCCTATATCGTGGGGTTGCAGGCCGTCCCCATCCTTGCCCTGGCGCCGTTGCTGGTTATCTGGTTTGGTTTTGGGATGACTTCGAAGGTGTTGGTCGCTGCTTTGGCTGCTTTTTTCCCGATCCTCACCAACGGCGTGGTCGGCTTCAGGGGGACAGACCGGCGTTTCCGGGAGATGATGGCGATTATGGGGGCGGACCGGAAAACCATCTTTTGGTAATTGGAGATCCCTTCCGCCCTGCCGGTGCTCTTTGGCGGTTTGAGATTGGGCCTGACTCTTTCCGTCATTGGAGCGGTGGTGGGAGAGTTTGCCGGCGCCGGCCGTGGCCTCGGTTACCTGGTGAACTCGGCCCGCGGCAACTTTGATACGCCTTTGATCTTTGTCGCCCTTATGGGCCTGGCCTTTTTAGGGATCGGTTTTTACCTGCTTCTTTCCGGCCTTGAGTATTTGGCCGTACCCTGGAAACGCCGGCAGAGCCGGTAAAAGGGGTACATGGCCCGCGCGGCCTTCCACTATCTTCGGTGATACAGCGCAGGGGCGGGGGAAGAGCTCGCACGCCCGACCTTGCCCGGACGGTCTTTTACCGTGCGCGTGCGCGCATAGAATGATTAGCTCCTGTAGATTCCTCCGTTTCTTCGGCAAGCCTTTTACCGTGCGCGTGCACGCATAGAATGTACTTTGTGTAAAGGGAGGTAGAAAAGGTGAAAAGGATTTTCTTATGGGTTTTGATTTTTCTGGTGGTCTTGGGTGCGGTCCTCCTGGCGGTGAGAAAACCCCGCCCGGAGAAGATCACCATGGCCATGACCTTCGTCCCCAATGTCCAGTTTGCCCCCTGGTATGTGGCGGAAGCGAAAGGCTTCTTCCGGGACGAAGGCATAGAAGTGGAGTTTGATTACCGGATGGATATTGACGCCCTTCCCCTGACGGCAGCTGGAAAAATTGATTTTGCCATCGCCGGTGGAGACCAGGTGATTACCGCCCGCGCCCAGGGTATCCCCGTGGTTTACCTGGCGTGTCTCTACGCAAAATTCCCCCCGACTGTAGTGGCCCTGGCGGAAAGCGGGATTCGCGGGCCGGCGGATCTCAAAGGTAAAAAGGTTGGACTCCCCCTCTACGGCACCAGCCTCCTGGCGATGAAGGCGATTATGAGCCAGACCGGGCTGGCCGAGACCGACCTGGAACTGGTGGATATCGGTTACGCGCAGATCGCCGCGTTGAGCGAAAAGAGGGTCGACGCCGTGGTGGTCTTTGCCAATAACGAACCGGTAAAGCTACGGCGGATGGGGTATGAAATCACCAGTATTCCGTCGTGGGATTATTTCTCCCTGGTCGGGCACGGCCTGATCACCGGGGAAAAAATGATCGCCGACTCCCCGGATCTGGTCGGAAAGATGGTCCGGGCGACAATCCGGGGGATGCGGTATGCCCTGGAAAACCCGGAGGAGGCTTTTGCCATCTGCCTTAAGTACTTGCCGGAGTTGGGGGAAGAACAGAAAAAACAGGAGAAGGAAGTCCTCCTGGCCTCCATGGCGATTTGGGAGAATGAATATACCCGGGAAAAAGGCTTGGGCCGCTCGGGCCCGGAAGCCTGGCGGGAATCGCAGGAATTAATGCTTGCTGCTGGATTGATTGGCAAAATAACCTCTGTTGAGGAACTCCTGGACCAGAGCTTCTTGGAATAGAAGCAATTTGTAGCAAACGCAAAAGGTGAAAAAGAACCCCGGCTGCAAGGCCGGGGTTCTTTAGGGACCGATAACACAGACACGCGCGAACCATACTCACAGGTCCGTACCAGACGGAAGCTGACAATGTTCGTTTATAGAAGCGCCCCGCGACATTTTTGTGGAAATCTGGTATAATTAATCCATGGAAATAATGACAGGAGGGGGTGGATTTTTGGGGTAGACTCTATAGAGTGGCTGGGACATGCCAGCTTTAAGATTGGCGGGGAGATCGTTGTTTATTTGGATCCATACCGGATAAAGCGGGATGAAAAAGCTGACATAATTTTAATAAGCCATAGCCATTTTGATCATTTTTCTCTTGACGATATAAAAAAGGTACAAAAACCGGAGACGCAAATTGTCCTCACCGGCGATTGCACACCCAAACCCGAGGGCAGGATCACACTTATTAAACCCGGGGATAAGCTGAATATAAGGGGGTTGGAAATTGAAGCCGTTCCGGCTTATAATACGAACAAGCCGTTTCACCCCAAAGAAAAGGACTGGGTGGGCTATCTTCTCACCATTGACGGGGAGAAGATTTATTTCGCCGGCGATACCGACCGGATACCAGAGATGAAGGAGATAAAGGCGGACATTGGGTTGTTGCCTGTTTCCGGGACTTACGTAATGACCGCTGAGGAGGCGGCGGGAGCCGCTTTGGATCTGGAACTGAAAATCGCCATCCCCATGCATTACGGGAAACCCGGGTTGGTTGGTTCAGTCAATGATGCTGAAAGGTTTAAGGCTTATCTGCAGGGCCGGGTTGAAGTAGTAATTAAACAAGCGAAATAGGCCGTTTTTCTGTACAAAGGAAAATGATGGAGGAAGGGAATTTTGTTGAATAACGAAATCAAAATTTTTGCCGGGAGCTCCGGCGGTCCTTTCGCGAAACGGATGTGCCGGTACATCGGAGTTGAACTTGGGGTTTCGGAAGTCATAACCTTTACGGAAGGCAATATTTTCGTCCGGGTCCGGGAAACTGTACGTGATAAAGATGTCTATTTAGTTCAGCCCATTGCCATGCGGCCGAATGACGAGTTTGTTGAGGTTTTGTTTTGGATGGACGCGTTTAAGAGGGCCAGCGCCAATTCGGTCACAGCCATTATTCCTTATTTTTCCTACGCCAAAGGCGACAAAAAGGATGAACCGCGGGTTTCAATCCGGGCCCGCGTTTGCGCGGACGCCCTCGAAAGCGCCGGAGCGGACCGGGTAGTTACAATGGATTTGCACAGTCCCCAGGTGCAAGGGTTTTTTAAAAAGCCGGTGGATCATCTTCTCGCCATGCCGGTGCTTTGTGAGTACATCAAAAAATTGGATCTCGGGGATTTAGTGGTGGTTTCTCCGGATTCCGGGTTTGCCAAGCATACCCGGAAATACGGGTCTTATCTGGGAGTTTCCGTGGCGATCGGAGATAAAATGCGCAAATCCCATGACGAAACCGTAGAACTCTTGGATATCATCGGTGATGTCCAAGGGAAAAATGCGGTTATTATTGATGATTTCAGTATCTCCGGCAGAACTTTGGTTGAAGTGGCCAAAGGCTTGAAACAAAGGGGAGCAAAGCGGATTTTGGCCTGTCTTTCCCATATCCTGTTGAATAGAGAAGGGGTAGCCCGGATTGAGGACAGCCCGATTGAACTTGTGATCAGTACGGATTCCGTTGACAACCAGTGGATTAGAGGATCGGAAAAAATCAAAACAGTCTCCGTAGCGCCCTTGTTTGGCGAGGCGATCATGCGGATTCACAAGCGCGTATCGGTCAGCCCGCTCTTTGATGCCGTTCCGGAACGGGTGTTGGATGAGGAGAATCTCCTTTTCTAGTTCCGCTTCAGAATTTGCTGCCCGGAAAAAGGTATCTGGATTCTGGTCTCCGGGACCGGGATCCTCGGATTCCAGTTCCCGGGGCCGGGTGCGCGTGACATACGGATTATAGAAAGAAGGAGAAAAGAGTACCGGTTTAAGCCGGCACTCTTTTCTATTTATCCCTTCAGTATTTATAAAATATATGATTACCAATGACGGCTGTGGTTTGCTGCTGACGGACCCAGGAATTGGAGGCGGTAACCGGGTTATAGAATCCAATGGCGCCATGGGTGGGATCCCAGCCGTTAAGGGCGTCTTGAACCGCCCGCCGGGAACTGGTGGTTGAAGGTAGATTAATCCGGCCGTCAGAAACCGGACAGAACTGATATCTGCCATTTACCACTTGATAAATCACTCCAGCCACCGACCCGGGATAGCGGGGATCCTGGACCCGGTTGAGGACTGCAGCCGCCACCGCCACTTGGCCTTCATACGGTTCGCCCTCGGCTTCAGCCCTGACCAGACGGGCGAGGAGTTCAAGGTCTGCTGCGGTGAAATTCCCGCCGCCGGTGTTTCCTCCGGAGGGGATCATCAGTTGCTGGCCGGGATAGATGGTATCGCTCCGCAGATTATTGAGACTCTTAATCGCCTGGATTGTCGTACCGTATCTCCGGGCCAGAAGAAAAAGGGTATCATTAGGACGGATGGTATAAACCGTATTCCCTCCCCCCGGGTTGGCAGAATGCGGGATGTAGATGGTTTGTCCAGGCATAATAGTGTCATGCCAGATATTGTTGGCCTGCCGCAGTTCATTAAGGGAGAGATTGTATCTTTTGGCGATCAGAAAGAGGCTGTCGCCGGGTTGAACAGTATAATTACTGGTGTTTCCCCCGGGGATTGTCAAGGTTTGTCCCGGGTAAATGAGGTTTGAGGTCAGGCCATTGGCGGATTTCAATGCGTTAATGCTTGTCCCGAAGTTCCGGGAGATAAGAAAGAGTGAGTCACCAGGCCGGACCCGGTAGGTTTGGGCAATGGTTTCACCGGAAGCAAGGGCCAGTACTAGTAAGGGGAGGAAGAAAAGGAACAGACGGGATTTGTTTTTTGGGCATTTTTTCGTCACTGCGCACACTCTCCTTTGCTTACTGCAGTTATTTCTGTCGTCCATGGGCTGCAGAAGGTGGTAAGATGTGCACCACGCACTGGCGCGCGGAAGAAACAGGCTGCATTCTTTGGGCTGTATTTTTCAGTAACAAGGACGACTCGCGCGCGTGCGCGCGGAATAATTACTGTATTTGATAATTCTTGCTGAAGCCTCCTTTTCCTAGTGGGAACTTCAGGAAAAGCCAATAATGTAATGAAATGTTATTATGACTAAGAACAGAAAAAAGTGGTTAAGATAGTATTGGTTAAGGTAACAGACAGGGTGCAGTAATGATTAAGGTTACAGGCAGGGTGCGAGGAAACACGCGGGCAAAGGAGAGGAAAGGATGGAGAATTATCTCCAAGTAGCCGCCGCAGCAGAAGGGATGGTCCTGGCATTTTTTCTTCTGATACTAATTGTGCTCTTTTTTCCGGCGGCCGGCCGGGTTTTTGCCAGATGGGCAGTTTTGCGTGGCCGCGGATTTGTTATTGAACGTTGCCGGGAAGATCTGTCAATCATCGCCCGCTTGCTCCAAAAGGCGGGTCCCTACCGGCCGCCGCGCGCGGGTATTGGCCGTTTTTTTTTCGCCCGCAGTTTTCCGGAGTACCTTGTCAACGGCGGAGAAGATCCGTATTCCCCCTGGAAGAAACTGGTATTTAACCCTGTTTGCATGGACCATTTGCCCGCTTATGATCACCGGTTGCCCGGGACCGGGGTGACCGTTGGTCCCAATAGCCGCCGGCCTTTATCGCTGAAGATCCCTGTTTTATTGGGAGGAATGGCCTATAAAACCCTGAACGCTCCGGCAAAACAGGCATTGGCTTTGGGGGCAACCATGGCAGGAACAGCGGCCAATACGGGCGGCGGTCCTTTCTTACCGGCAGAACGCGCAGCCGCCGAGAAGCTTATTGTTCAATACTCCCGGGGAGAATGGGAAAAAGATCTTGAGGCATTGCTCCGGGCGGATGCGGTCGAGATCCAACTGGGACGGGGCTTATGGGAAGCGTCGCCCCGGGCGGTTGCTATTAGCCTCAAGACGATAAGTTTGGAACTACGGGAGATCCTTACCCGGAAACCGGGAGAAAGGAATGGGATTCCCCCCCGGTTATCAGGGATAAGAACCCCGGCGGGACTGGCGGAGTTAATTGAAAGCCTCCGCCGGAAGACAGGAGGGGTGCCAATCGGGGTAAAGGTTGGCGGTACCGGCTTTCTGGAGAAAGAACTCGACCTGATCCTCCGTGCCGGCCCCGATTTTTTATCCGTTACCGGCCTTGAAGGCGGTTTTTGGGACGGGAAAGCCGGCCCCATAGACTCATGGGCTTCAATGGGCTTGCCCACTCTCCATCTCCTGGTCCGGACCCGCCGTTTTCTGGAGGAACGAAAACTCTGCGGGAAAGTCACCCTCCTGGCCGGCGGCGGGCTGGTTACACCGATGGATTTTTTGAAAGCCATGGCCTTGGGGGCAGATGCGGTTTTTATCGGTTTTGCCGCCCTTGTTGCCCTGGTTCGCCCGCAGGCGTCTCTATTTTCCCGGCGTCTGCCAATAGATAGGCTTTTTTACGGGAAAGGAAAAGGAATTCATGTTTCCCAAGCCGCCCACGGCCTCGCGAATTTCCTCAAGGCAGCGGTGGCGGAGATGCAGGCGGCCGCCTTGCGGATGGGCAAGAATCACCTGCGGGATGTTGGCCTTGATGATCTTTCCTCCGTCGATCGGGATCTCGCAGCTTATTTGGGTATCGGCTGGTGTGGTGGATGGAAAGAGGAACCATGGTATGGCCAATCCAGAGGCTATAACTTCAGCAGGAAGGAGGATTAGGCGAAAATATAGCGAAAAGCAAATAAAGAAAGACTGTGCGTGCGAAAAAATCCTGTGCGATTAGTTCCAGCTCTAATCTGAAAAACATGCCGCGCGCGAAAACTGGGCGGAGGGTTGAAAAGGCCATGAATAGGCTGGGGAAAGGGTTGCTTTTCCTTTTTTTATCGGGGTTGGTTTTTTTCCCGCTGCTGGAAAAGGCGGAACCGGCCGGGGCTTTGGAAGATCTGCAGGAGATTAATGAACAGATAGAAGAGGCCAAAGGCGAGCTTTTGCGCATGCAAAGAGAAGAACGGTCGGTTTTGAATCTGTTATCCCGTGCCCAGCGTGAATTGGCGCAGATCGAAACAGAATTGGCAGAGATTGAAGAGCATCTCCGCCGTACCGACGTGTCGATCTCCCGTTTGCAACGGCAATTGACCGAATTGGAACGGGAAATAGTAGCACTGGAGGGAGAATACCAAAATAGGCAGAGGGTTTTGCATACCAGGTTGGTAGCGGTCTATAAATACGGAAACGCGGACTATCTGGAACTCCTTTTCTCCGCCACGAACTTTGCTGATCTGGTCAGTAAATATGAGACTGTATCTTACTTTCTCCGCCGTGATCTGGGGTTGCTCGAAGAGATGCAGGCCGCCAGAGAATTACTGGCCCGCAAAGAAGCGGAATATATGGAAAGGAAAAACCGGCTGGTTGTAGAACGCCGTAATTACAGTACTTTGCGGGAAAAGGTCGTGGATAAACGGAGGGAAAAGGCGGTACTGGTCGAGAAAACCAGGGCGGAACTGAAAAGGATCCAGGAGAACCAGCAAAGCCTGGAAGCGGCCTTGGATGAACTGGAGGAACTCTCCAAAGAGCTGGAGAAGCAGATCAGGAAAAGACAACGTACGGAGGGCCTGGGGACCGGGAAGATAATCTGGCCCGCCCGCGGACGCATCAGTTCCCCCTTTGGCTGGCGGGTCCATCCAATCTTGAAAAACAGGCGTTTTCATTCCGGAATCGATATTGCCATCCCTTCCGGCACCCCGGTTCAGGCAGCCGACAGCGGTGTGGTTCTGATCAGCGGTTGGAATGGAGGGTACGGCTATTTTATCGCCATCGACCACGGGAAGGGGATTTCCACTGCCTATGCCCATAATTCCCGGCTCTTGGTCAAAGAAGGCGATGTGGTGTCAAAGGGACAGACCATTGCCCTTTCCGGAAGTACAGGATGGAGCACCGGCCCGCACCTCCACTTTGAAGTGCGGGAGAATGGAACCCCGGTAAATCCCGTGACTTATCTGCCGTAATTTTTCCAGGCATACACATATGATATAGCGGTATGAGATGGATAGTGGGAGGTGAAAGTATGGGTCTGAAAGTAGCTCTGCTTTACGGTGGCCAATCAGGGGAGCATGAAGTATCAATAATGTCCGCTTGTTCAGTCTTGGAAGCGGTAGATAAAGACCGGATAGAAATTTTCCCGATCGGCATCGGTAAAGACGGGCGGTGGTACCCGGGACTTTCGCCGCAGACCGTGAAGGCCAGCGGAACCTTGGCAGTCCGCCCGTTACTACCGGAGGCGGCAAACCATACCCTCGCAAACGAGGATCTCGCCAGCCTGGGTCACACAGGCGAGCGTCTGCTCGACAATACCAGCGGTTTTTTGTTGGGTGCGTTAAAAGAAAAGGTCGATGTGGTTTTCCCCCTCCTCCACGGGCCGAAGGGTGAAGACGGCACGGTCCAGGGCTTATTCGAATTGGCGGGTATCCCTTATGTGGGCGCCGGGGTGGCCGCCTCCGCCGTCGGGATGGATAAAGCGTTGATGAAGGCGGTTTTCCGGGAGAAAGGGATCCCCATCGGGGATTACCGCGTTTATCTGCGGTCGGAATTGCGGGAGGATCCGGAGAAAATAGTTGGGGAAATTGAAGAAGCCTTGGGGTATCCGTGTTTTGTTAAGCCAGCCAACCTCGGCTCCAGTGTGGGTATTACTAAGGCCCATGACAAGCAAGAACTGGCGGCAGCCTTGAGAACAGCAGCGGATTACGACCGGAAGCTGGTTGTTGAGGCCTTTCTTGATGGCCGGGAAGTGGAATGTGCCGTTTTAGGGAACGACCTGCCTGAGGCTTCCGTTCCGGGGGAGATCATCCCCGGTGCGGAGTTCTATGATTACGACGACAAGTACGTGCATGGAAAGACAAAATGCATCATCCCCTCCGCTCTTTTTGTGGAAACCACAGAAGAGATTCGTTCTTTGGCAATCCGTGCCTTTAAAGCCATTGACTGTGCAGGCTTTGCCCGGGTTGACTTCTTTGTTCTCCATGAAAACGGGCGGGTACTGGTGAATGAGATCAATACCATTCCCGGCTTTACCAAGATCAGCATGTATCCCAAATTATGGGAAGCATCGGGCCTCCCCTACCCCAAGCTGATCGAACGCCTGGTGGCATTGGCCCGGGAACGCTACGAAGACATAAAACAGAATAAACTCTTATAGAACGAGAACCGGATTCGTCGCGTGCGGATCCGTATCCATTTCCCGATCTGTGTTGCGGACTCGTTGACACGTGCACGCTGCCCGCCTTGTCCCTCGCGGGCAGCGTGTTTGCTGTTAAAGGAAGGCCTTTGGTATCCGTACGCGCGCATAGAAACTGTTGCGACAGGCAACATTACCGGGGCCAAGAAACCGGTTCAGGTAGCCGCGGGCGTGCGCAGAAATTGCTCACAGTAATTCAATCACCAGTTCGCCGCTGTAGTGATCCGGGACAATTCGGCAATCACCACGGCTTTCACCATCGCTGTCGCCGTCTTTGGGTTCCAAACGCCCGCCGGCGACCTTTTTTACCTTTTCAACGGCCACTCCGCGGAGCAACAGGGACCAGGGTTTATTTTCTCCTGCGGCTTCAGTCCGGAGAAAGATTTTTTGGCCCCGCCGTTCGGCGCGGACCGTCAATTCAGGCCGGCCTTCCGTATTACAGACCTTGGCTATAGCCGTAGCCCCTTCTTCCAGGTTGAAGAGGTGAAGCGTGACGTTGGCGGCGAAATCATAATCCGGCCGCAGGCTGTTGTCGCCAACGGCGATGATCTGGTTGGCCCTTACCAGCAGGGGCAGGCTCAGGTAGCCGTGTTTTTCCCTGACCCAACGGCCACCGGTGACCTTCTTGCCGGTGAAAAAGTTGCTCCACTCCCCGGGGGGTAAATAATAGGAGACTTCCCCGTCTGCACTGAAGACCGGCGCTACCAGCAATGCCTCGCCCAGCATATATTGGGTATCAAGATAGCGGCAGCCCGGGTCTTCCGGGAACTCCAGGACCATTGGGCGGAGGACGGGAAGGCCTTCGTCCCGAGCCGCACAGGCCGCCTGGTACAAGTAGGGCATAAGGCGGCATTTCAATTGGGTGAAAAAGCGCAGGACGGTAACGGCCTCTTCATCAAAGAGCCAGGGTACCCGGTAAGAAGAACTACCGTGCAGGCGGCTATGGGAAGAGAGGAGGCCGAAGGCGACCCAACGTTTATACAGATCCGGGGTGGCTGTCTCTTCAAAACCCCCGATGTCATGGGACCAGAACCCGAACCCGCAGAGGCCGAGGGAGAGCCCGCCGCGGAGGGTTTCCGCCATGGACTGGTAGGAACTGGAACAGTCTCCGCCCCAGTGGACGGGGTATTTTTGTGACCCGGCAGTTGCGGAACGGGCGAAAACCACGGCCTTGTCCTCCCCGAATTTTTCCTTAAGAACGTTGAAGACTACCCGGTTATAGAGGTAAGAGTAGTAATTGTGCATCTTGAAGGGATCGGACCCGTCGTAGTAAACGACATCTGTGGGGATTCTTTCCCCGAAGTCCGTTTTGAAGGTATCAACCCCCATCTCCAACAGGCTCCGGAGTTTCCCGGCATACCAGGCGCAGGCTTCGGGGTTGGTGAAATCGACAATGCCCATGCCCGGTTGCCAGAGGTCGCCCTGCCAAACCGTGCCGTCTCTTTTCTTCAACAGATAGCCCTTGGCCGCGCCCTCGGCAAACAAGGCTGACCTCTGGGCGATATAGGGGTTGATCCAGACCGAGATCTTTAGGCCCTTTTCTTTCAGGCGCCGCAGCATCCCTTCGGGATCGGGGAAGGCCTCTTTGTTCCATTGAAAATCCGTCCAATGGAATTCTTTCATCCAAAAGCAGTCGAAATGGAAGACATGGAGGGGGAGATCCCGGGCGGCCATCCCGTCAATAAACGAAGTGACAATCTCCTCATTGTAATCCGTGGTAAAGGAGGTGGTTAACCAGAGGCCGAAGGACCAGGCCGGAGGGAGGGCGGGACGGCCGGTCAACCCGGTGTACCGCCGCAAGACATCCTTTAACCCCGGGCCGTTGATGATGAAGTACTCCAGGTGCTCGTCGGCTACGCTGAACTGTACTTTGGAAACGCGTTCCGACGCCACTTCAAAGGAGACGCGTTCCGGGTGGTTGACAAAGACACCGTAGCCTCTATTCGTCAAGTAGAAGGGGATATTTTTGTACGCCTGTTCGCTGCCGGTTCCCCCGTCCTTGTTCCAGATCTCCACCGTCTGCCCGTTCTTGACGAAAGCGGTGAAACGCTCCCCCAGCCCGTAAACGCCCTCGCCCACCTCCAGGCTGAGCTGTTCCCGCATATAGACGCGGGCGCCCCCGTAACCGTATTCGGGTATGTCATCATCGCCGGTTTGGATATAACCCATACTCCGGTAGTCGCTGCCGGTGAGTTTCCTGTCCCCGTCGAAAAAAAGGATGGACCAGGGGTTTTTCTTGATCCGGGCCGACAGGTTCCCTGTCCGGTAAACCAGGCAACCGTCTTCCTCGCTGATCTGGACGGGGGCGTGCGTAGCAACTGCCGCCGGCGCTTCATTGATGGTAAAGGCAGGAGCGATCCGGCCTTGCGCGATCCCTCCTTTATAATGATAAAGACGTACCCTGATGACTTCCGGCGCCGGCGAAGAAAGCTCGATGGTGAACAAGGGCCCTTGTAAGGTATCGCCCTTGTGGTGGATAGGACGAGCCGGTGCATATAGGGTCAGGGTTTCATTCCCGGATTCGTAATCATAAAGGGCGGCCGGGGAGAAGATCTTTACTCCCTTTTTGACCAGCCAGTTTCCATCGGTGAATTTGATGGTCATCAACCCCTTCCATAATTTTGCCTAGCCTAATCTCTCATAATTATAATTCCCGGGCGGCCCGGCAATTCCTGCCATAGTGGCCACTTACCGGCCGCGGGTGCTCGCACACTCGTGTACTTGTACATTCGTGCACTCGCACACCCGTGTACTCGTACACACGTGTAC
>Ga0079223_10001832_pt1 | contig 12894 bp, 12 predicted proteins | sample Stecom2011_FD_75072 | JGI IMG/M metagenome (GOLD analysis project Ga0079223, IMG submission 75072) | Agricultural soil microbial communities from Utah to study Nitrogen management - Steer compost 2011 | ecosystem: Environmental > Terrestrial > Soil > Agricultural land | place: USA: Utah... | reverse complement strand
TGAGAATGTGCTGTATGTTTGTGGTACAGATGATCACGGTTCAGCTTCTGAAGTGGCGGCGGTAAAAAATAATAAGTCTGTTAGATAAGTTATGGATGATCGTGATGAGATACAAGAAGAGACCATGAAAAATTATGGAATCTCTTTAAATGTTTATGCAGGAACCTCTCGTCCCGATACATTTCCTATTCACTCAAAGCTCTCGCAAGAATTTTTCACCAAGCTCTATAAAAATGGAATGCTGGAGAAGAAAACCACTAAGCAGTGGTACGATCCAAAAATAAATCGTTTCTTGCAAGATCGTAATGTCACAGGAAAATGTCCTAATCCTCATTGTTCTAATGAGTCGGCCTATTCTGATGAATGTGAAGTGTGCGGAAATCAGTATGATCCAAGCGAGCTTTTAAATCCTCGTTCGGCCCTTTCTGACGGCACCCCTGAACTTCGTGACACTGTTCACTGGTGGCTTGATATGTGGAAGGTGAGTGATCAGTTAATTGAGTGGGTGAAAACAAAGCAGAATAAATGGCGTAAACCTGTTTATCAGCAGGTGATGGAGACGATTCTTCCGGCTATTGAATTTTCTAATGTTCACGAGCCTGCTTATAAAGAAATAAAAAATACTCTTCCAAAGCATAAGTCCAAGTATGCTCCAGGAAAGAAAGTTCTGGTTCAACTTGAGAACAAAGAAGATTTCAATGCCACTTTAAAACTCTTACAAGAAAAGGAGATTGAATGTGCGCCTATGGATGCTTGGGCCCACCGTTCAATCACTCGTGATGTGGCCTGGGGAATCCCTCTTCCAAAAGAACTTGATCCAGAGATGGAAGGAAAAACACTTTATGTGTGGCCTGATTCTCTCATCGCTCCTATTTCTTTCTCGCAAGTGGCCTTACAAAAGTCTGGTAGAAAGCCAGAGGAGTATGAGCGTTTCTGGAAAGATCCAGCAGGTAAGATTTATCAATTCCTAGGTCAGGACAACGTTTATTTCTATACTATTATGCAGGGGGCGATGTGGTTTGGTTCTCAGGATGATCCTTATCATCAACCACAAAAAGGTGAGTTCCAGCAAACGGATATCTTTGGTTGCTTCCACTTGCAAATTGGTGGAGAGAAAATGAGTAAGTCTCGCGGTAACTTTTATACCGGAGATCAACTTATTGGTGAGATGGGGTATCATCCGGATCAAGTGAGATATTTCCTTGCTCTTCTCTCTCTTCCTGAGAATCCATCGAACTTTGATTTTAATACTTTCCATGAAAGAAATAAGTTTTTAGCTGGTCCAATGAATGCGGCCATTGAAAAACCAATCTCTGCTTGCCTTGGAAAATTTGATGGAGTTGTTCCAGAAGGGGAACTTCTGGAGAAGGCCTATAAAGAAACCATGAAAGTGGTGCAAAAGTACTTAAAACAGATGGAGCGTGCTGAATATTCAACTCTTCTCTTTGAGATCGAAAACTACGCACGACTAGTGAACTCTTTCTTCTCGCAATACAAGCCTCACGATGACCGAGGTGACCTAAAACAAAGGCAGGATGCTCTTTATAGTTCTTTTTATGTTTTAAAGAATACTATGATCATGCTTTATCCTTTTGCTCCTCATGTGATGGAAGAAGTGAGAAAATCACTCAACCTTCCTGAGTCCGTGTTTTCATTAGATGAATTGGGGGTGCCAATCCCTGCCGGCCATAAAATTGGGGAGAAAACGAGCTATTTTCCGGGCGTGGAATAAAGTATTTTTTTGAACTAAATTGAAAAAGACCTTACACTTAGCTGATGAGGTCACTTCTTGTTCTTCTTATGACTTTTATTTCGCCAGAGGCTCTCTCTGTGGGAATAAATAGTACAGGGTATATTATACCTCATGGGACGAGTGTGACCATCAGTGAACATGGTCAGTGCCGTAAAGTTGTTACAGCGGTAAGGGGAATTGCGCTTTCTCTTTTTATTTACGCTAGTTTGGACTGTCTACAAATTAGACAGCTCATCTAGAGTCATGAATAGTTTTCACTTTCCCCAAAGCATTTCTAAAAAAATAATAGAATAGGGCCATGAATACCTTCAATAGCCTTATTACTATCCTAATGAATTCTCTTCATGAGCAGAAGACCCTTACTTTCTATGAAAATGGAAAAGAAGTGGAGAGCTTGAGTCTCAAGCAGCTTTTGATGAGGTCTTATAGAAGAGTTGAAGAGTTAAGAAGGCTAAAACTTTCTTCCCGCTCTATTGTTCTTCTGGAGGGGACAAATAACTCCAACTTCTTAGTGAACTTTTTTGCCATTCAAATGATGGGATGTACTCCTGTTCCCGTAAGTCCAGGGCACTTTATTTCAGACAAACGTTTTGCTGAACTTATTTTAAGTATGATCAGGCAGACGAGGGCGGAGGTTTTCCTTTCCAATCCTATTGATAAAAAAACACTTAGTGAATATGTTCCAGTGGACTTTCTCGTTGTTGATCAAACAGAGTTCTCCAATACTCATCTGGAAAAACTCGAGGATGTTTATCTTCCACGACCTCAAGATATGGCCTTTATTCAGTTCTCATCTGGTTCTACAGGAGATCCGAAGGGTGTTGTGATTACCCATGAAAACCTCATGAGTAATTTAGAGCAGATTCGTTTAGGTCTGAAGCAGAAGGAAGGGGATCAAGTTGCAACATGGCTTCCTGTTCATCATGATATGGGACTTATTGGCTGCTTATTATTTCCTATCTATGCCAATCTGCCGGTTCATGTGATGAGACCCTTTGACTTTGCGGTTAATCCGAAACGTTGGTTAAAAATGATTTCGGACAAAAAGATTTCTATTACCTGTGCACCGAATTCGGCTTACCACATGTGTACCACTAAAATTAAAGAAGAAAGAAAAAAGGATCTGGATCTTAGTTCCTTGAGAGTGGCCCTGTGTGGAGCAGAACCTATTAATGCTAAAACATTGCAAAACTTTATTAATAGCTTTAAAAACTATGGTCTTAAAGAAACTATTTTCCTTCCATGTTATGGAATGGCAGAGAATGTTCTCGCCATTAGTTTTACGAATCCTGAAGAGAAATTAAAAATCATTCACATTGATAAAGACCTCATGGCCTCGGAGTCAAAAGTTCAACTTGAAACTCCAGAGAGGGGGTTGCCTTTTGTCTCCTGCGGAAAACCACTTCCCGGTGTTGATGTGAAAGTTTTAAGTAAGGATGAAACAGAGTTAGGAGAAAATGAAATTGGTCAGATTGTGATCAAGTCTAAGTCCACCACCTCTGGTTATTATAAGCGTGATGATGTGAACATGAACTTGTTTTATGAAGGATATCTTAAAACAGGTGATCTCGGCTTCATTCATAATGGAGAGATCTATATTGTTGGACGATCAAAAGATCTGATTATCATCAATGGACTTAATCTGTGTCCGGAAGAAATTGAAAAACAAATACTTGAAGTCCCTGAAGTTCGTCCAGGACGTCTTGCCGCTTTTGCTGTTCCTAATAAAGACGAATCTTCTGAAGAGATTCAAGTGGTGGTGGAACTTAAAGGTCATAATTTTTCTTCTCAAAGAAGAGAGATCATTAGAGAGAAAATTGCCCAAGTGGCTTCTGAGCTTATCGCCATTAAGGCCCATCAAGTGAGTATTGTTCCTCCTGGTACAGTCGTTAAAACTACTAGTGGAAAGATTAAGCGTAGTGCTATGAGAGATATGTATCTTAGAGGTCGCATCGATACGCTGGAAGACAATTACGAATTTTATGCTTTGAAAAATCTGGTTAAAAATAAGGTCTATTCCGTTAAGTTTTTTATCGATGAATTTCTTGGTGATAAAGTGAGTGTCAACTAGATGAATATCGCTGAGTCTTTTGTTGAGTTTTCAAAAGCTCATCCTCATAAAGTAGCCTTTGTTATTCCGAAAGGTGAGAGTGAAGAACTATTTACTTATAAGCAGTTCTACGACTTAGTTTCCAGGTATCGGGAAGGGCTTATTCAGTCAGGGCATAAGCGTGGTGATCGCATTATTTTACTCATGCCCATTAACCTTGAGTTCTACGCCTTAATGATGGCCGTTATCAGTCTGGGACTCGTTGCGGTTTTTCTTGATCCGGGAATCGGTGTAAAAAAACTGTTGGTGGCCATTGCTGATTCAAAGGCTAAAACGATTATTAGTATTCATAAGTTTCTACGCCTGCGTTTTGTTCTTCCTATGCTCTGGGGGAAAAAGCTTTATAGTGTTGATTCACAAGGTGTGGGGTTAAGACCATTTTCAGAGTTAAAGTCAGATAAAACTTCAGATTTTACGGTGACTTCTCTTGAAAAAAGTGACCATTATCTTATTACTTTTACCTCTGGTTCAACCGGTCGCTCGAAAGGTTCTGACCGTAATGTGGAAAATGTCTTTAATCAAATCAATGCCATTCGAAAACTCTGGCCAAGTGATAGTGAGCAAGTGGATTTCTCATCGTTTTTGATGTTTGGCTTTATGAATCTTTGCTTTGGTATTACCACCGTTTTACCTCCTATGAATTTTGCTAAAGTTGGAGAGTTAGATGAGAAGAGGGCCCTAGAGCTCATTCGAAAATATAAGGTCACAAGACTTTCAGGATCCAGTGCCTTTTTAACTAAGATTTCAAAATATTTAGTCGATCGCTCTGAGGTGGTGGAGTCAATTCTCTATACCGCTCAAGGTGGTTCTCCTGTGAGTGAAGAGTTCTGCTCTAATATGGAAAAAGCCTTTCCTCAGGCCCAAAACCTTGTGGTGTATGGCTCAACGGAAGTGGCCCCAATTAGTGTAGCTTCCATGAGAGAAGTAAAAAATGCCAAGAAAGAAGGAGCCTTAGTTGGTAAGCCACTTTCTGAACTTACTGTGAAAATTGTAAGACTTCCCAAAGAGCTTAGCTCTTTTGATGAAACGGAAGCGACTCCTTACGAAGTGAAGGCAGGTGAGTGGGGGGAAGTTATTATTAAAGGTCCACACGTGGTTAAAGGATATGTGGATAATCCTCAAGCAAGTTTATCTAATAAGATTCAAACTCCACACGGAGATGTTTGGCATCGAACAGGAGATGTGGGGCACTTTGATGAAGAGGGAAATCTTTGGATTACCGGAAGACTTTCAGAGCTGGTAAGCGTTTCAGGAATCGTTTTTAGACCTTATGTGGTGGAAGCTCAGATTAATACACTTGGAAATGTAAAGAGATCGGCCCTGATCAATACTAAAAATGGTCCGAGGCTTGTGATTGAAGAAGAGGGAGAGGTTAACTCAGAAGAACTTAAATTGAAACTTTCAGAGTTAGGCCTTTCTGAGGTAAAATTAAGTTTTATTAAAAGTATGCCGGTTGATGTGAGACATAATTCAAAAATTGACCGCTTAAAACTTGCAAAGCTTGTATGAAAACAAAGATCATCACCTTAACTCATGACGGACTAGAAATTCAAAATCAACTTGATGATCTTAATTTTACTATTACTCCTACCGCAAACCCCGAAATAACTCCCGTTGCTTGTGATGATGCTATCGAGTTTTACTCAGCCTACAAAAATATTCTTTTATTAGGAAATGTTCCTCTCATTTTAAATCCCGCTATCCCGGAACATAAAAGAAATGAGATGACTGAAGTTATCAGAAAGAGTGTTAAGGCGCAGAGTGGAGAGCATATTCTTTGTTCTTCGGGTACGACCTCTAAAGGAGTAGTAGGTAAGCAATTTATTTTTAAAGTGGAAGATGCCATTAAAAATGGCGAAGCCCATCTTGCTTCCGTTGGCATAACATCTTCAGCTAAAATACTTCTTCCGCTTCCAGTGAGTCATAGTTTTGGCCTGGTGGCAGGAATTCTTGGGCCTCTTCATCATGGGCATGATCTCTTTATGCTCTCTTCAACCGCTTCTGCTTCTGCTATTTTAAGCGCCGTTGAAAAATTTAATATTGATCACCTTTATCTGACTCCTTCTCTAGTGAAGATGGTGATCAAAATGCTCAAAAGAAAGAAGATAACTCTTTCTTATCCTAAATCTATTAGTATTGGTTCTTCTCTTCTTTTTATTGATGAACTTCTCACTTTGATGAGTTTTTTTCCTGAGACTCATTTTTATTTTACTTATGGGCTTACTGAAATGGGCCCTCGCACTTTTACCTTTGATGCAGGTAAGGGAAGTAATCCTCATGCCTATCTTGTGCAAACTAAGACTGGGCCTGTGCCAATTGGAAAAGTTCTGGAAGGAGTGAGCTATCAGATTGTTGATGGAGAGCTCTATATTAAGAGTCCTTATAAGGCCCGAAACATTGAAGAGGAATTCTATGGTACTAAGGATCGGGCAGACGAGACCAGTGCAGGAGTTCGTGTTCATGGGCGAATGGATTTCACCATTATTAAAGGTGGAGTTAATATTTATCCCGCTGAAGTAGAGAGTTTATTAAGTGATTTTTCAGGAATTCAGTCTTGTGCTCTTGTCCCCTTAAAATCTGAGAGTTATGGGCAAGTACCAGTTCTGGTGGTCTATAGTGAAGAAGACAATCAGGAGCTAATCCCTAAGATTCAGGAGTTCTTGCAAAAAAATCTCCCCCCAGGCCACCTTCCGAGTAGAATAGTTCTAAGGACAAATGATTTTCCGCGAACATCTATGGGAAAGATCAAAGTTAATACTTTGATTGAAGAATTGGATAATGAATAAAGTTAAAATTTCAAGTATTGCTCACTATCTACCAGGTCAATCGACTACTAATCAGAACATTATCGATCGCTACGGTTTACGTCTTAAAAGCGAATGGGTGGAACTCAATATTGGGATTAAGTCACGTTATTGGTGTGAAGGTCATGAGACTACCAGTGATCTTGCCGTAGAGGTGGGAAAGAACTTAATTCAAGATATTTCTCCTGAGGAAATCGGGGCCCTCATTCTTGCAACAGTTTCTCCAGAAGTCATGACACCGGCAACAGCAGCTATCACTCAATCAAAACTTACTCCCGGAATGACTTATCCGGCCTTTGATATGGTTTCTGCTTGTAGTGGCTTTCTCTTTGCTCTTGATACGGGAAGAAGATTTGTTCAGACTGGAATGAATCATGTTCTCTGTCTTTCAAGTGAGATTAGAAGTTATTATCTGGATAAAAAAGATCGTCGAACGGTAATGCTTTTTGGAGATGGAGCTGCTGGAGCAAGGCTTTCCAGATGTGAGCAAGATGAAGAGGGGATTATTTATTCACAAACTTTTACAGATGGTCGTTTCTGGGATGCGGTTAGCGTGGCCAATAGAGTGGAGAATCCGGCCATTGTCATGAAGGATGCGGGTTTTATTTTTCAGAAAGCAGTAGAGAAGATGCAGGAGCTTCTTCTTCATGGGTTGAAGGAGAGTAATCTTCAAATTTCAGATATTAAATATTTTATCTTCCACCAAGCAAGCCGAGTGATTTTAGAAAAGATGACTCAGAGTTTAGGGATTCCGGAAGATCGCTATTACTTAAATTTTGATCGAGTGGGAAATACCAGTTCTGCCTCTGTTCCTATTGCTCTTAGTGAAGCTTACCAAGCGGGAAAATTCTCTAAAGGAGATTACATTTGTCTTCTGGCCACTGGAGGTGGTTTTAGTGCCGGTATTACGATTCTTCGGTGGGAGATCTAAATGAATAAGAAAATCAGCGAATGCCAAGTTCTTATTACCGGAGGCAATCAAGGTCTGGGCAAAGCTTTTAAAGAAGCTTTAGAAGAGCTTGGAGCCGATGTCTACATCACTTCAAGAAAGAATGCTCCCAAATCATTCTTCTGGGATATGGCCAGTGATGATTCCACTAAAGATCTTTTAAAAACACTGGAAGAAAAAAATGTTCAAGTGGATACTCTCATTCACTGTGCTCATATTTTTAGTGATAAAAAACTTATTCCTCAGGTTAAACCTTTAGACTTCAAAAACTCTCTTAATCAAAACATCGTTCCTATCTATGAACTGAGTCGAGGACTTACTCGCGGTATGGCCCGTCGAGGTTTTGGCCGCGTTCTTTATATTGGAAGTCTTATCTCTCAGTACGGTGGAGCAGGAAAGGTGAGTTATATTACGGAGAAGGCAGCGCTCTCTGGAATGGTTAAGGCCTTCCATGCTGAGTTTTCTTCTAAAAATGTTCTTACTAATATTGTTCATCCTAATTTATTTGAAACTCCTGATATTCATGAAAGGGTTCCGGCCCATATCATTGAAGAAATGAAAAAGGAAAGCCCAACAGGAAATCTTATGAGTATGGATGAAGTGATTAAAACTTCTTTACCGCTGCTCATGCCGGAATCCACAAAGTCCGGAGAAGTACTTCTTATTGATGGTGGAGTGAAGTGGTGAAACTCGTTCTTATTCCACCCTTGGAGCATGATCAAAAATTTTATGATCCTCTGGTTAGTCTTCTTCCTGGTAAAGAGATCCTTCGTTTAGATTACCCTTATTTTGATCAAAGCTTTCCCTGGGAGAGTGAAGACTTAATTAATGAATTGGCCCACTATTTTAGTAGGATAATTGATCAGCATCCTGAGGTGAATATTCTGGGTGTTTCTCTGGGAGCGACTCTTTCTTTAAGGATTAAAGAAATCCTGGGAACTAAGGTTCGACACCTCTTTATGGTCTCTAGTGGAGGACATAAAGTCGCAAGCTTTAGAAAAGAGATGATCCTCTCTCACATGAAGACTCAAGGACAAGAGACCTTTCTTCTTAATGCACTGGAAGTGGGATCCACTAAGGAGTTCAGTGAATCTGAATTTCGTCTTCATTTTCATCATGACCTCACTTTTCCAAAAGCTTACTGGAAGCACTTCACAGAAGTATTATGGAGCAAAGATCATCGAAGAATAGGATCTCCTCACTTAATGAACCTGGTAAAGGCAAGTGTTGAAGTCAACTTTGAGGAACTCTTGAGTCACTTTCAAAAGGACATCACCATTATTTGGGGGGAACAGGATAAGGTCTTTTCCATGCGCTTTTATGAAAAGTTTAAAAAGCTCTGCAAGGAATCTCAATTTTATCTTTATGAGAATGTTGGGCATTTTTCACCGCTGGAGACTCCAGAGAAAATCAAAGATATTCTATTAGGATATGAAAAGACTCTCTAAATACCAAAATTTTATCTTTGATAAGTTATTTTGGATCTTTACTTATGTTGTATATGGAACATCTTTAGGTGTAACTCTGGCCTTCGCCCGATATTTTTGGACAGATGTTCTTTATCAACAAGTCATCATCATCCTTCTTTCTTATTTTATTTTTATTCACGCCTTTGTTCTGACAATTGGAATCTGTAAGCGGATTTTTCAAAGAAAGCTTGTGGTGGGAAAGATTCCGGTGGGGCTTAATAAGGATTATCTGGCCTTTGCCCTTAACTCGGTTTTTCATGGAATCTTTTTTACTTCACCGGTGGCAGGGCAGGTGGGAATTATCTTTTACCTTACGGCCCTTTATTACCGCCTTATGGGAATGAAGATAGGAATAAGTAATATTATCGGCACAGGAACACTGATTCGTCAGCCAGAGCTTATTTCTTTGGGAGAGAAAACCGTTATAGGTATTGGTTCCATTTTAAGTTGTCATTACTCACCTAATGGTAAGACTCACGTTCAAGGAAAAATCACCGTGGGTAAGCACTCTCTCATTGGTGCTTATTCACAGCTTGCTCCAGATACTACCGTTGGTGATAATGTGGTGATTGGAAATCGAAGCATTATTTTTTCTGATGTGCGTATCGGAAATAATGTGAAGATCGGGATGGGATGTCGAATAGAGTATGGAGTGACCATTCCGGATAATGTAACCATCAAAAGTTATTCCGTCATTAAAAGAAGTGATCAAATAAAAAGTGGAGAAACCTGGGGAGGAAGTCCCGCAGAGCTTCTTCGTAAAGGAGACAATGATGAATAAATTGCAACTTCTCGATGAAAAACTTAATGAAGGTGTGGCCCTGCTTGAGAACTGTGAGTTTGTAAAAGAAATCATGGGTTCAAACAAAGAGCTGGTCCTCAAGATTTATACTGAATATTTACGTTACTGCTATCATTATGTGTCTCTTTCTTCTTCCTTTACTCCTCTTGCTGCAAGACGCTTGGATGTGAAGCATCTTCACGTACGTAAATGGATTCTTGAACATTCAGGAGAAGAGTTAGGTCATGAATTAATGGCCATTAATGATCTAAAAAAACTTGGTGTTGATACAGATAAAGTGAAAACGGAAAATCCTCCCATTGGAGTTCTTGGGTATGTGAGTTTTTTTCACTACAAAGTGGCCATTGATAATCCTTGGTGTGCTTTTGGAGTGCTGTACTTTTTGGAAGGGATGGCAACGAAGCTTGCTCCAATGATTGCCAAAAATGTAGCAGGCCACTTAGGAGAGATAAGAGCACTTTCTTTTTTTAAAGAGCATGGGGATCTTGATGTGGATCACATGAAAGAGCAGAGAGCCGTTTTAGAAAAAGCAGATCTAACCAACGATGACCTGGAAGCGATTGCTAACACCATCATTCAGACGGCCCATATGAAAAAATTTATGCTAGATAAACTAATGGAAGATATAAAAGGTTAAGTGCTATGAAAGTGAGCGAAGAGCAAATTAAAAGTTTAATTGTTGAAATCTGCCAAATCGATGAGGACAAAATAACTCATACGGCAAAATTAAAAGAAGACCTTCAAATGGACTCTTTAAATATTGCAGATCTTATGGCCTCCCTAGAGGAAGACTATGAGGTCACAGTTGTTCAAGAAGAAGCCATGAAGATTAAAACCTTCGGAGAGCTTCTTGAGTATGTTAAAAATCATTAATACCCAATAAAGATTGTATCTCTATGGTGGCATTCCTTTTGCTGAAACTCTGGATCAGGAGTTGAGGATGAAAGAAGAATGCCACCAGCATAACCCCAACGGTCAAGTTCACATCACTAAAGATTTTGATTGTCATTACTTTCTGGCCCATCCCAGGGGCATTATTAATCCCTCTCTTTTAGATAGGGATCTTAAAGAAGCGACAGAATTCTCTGAGAAGTTAGATTGTGAGTGGACGTATTGCACCAACACGGAAGATGTGGATTTGGTTAATCCTTTGAATATCTTCTTCTTAAAAGAGATCAAGAAACTTAAAAACCTCAAAGAAATTGTTATTTATGCTCCCAGTTTCTTTAACCGGCTTTTACTTAAAATAGCTGCTCCTCTCATTCGTCCCGATAGAATCATTAAGGATAAGAAAGAGTTTGAAGATTTCTTGAATGATCTAAAAAACAATAAAAAGATCAATCATTAATCTTATTCTCAAAGTGTGAGAATAAACACTTCTTCTGCAGCTGTTCAAGAGGGAGTGCTAAATCTAGGTTTTCTAAATCAATCTTAAAATCAAAACTCTCTTTATTGTAGTGAGTGAAAAGCTCATAGTTGGCCTTCAAGGTTAGTTCACAGTATTTCTCAACACAAGAAAGCATCTCTGGAGATTGAATGTTTTCAATACTGTTAATCTTTTTAAAGAGTTCAGCTCTGTCTTGTAAGAGTTTCTCATTAGTCTGGGCTTCCCAGATAAAATCTCTTCCACGAGTAGTGAGCCTGAGCTTTTCATCTCCAGTAAAGTGAGGAGCAGGGTTTTTGACCTGATAAATCTCTTGAACATTTTCTTTAGGGGAGGAGAGTTCCGAAATCCTTTTTAACTGACCCGCAATGATTCCGATATTCACATCACTGTTTCCATCAAAAAGAGAAACCACTCGATGATCTCTCATGATCTTTTGGGCAATTCCATATTGAGAGTCTCTGATGTAGAACCTTCCGCCGATCACTTCTGTACAAGAAAGAATAATCTCATCAGCAAGCTTTGTGACATAGTATTTTGAGACTGCTGAATAAAGACTCAAGACCTCCGGGCACATGGTAACAAAGCGAGCACACATGAGAGAGAAGGCTTCAATCAGAAGTAGCTTCTCGTAGCTTATGAGAAGTTTCGAAGATACTGCCGGAATATGAATAATCTCTTTTCCATAGAGTTTTCGCTCAAGAGAAAACTCCAAGGCCCGTCTTAAAATCGTATCACTGGCACCAAGACTAAAACTTGAACAGAGAAGGCGGGAGATCTGCATGGTTTTGAGGATGATCTCAAGTCCTTGGCCAGGTCTGCCTAAAAGAGAGCCTTCTTGAGAGAATTGGTGAAATTCAATCCCACTAATATCAGCACCACGAATACCGAGAGTTAAGATCTTGGGGATATTAGTAAAGCTTCCAGAGTATGTTTTATTTTTTTGAACGAAGTACACATTTAAGACATCATTTTCGTTTTTGGTTAAGACACTTAGGGCCTTCCCCTTAGTGGCGTTATTAATGCACCACTTTTTACCAGAGATGACTCCCTTAATGTCTCGAACTTGAGTTAAGGCGAGGTCTGAGCCATTTTCTTCTTCGGTTAAGGCGAGGCAATTGAGTCCACCGCTTTTTAATATGGCCACTAGTGATTTTTTCTGCTCTTCATTTCCATAAAGCCAAACAGGAAGAGAACCTAGAAGAGTTTGTCCAAGAGCAATGGCCGTAGTGAGACTGCGGCGAGAGAGAAGTCTTCCTAAGTGAAGAGTGTCTTGAATGCTTCCCATATTCCCTTCAAGGTGATTGGGGATAAAGCCATCAAGGATTCCCTCATCAAGAAGCCCTTGAACTTCTCGAGGAAAAGCGGAGGCTTCATCGTCTTGAAGAATATCAGGAGTCATTGTTTTTAAAGGAGTCTTTTCAATAATGTGCTTAAACATTTTTATCCTTTATAACTTCCAAGCATTCTGCTTCTAGTTTATTCCAGATGGTTTCAAATCGCGCACTAATGTGAGGAGTCAGGTAAACATTACTAAGCTTTAAGAGTTCCCCTGATGGTGGATAGGGCTCAGGTGTGGCCACATCCGAAAGGTAGCAAGCTTCAGGATGATTCTTTAAGAAG
>Ga0079223_10001830_pt1 | contig 12900 bp, 9 predicted proteins | sample Stecom2011_FD_75072 | JGI IMG/M metagenome (GOLD analysis project Ga0079223, IMG submission 75072) | Agricultural soil microbial communities from Utah to study Nitrogen management - Steer compost 2011 | ecosystem: Environmental > Terrestrial > Soil > Agricultural land | place: USA: Utah... | reverse complement strand
TGGTCTTTGAAAACCAGATGAAATATATCGAAACACATCATCTGAATGATTTGCGTCAAGCAATGTTCAAAGCATCAATTTATGATGATTTATTGAAACATTTATGCCATATTTCAAACTGAAATCCCAATTAAAAAACAATCTTTTGTCTCTGGATATTATTTAAATATCCCGGTAACTCTTATTTTCTCCTTCCCGGCTTCAGAATAAAAGCTGAGGAAAAGTTTTTTCGGATTTCAAGTAGAGCTCTTTCTGCTTCGATACGTGTAGAAAAGCTACCAGCCCAAACCTTCCAGTTTGGGGTTTCATATTCAATTGACGCTGGCCAATTGCTATAATTGGAGCGATATTTTCGCATAATTTGGTTTGCCGCTTCCAACTCTCCATAGTAAAGTTGAATGGTATAGCCGTCAGACAATTTGTTTTCCTTTTCCAGGCTTTTCTTTAATTCCAACAACGTTGTAATTTTTGGATCCTGATTGACGGTAAGTGTAGCCGATTGCCCCATGGTTTTTGCGGTTGCAAAAATTATTAAGAGGTTGGCTATGAAAATTTTAAAAAACTTTCCTGAGTACATAGAATTTAAATCTTTCTGCAAATGTAAAACTTAATAACATTGCGAACGCCTAATTTATTATTTAGAACAGTTATAAATTAATGCTTAACACTTTGTTTGCATTTTCAAAATCGACTTTATAATGTACTTTTGCTCCTTTATTTGTGGTGTGGAATGTCTTGTTGGCAAACTTGTGATGCTAAATAATTCTATACCAAAGTAAAGTACCGACCATAATTTAACCATTAGTATGAAAAAGGTGAATTTTTTACATTTAAAATCAAAATTGCCACTTCTTCTGTTAGTGTTTCTACTAACTTTTTCAACTACCATATATTCTCAGGATGATCCTGCTGAACAGGCTGCTTCTGAAGAAGCGGCTCCTGCAGATGCTGGAGGCGATGTGGCCGCTGGAGAATCACTTTTTAAAGCTAACTGTGCGGCTTGTCACAAGATGGATTCAAAATCTGTTGGGCCCGCTCTAAGAGGGGTAGCCGACTTATTTGATCGCGACTGGCTTCACAAATGGATCCGTAACAGCCAGGCTTTAATTGCATCGGGCGATGCAACCGCCATAAAGCTCTTTGAAGATAACAATAAGGCTGTAATGACCGCATTTCCGGGTCTATCAGATGCAGATATAGATAACATTCTTGCGTATACCAGTCAGCCAAAAGCCGTGCCAGCTGCAAGTGCCACTGCGGATTCTGCCGCAACGGGTACTGGTGGAGGGGGTGTTTCCAACAATCTTGTCCTAGGTGCTCTGGCGCTTATTTTCCTTTTGTTAGTTGTTATGCTTTTCTTGGTGAGCAATACATTGAAGAAGATTGCTGAGGCAAGTGGTGTAGAGCTAGAAACTGAAACTAGAGAAAAGCGTACTCCACTTTGGAAAGCATTTGTGCAAAATCAATTCCTAGTATTGGTTACCGCTATTGTCTTTCTTCTTGCTGCAGGATATTTCGCTTTTGGATTTATGATGCAAATAGGAGTGGATCAAGGATATCAGCCAGTGCAGCCAATTCATTACTCACATAAAATCCACGCTGGAGACAACCAGATAGACTGTAACTTCTGCCACAGTTCGGCAAGAAAGAGTCAAGTAGCGGGTATTCCTTCCTTGAATGTTTGTATGAGTTGTCACAAAAACATTTCAGAAGTAGCCGAAGAAACAGCTACTCCAGAATATTCCAAGGAGTTCTATGATGGCGAAATTGCTAAATTGTATCAGGCAGTTGGATGGAATCCTGAGCAGCAAGAATATACTGGAAAAACGGAACCAGTTAAATGGATCCGAATCCACAACCTTCCTGATTTTGTGTATTTCAACCACTCACAGCACGTAACGGTTGCTGGTATAGCCTGTCAAACTTGTCATGGACAGGTGCAGGAAATGGAAGAGATGTCTCAGTTTGCACCTTTGACTATGGGATGGTGTATTAGTTGCCACCAGGATACCAACTTGAATATGGAAACAAATGAGTACTACGCCAAAATTCACGAAGAATTGTCAAAAAAATACGGAGTAGAAAAGTTGACCGTTGCCGAAATGGGCGGAATGGAATGTGGCAAATGTCACTACTAAAGATATATTGGGCTTAGGCCGAAAATATTTCAAACAAAATAAAAGACTTGAATTTTTAAATTGCGATATACGATTTACGGATAAATTATAAAAAAGTCAGATTAACGGAAGTAAGTCAACAATTATAGGAATCCAAATCGTACATCAAAAATCGTAAATAACTAATATGGCATCAAACAAGAAATACTGGAAAAGTGTTGAAGAGCTGGACGAAAACAGCAAGATTGTTGCGGCGCTACGGCAGAATGAGTTTGTAACAGAAATTCCAACTGACGAATTTCTTGGCAATAAGGAAGCGTTGGAATCCTCTTCCACAACGCGGCGTGATTTCTTAAAGTATGTGGGCTTTACTACAGCTGCCGCCACTTTGGCCGCCTGTAATGGACCCGTGGTTAAATCTATTCCTTATGTTGTATTGCCGGATGAAATTGTTCCGGGAGTTGCCAATTACTATGCCTCAACAATAGCAGATGGTTTTGATTTCGCCAATATTTTGGTGAAAACTCGAGAGGGACGTCCTATAAAAATTGAGCGGAACGACCTAGTTGAAAACGGTGGGAGTGCAAATGCGCGGGTTCACGCCTCGGTACTTGGATTGTACGACAAGCACAGATTAACCGGTCCAACATTAAGTGGAGCGGAGGTTTCTTGGGCCGAATTTGATACTGCAATGGCTCAAAAGATGAATGAAATGGCAGGCAAGGATGTAGTGCTGTTAAGTCAGACTTTTGCCAGTCCTTCAACTTCTAAATTGATTTCAGAATTTATAGCGAAGTATCCCAATGTGCGTCACGTGGTGTATGATGCAGTTTCCAGCTCGGATGCCTTGGATGCTTTTCAAAACAAATACGGCACCCGTGACCTTCCTGATTACGACTTTTCCAAAGCAGATGTTATAGTGTCTGTTGGAGCCGATTTCCTCGGTGATTGGCAAGGTGGAGGTTACGCCAGAAGCTATGCGCAGGGTCGTATTCCGGAAAAAGGAAAAGTTTCACGACATATCCAGTTTGAGGCCAATCTCTCTTTAACAGGAGCCAAGGCTGACAAACGAGTACTTGCAACCCCGTCTCAACAGATGCAGGTATTGAAGGCTCTTACAGGTGGTAGTGCTACTGGCTTGCCAGCAGCACTTGCCGAGGCGGTGAATAAAGCCAAAGCCCAGCTTCAAAAAGCGGGAAGTAAAGCTTTATTGGTAACCAGTCTTCCTAGTGTTGAGGCCCAAACCCTTGCTTTGAGCTTTAATGAGAATAGCGAAGCGATGGACTCTGCTAAGCCTAGAATGATCAGACAGGGAAGTAATGCTGAAGTTAAAGCTGTTGTGGATGGAGTTATTTCCGGAAGCATTAAAGGCCTTATTACAGTTGGTGTTGACCCAGTTTATACCTTGCCAAATGGCAAGAAATTTTCGGAGGCTTATTCAAACCTCGAAATGAGCCTTGCATTTGCTACAAAACCGGATGCTACTTCTGCTTTGGCGCAAATGGTAGCAGCCACACCACATTATTTAGAGGCTTGGGGCGATGCCCAAATTAAAAAGGGAACTTTTAGCTTGGCGCAGCCTACAATTCGTCCTTTGTTTAATACACGACAATTTCAGGACAGCCTTTTGCGCTGGACTGGGAACAACCTGAGCTACTACGATTATATTAAAGAAAATTGGACCGCATCTATTTTGGGCGGAAATACTTGGAAGAAAACTCTTCACGATGGTTTCTTGACCACTGATGCCGAAATATCCATCCCTGAAACAGCGACAGTAACCTCGGGAAGCGGGGCAATGGAAAACGCATCTTCAGATGGGGCAAAATCCGACGGTGCCCAAAACAGCTCCGGATATGAACTTACTCTATATACTAAAGTTAGTATGGGAGATGGCCAACAAGCCAATAACCCTTGGCTACAGGAAATGCCCGACCCACTTTCTAGAGCTTCTTGGGATAACTATGTTACTGTGTCGGCCGACGATGCAAAAGACTTGGGCCTAGTTAATAAACACGTATCAAACGGTGCCTTAAATGGTAGTTATGTAAATATTAGTTTAGGAGATGTTACCATTGAAAAAGTTCCAGTTATCATTCAGCCTGGGCAGGTTAAAGGCTCGGTAGGATTGGCATTGGGATATGGAAGAACAGTTGGCGTACAATCTGAAATGCAAACAGGTGTAAATGCGTACCAACTTTATCAAAACTTCTCTTCTGTTCAGAATGTTACTTTGGAGAAGGCTTCTGGAATGCACGAATTCGCCTGTGTCCAGCTGCAAAACACTATGGCTGGGCGTAGTAACGATATTATAAAGGAAACTACCATTGAGATCTTTAATACAAAGAAAAAAGAAGATTTCAACGCTGTTCCAAAGGTTGACTATGACCATATCCCTGTTGAGATTCGGGACAAAAGAGCCGATCTTTGGATGCCATTTGATCACTCAATTGGTCACCACTTCAATCTTTCAATCGATTTAAATGCCTGTACTGGATGTGGTGCTTGTGTTATAGCTTGTCACGCTGAAAACAACGTACCTGTTGTTGGAAAGGATGAAATAAGAAAGTTTCGCGATATGCACTGGTTGCGTATCGATAGATATTATTCTGCAGGTGATACCTTCCAGGACGAAATCGAAGCATTAGAAAATCTACCAGCTTTTGATAGCTATAAGGTGGTGGAAGTTCCGGCTTATGAAAACCCACAAGTTGCCTTTCAACCTGTGATGTGTCAGCATTGTAGTCACGCGCCTTGTGAAACCGTTTGTCCGGTTGCAGCAACTTCACACGGGCGTCAGGGCCAAAATCACATGGCTTACAACCGTTGTGTTGGAACACGTTATTGTGCGAACAACTGTCCGTACAAAGTACGCCGATTCAACTGGTTTGATTACAGCAAGAACGATGAGTTCGATTACAATATGAATAACGACCTTGGTCGTATGGTGCTAAACCCAGATGTGGTAGTGCGCTCTCGAGGGGTAATGGAAAAATGCTCATTGTGCATTCAAATGACCCAAAAAACTATACTTGATGCCAAAAGAGAAGGCAGGCCGGTTAAGGATGGCGAATTCCATACCGCTTGTTCTAGAGCTTGCGACACTGGTGCTATGGTTTTCGGAGACGTAAACGATAAGGATTCTGAAATCTTGAAAAAGAAAAACAGCGACCGTATGTATCACCTTTTAGAGGATGTTGGTACCAAGCCGAATGTTATGTATCAAATGATGGTGCGAAATCTTTCGGAAGAATAAAATAAGTAAGTAAAAACCAATTATTTAAGAATTATATATGTCGTCACATTACGAAGCACCTATAAGAGAGCCCTTGATTCTAGGAGAGAAGTCCTATCATGACATTAGCGTGGAAGTCGGGGCGCCCGTTCTGGGAAAGGCCAATAAGTCTTGGTGGATAGTTTTTACCATTGCCTTGATTGCATTTATGTGGGGAATTGGTTGTATCGTCTACACAATCTCTACCGGAATTGGAACTTGGGGCTTGAACAAAACCATTGGATGGGCTTGGGATATTACAAACTTTGTGTGGTGGGTGGGTATTGGTCACGCTGGAACACTAATTTCGGCAGTGTTGCTCTTATTCCGTCAAAAATGGAGAATGGCCGTAAACCGATCTGCGGAGGCTATGACTATTTTTGCAGTTGTCCAAGCAGGACTTTTCCCTCTTATTCACATGGGGCGTCCTTGGTTGGCCTATTGGGTTTTACCACTTCCCAACCAGTTTGGATCTTTGTGGGTGAACTTTAACTCACCACTGCTTTGGGACGTTTTTGCAATTTCCACTTATCTATCTATTTCACTTGTATTCTGGTGGACAGGTCTGTTGCCTGATTTTGCGATGATTAGAGATAGAACAAATAATCCTTTTCAAAAGAAAATATATGGAATCCTTAGTTTTGGATGGAGCGGGCGCGTAAAGGACTGGCAACGATTCGAAGAGGTTTCATTAGTATTGGCAGGTTTAGCCACCCCACTTGTACTTTCTGTGCATACTATTGTATCCTTTGACTTTGCTACGTCGGTAGTTCCCGGGTGGCATAGTACTATTTATCCTCCCTATTTTGTGGCTGGGGCAATCTTCTCAGGATTTGCGATGGTTCAGACCCTGCTCATTATAATGCGTAAGGTTTCCAATCTTGAAGACTATATTACCGTACTTCACATTGAATATATGAACAAGGTTATCATCCTAACAGGTGGTATTGTAGCCGTGGCATATATTATTGAATATTTTATCGGATGGTATTCTGGGGTTCCCTATGAAAACTATACCTACCTATCCTTTGGAGCGGCAACCGGTCCGTATTGGTGGGCATTTTGGGCACTTATTATCTGTAACATGATAGTGCCGTTAACCCTTTGGGTTAAGAAATGGAGAAGAAGTATTACTTGGACTTTCTTTGTAGCCTTGATAATCAACATCGGGATGTGGTTTGAAAGATTTGATATTATTGTGGTAGACTTGAGCAAGGATAGATTACCATCTTCTTGGGCGATGTTCCAACCAACCTTTGTAGATATAGGAACCTTTATGGGTACTATCGGTTTCTTCTTTGTGTTATTCCTCCTTTATGCCCGTACTTTCCCCGTAATTGCACAGGCCGAGGTGAAAACAATATTGAAATCGTCTGGTGAAGGATTTAAACGACTTCGCGCTGTTCACGGCGATGATCACAGCCACGTTCAGCATATAGAGGAATATCCTGCCGATGCCGGACCTGCTGCAAACGTTGAGGGCAAACACTTTATGGGTCCGTTCGATGATACTGAGGAAGCAGAAGTTAAGCCGGTAGATTTTGAACAACACAGAGGAAGAATTGATAATCTGCTAAGTGGTATGGGATCTTTTGATCCTGCCGTGCAAAAGCAAGACGACCTGCAAAGAATTAATGGAATAGGACCAGTAATGGAGCAAAAGCTTCATCAATTAGGTATTTTCACCTTTGAACAAGTAAGTAGAATGACCGATAAAGAGTATGATCTCTTAGATGAGATAATTAGTGAATTCCCAGGAAGGGCCAAAAGGGATGATTGGGCCGGACAGGCACTAATACTTAAAAACGAATAATTATGGCTGCAAAAAAAATTCACGCTATTTATACCGATGACGACTTGCTTCTGCAGGCCGTTAAACAAACCCGTGAGGAGAATTACTATATATCGGAAGTTTATACTCCATTTCCAGTACACGGCTTAGATTTAGCTGTTGGCTTAGCTCCTACTAGACTAGCCATAACTTCTTTTCTATATGGCTTGTTCGGTTTGGCCCTGTCCGTTTGGATGATGAACTATATGATGATAGTGGACTGGCCACAGAATATCGGTGGAAAACCCAGCTTCAGCTTTCATCAAAATATGCCAACCTTCATTCCAATTATGTTTGAGATGACAGTGTTTTTTGCTGGTCACTTAATGGTAATTACCTTCTATATGCGAAGTAGGTTATGGCCTTTTAAAAAGGCTGAAAATCCTGATATTCGTACTACCGACGACAGGTTTTTAATGGAAGTGGATGTGGAAAATCACGATGTAGAGATGCTTACAGAATTTTTGTACGACACTGGCGCATCGGAAATTAGTTTAATTGATAATGAGCAAGATCACTAATATGAAAACATTTCTAAATATAGCACTTATTGTTTTTGTCTCTGTGAGTTTGGTTTCCTGCTTTAATAAGAAGGAGCCTAACTATCAATATTTCCCGAATATGTACGAGGCGGTTAGTTATGATGCCTATGAAGCTGGATCGGCTTTTCCAAACGAACAGTCAGCTATGCTTCCAGCACCTAATACTATTCCACGCGGATGGCAGCCTTACGATTATGAGGACAGCACCGAGGGATTGTTGAAGGCAAAAGCAGAGCTCAAAAGCCCATTGGAAGTAAATGAGAAGAACCTAGCGGTTGGAGCACATCTGTACACCCTTTATTGTGCAGTTTGTCACGGCGATAAGGGCGATGGAAAAGGAATTTTGGTAGAAAGAGAGAAGTTTTTGGGGATTCCAAGTTATGCTGATGCGGGCCGCGTCATTAACCCTGGAGGTACTTATCACGTTCAAACCTACGGTTTAAACGCTATGGGATCATACGCCTCACAAACCGATGAGAAGGAAAGATGGCAAATCGCAATGCACGTTATGGATCTTAAAGCTTCCCTATTAGGTGAGCCTGGAGTTCTGGAAACCGCTAAAAGCGAACAAGCCAGCGACAGCACAAAAATTAACACAGATAAAGTTACAGGGGTCAGCGCAGCGGACCAAACTGAACCTAAATAAAGAAGTAAAAAGAATGGCTAAAGATATGTACACGCTACCCGGTAAATTGAAACTGCTTTCTATCATACTTATAGTGGCCGGATTGATAGGGATTGTCTATGGTTTTCTTACTGTGCCCAAGACAGTTGAGGATGTAAGGGAAATCATTGCCATGGAAGAGGCCCATCACAGTGGCGCAGCAGATAAGACTGATTTTGTCGATAATGTTAGGTCCCAGCCAGGATTTTCCGAGGCATCTATGAACCAATCTGTAGACCACAATATGGAAGGTCACGGCGCTTCGTCTCATGAAGAACATGTGTTGCATCAGTTGCAGGCACGTCCCTGGTCAGCTACATTTGTCGCTGCCTTTTTCTTTATGATGATCGCATTAGGAGTACTTGTTTTTTATGCAATTCAATTTGCATCAAAAGCAGGGTGGTCACCCGTCCTATATCGTATTATGGAAGGTATTACCGCCTATATGTTGCCTGGGTCTATTATCGTTTTACTAATTGTAGTATTCGCTGGAACACATTTCTTCCCTTGGCAAAATGATGAATTGGTGGCCAATGATAAAATTTTACAAGGAAAAGCTGGATATCTTAACTTCCCTTTCTTTGTAATTCGTGCGATTATTTATGTATTGGGATGGAACCTTTACCGTTATTACTCAAGGAAAAAATCTTTAGAGCAGGCACAAGCTACAAACTATGATCCCTATAGAAAAAACTATAAGGCTGCCGTTATTTTTCTAGTGTTCTTTATAATCACCGAAGCATTTATGTCGATGGACTGGTTTATGACCATGACTCCTCACTGGTACAGTACTATGTTTCCTTGGTATGTATTCTCTAGTTTGTTCGTTTCGGGTATAACCGTGCTGGCTTTGGTGACCATACATTTAAAGAGTTTAGGATATATTCCATTTGTGAGCGATAAACACCTTCACGATTTGGGTAAGTATATTTTTGCTTTTAGTATCTTCTGGACCTATTTATGGTTTGTACAGTTCATGCTTATTTGGTATGCCAACATTCCTGAGGAAGTTACTTATTTTGTGATCCGTATTCAGGAGTACCAAGGATTGTTTTTTGGAATGCTGATACTTAATTTCGTTTTCCCAATTTTGTTGCTGATGAATAGTGACTACAAGAGGATTCCATGGCTTGTGGTTATTACAGGAATTGTGGTGTTGGTAGGACACTATATTGATGTATTCCTTTTGGTAATGCCGTCTACTGTTGGACACAACTGGTATTTCGGTATTCCTGAAATAGCTAGCATTTGTTTCTTTTTAGGATTGTTTATTTTTGTAGTGGGAATGGGATTGAGTAAAACCTCCTTGAAAGCCGAAAACGATCCATTTATTAGAGAAAGCGAAAACCACCATTTTTAACCCATTAGTCTAAAGAAGATTTTATAAGATGACCGCATTTTTAGTTATACTCGTAATCGTACTTTTTGGAGTTGCTGTTTGGCAAATGAACAGGATATTCCAATTGGCCAAGACAAAACCAATAGGTTATGCCGATATTGCATCAGATAAGGACAATAACCATCAAGGTTATCTGATGCTAGGATTTTGCATATTCATCTATGTTCTCACTATTTTGTGTTTTTGGTTTTGGTATGACACCCTGTTGCCAGAGGCCGCATCCGAACACGGATCAAGAGTCGACAATTTGATGCTCATAACCATGATTGTCCTCTTTATTGCAGGAATTCTTACCCAGGGATTACTCCATTGGTTCGCATTTGTTTATAGAGGAAATAAAGTTAAAAGAGCGGTATTCTATGCCGATAATGATAAGCTAGAGTTTATCTGGACCATTATCCCCGTAATCGTTTTAGCAGGTCTAATTATCTATGGTTTATTTACCTGGACTGATATTATGAATGTGGACAAAGATGATGATCCGTTGATTATTGAACTTTATGCTCAGCAATTTTCATGGAGAGCCCGATATGGAGGTAATGATAATACGCTTGGCGATGCCAACGTAAGATTAATTGAAGGTGTTAACACTTTAGGAGTTGATCCAGCCGACCCTAACAGTCAGGATGATAAAATTGTTACCGAGGTTCACCTTCCAGTAGGTAGAAGAGTGTTGTTTAAAATCCGTTCACAGGATGTATTGCACTCTGCTTATATGCCTCACTTTAGAATGCAGATGAACTGTGTGCCGGGAATGATAACCCAGTTTGCATTTACCCCCACAATTACTACCGAGGAGATGCGACAGAATGACCATATTGTTGAAAAGGTCAAAAACATCAATAACATTAGAGCCGACAGAAGCAAAGATCTTATGGCGAAGGGTGAAGAGCCCTTAGAACCCTATGAGTTCGACTATTTGTTACTTTGTAACAAGATTTGCGGTATTAGCCACTTCAATATGCAAATGAAAATTGTGGTTGAGTCAGAAGAAGAGTACAATGCTTGGTTGGCGGAACAGCCTACTTTCGCAACGCAACTCAGTAATCAAAATTAATAAAACATTTAGCTTATATACGATATGTCAGCAAACACAACATTTTACAGAGATGATCATCATGATGATTTTGGACATCATAAAGAGACCTTTGTAACCAAATATATCTTTAGTCAGGATCATAAAATGATCTCCAAGCAATACTTGTTTACTGGATTGTTTATGGGTGTTATTGGTATATTTATGTCGCTTCTCTTTAGGCTTCAATTGGCCTGGCCTGATCATAAGTTTACTATTTACGAAATCTTCCTTGGAAAATGGGGCGCCGATGGGGTTATGGATCCAAGTGTCTACTTGGCTTTAGTGACTATTCACGGAACCATAATGGTGTTCTTTGTGCTTACCGCGGGATTGAGCGGAACCTTTAGTAACCTCTTGATACCATTACAAATAGGGGCCAGGGATATGGCCTCAGGTTTCCTTAACCTTTGTTCCTACTGGTTGTTTTTTATATCAAGTGTTCTAATGCTATGTTCTCTATTTGTGGAGGCAGGCCCGGCTTCGGCAGGATGGACCATTTATCCACCACTGAGCGCTTTACCTCAAGCTATTCCGGGATCGGGAGCGGGGATGACGCTTTGGTTGATATCTATTGCTATTTTTATTGCTTCATCATTATTAGGCTCCCTTAATTTTATTGTTACAACTTTAAACTTGCGAACAAAAGGAATGTCGATGACCCGCCTACCTTTGACTGTTTGGTCGTTTTTTATTACCGCAATTATTGGGGTGGTTTCGTTCCCGGTTTTGTTTTCTGCAGCTCTTATGCTGATAATGGATAGAAGTTTTGGAACTTCTTTTTTCCTCTCTGATATTTATATTGCCGGAGAAGTACTTCATCATCAAGGAGGATCTCCCGTATTGTTCGAGCACCTTTTCTGGTTTCTCGGACACCCAGAGGTTTATATCGTAATCCTACCGGCTATGGGTATTGTTTCTGAAATATTGGCAACCAATTCCCGAAAACCCATCTTTGGATATCGAGCCATGGTGGCATCCCTTCTGGCCATTGCTTTCCTTTCTACCTTGGTTTGGGGGCATCATATGTTTGTATCTGGTATGAACCCTTTCTTGGGATCGGTATTTACATTTACCACACTTCTTATTGCTATTCCCTCCGCAGTAAAAGCCTTCAACTGGATAACAACGCTGTGGAAGGGAAATCTACAAATGAACACCGCCATGCTGTTTTCAATTGCCTTCGTTTCCACATTTATTACAGGGGGACTTACAGGAATTATTGTTGGGGATAGTGCTTTGGATATTAACGTACACGACACCTATTTTGTGGTTGCACACTTCCACTTGGTAATGGGTATTTCTGCTGTTTATGGCTTCTTGGCTGGAATTTATCACTGGTTCCCGAAAATGTTCCACGGCAGATTGATGAATAAAAAATTGGGATATATCCATTTTTGGATTACTGCCATCGGTGCTTATGGGATTTTCTTCCCTATGCACTTCGTTGGCTTGGCCGGATTACCCAGAAGATATTATACCAACACCGAGTTCCCGTATTTTGATGATTTGCACGATATTAATGTTGTAATGTCTCTGTTTGCGATTATGACAGTATCGGTCCAGGTAGTATTTTTGTACAACTTCATCCACTCTATTTTCTACGGAAAGAAGGGCCCACAGAACCCTTGGAATTCAACAACTTTGGAGTGGACTACTGGTTTAGATGCGGTTCACGGAAACTGGGAAGGCCCTCTTCCGGAAGTTTACCGTTGGTCTTATGACTATAGCAAACTCAACAAAGATGAAACCGATTACGTAATCCCTGGACAGGATTTTATCCCTCAAAATGTCCCACTGCAGGACAATGAGGACGAATTGGATCATTAACTTGTATGACAGAAACTTAAAAAACCTTCCCCATCAGGAAGGTTTTTCTCTACGTACACAAGTGGTATAAACACGTATATGAGGTTTTCCTCATTTTCCTTATCTTTACATAGAGTTAATAATATGTAGGAAGTGAGGAATCTACGATTATTTCAAAAGGGGCTATCT
>Ga0079223_10001829_pt1 | contig 12906 bp, 10 predicted proteins | sample Stecom2011_FD_75072 | JGI IMG/M metagenome (GOLD analysis project Ga0079223, IMG submission 75072) | Agricultural soil microbial communities from Utah to study Nitrogen management - Steer compost 2011 | ecosystem: Environmental > Terrestrial > Soil > Agricultural land | place: USA: Utah... | reverse complement strand
GCGCACACCTACCTGCTGAAAGACGGCAAGATCGCCGAGGCCTCGGGCGGGGTCAGCCCGGCTGATGCCAGCGACAGTTTCCGCAAGCTGGAGGCCGAATACGGCGAATCATGGTACAAGGCGATTGCGCAAGACACCTGGGGCACCCGGGCATAGGTAATCGCAGGTATTCATGACACACATCGAGCTGGTGAACCTGGCCGCCCTGGCCATCGGGTTGCTGTTTGGCGCCTGTGGCCAGGTCACAGGCTTCTGCTTGCAACGCGGCCTGAAAGAATACTGGTCGGGTTCTGACGGCTACAAGCTGCATGCATTCGCCATGGCTCTTGCCGTGGCGCTTGCCGGCACGCAGGCGTTGGCCGCCGCCGGGCTGGTCGATCTGGGCAAATCGCTTTACATGATGCCCACCTGGTCGTGGCTGCTGATGCCCCTGGGTGGCCTGATGTTCGGATACGGCATGGGCATGGCCAACGGCTGCGGCGCCCGCGCGCTGGTGCTTCTGGGCCAGGGCAATCTGCGCTCGCTGATCGTTCTGCTGTGCCTGGGCATCGCCGCCCATATGGTGCTCACCGGCGTATTTGGCCCCATGCGCGCCGCGCTGGCCGAGCAAACGTCGGTGAGCCCCGCAGCGCTTACATTCACTGCTGGCTGGCCCCGAACGCTCGCCACGCTGAGTGCCATTGCCATCCTGCTGACATTTGCCCTGCGCCCGCGTGCGCAAGGCCGACGGCTGAACGACCTTGCCGCAGGCGTCGTCATGGGGCTGCTTGTCGCAGCAGGCTGGTGGGTGACCGGTTGGCTGGGAAATGATGATTTCGAACCGGTGGCCGTCGCGTCACTCACGTTCGTCGCCCCCATTGGCGATACGATCCAATATGCAATGATCGCCACCGGAATGAGCCTGCGTTTCGGCATCGCCGTCGTGGCGGGCGTCGTAGCCGGCGCGTTCGTTACCGCCGCACTGCGCCGCCAATGCCGTCTGGAAGGATTCGAGTCGCCGCGACAGATGCTGCGATATATGACCGGTGGCGTACTGATGGGTGCCGGCGGCGCGCTGGCATTCGGATGCTCGATCGGCCAGGGTCTCACGGGCCTTTCCACGCTTTCGTACAGTTCCATGGTGTCGGCCGCAGCCATTTTGGCGGGAGCCCGGCTTGCGTGGCGTCACGGCCACCCACGTAACGCGGCGCTGAACATACCCGGTGCCGCGTAAAATACCGAGGTATGAAAATTTTGCAGTCTTTGATCCGTCACGGCGGCCTGCGCCGCATGTTCATTCACTCCGCAGTGGCCGGCATGGCCGCCCTGCTGCTGCCTTCATTCGCCACCGCGCAGACGTGGCAACAGGTCGAGGTCGTCCGCCAGGCGGTTGGTGAGGCTCCGGTTTCCGGCAATTCGCTGCAGCTCACTTTGCCCCTGGTGGCAGAAGACGGCTCGTCGGTACCCTTGACCATCAAGGCGCCCAAGGCACAAGGCAGCGAACGCATCGTGCGTGTGGAGCTGTTTGCGCCGGCCAATCCCACACCGCAGGTTGCCGTGTTCGAGTTTGGTCCGCAAGTCGACGAAGTCGACCTTTCCACCCGCATCCGGCTCAGTGAATCGCAAACGGTGGTGGCTGTGGCGCACACCGCCGGTGGCGCCGTACACGTCACCGAACGCCCCGTGCGGGTGACCACCAGTGGATGCATCGCCCCCGCACAATCCGATCCGTCTTCCGAAATGCAGGCGCGTGTACGCGTGCCCGACGCGGTCAAGCCCGGAACGCCAGCGCACGTGCTCACCATGATCTCGCACCCCATGACGACGGGCCTGCAGCAGGACGCCCAGGGCAATACGCCGCCGACCCGTATCATCGAGCATTTCGAGGCCACGCTTGATGGTCGTGCCGTGCTCACCGCGCGATTTTTCCGGTCACTCGCCGCCAACCCCTACCTGAAGTTTGCGGTATCGCCGAATGAAGCGGGTGAATTACGCGTTGTGTGGACTGAAGACACGGGCCGCAGCGTGGAACACGCCGAGGCGTTGAAGGCCGGCTGACGGTCGAACGCTGCGCAGGGTGTCATTTCGCTGCGAGACGACGCAGTCGGTCGATCTGCGCCTGATTCAGACGCTTGGCCTCGGCTTCTGCGTAGGCCCGTTCACCCTTCTCGTAACGGCCCTTGTAAATGCACCGGTCGGGGTTGTTCTGGCATTCGGTGCTGGCGCGCGCAACGCCGGCGCCCGTGCCGCCTGAATACGTGTCGGAATCGGATGACGCGCAGCCTGCAAGCAGAACCGCGACAAAGAGGGGAGCGCCGTAACGGCGCAAAGTTGAGATCGGCATTGTGCTGGCCCTGCCTTGAAGAACGCCCGATACGGGCTGCCAAAGCAAAAACCGGCTACACCACGTGGTGCGCCGGCTTGCAATGCTGGTTGCGGGAGCAGGATTTGAACCTGCGACCTTCGGGTTATGAGCCCGACGAGCTGCCAGACTGCTCCATCCCGCGTCTGATCTTTCGATATGCCCGCCGTTTCGGCGAGCCCAGTGTTTTGTAAACACAATATATCTACACAACGAAGTATAGCACATTTAAACACCCCTTGCTTCGGGCAACATGCAGGAAGCCCCGGAGCCGCAAACAGCATCCAGGCGGTTAAGATACACGCCGCATCGTTGAAAACCAACGCGGAGCAACAATAATGAACGCACGGTTCAAGCTGATACTGATCGGCGCACTCTGTACGCTTGCATTGCCCACGTGGGCGGACACCCCTAAGCCCCGGGTCGAACTCACCCGGGAACACTTCGACCACATCGACACCGACCGCAGTGGCAGCATCAGCGAAGCGGAGTATCTTGAATTCATGGAGGCGGCCTTCAAGAAACTCGACGCCGACGGAAGCGGAGGCCTCACACTGGACGAAGTTCATACGCTACTGACGCCGGCCCAATTCCAGGAGGTCGATCAGAACAACGATGGCAAGATCACGCTCGATGAACTCATCGAGCACGTCATGAAGGACTTCCACCGCTACGACGCAAACAACGATGGCGAGTTGCAGCCCTGAGGGCACTTATCCCCATCTTCTGTGAATAACCCTAGGGAAAACCCTGGAACATCCTGAAAACATTACGGTGTGTCAACGACATGAGGTTCCCTGAGCATTTTTTGCCCCAAGCGTTGCCTTATCCCCACAATTTGTGCATAAGTGCTTGGAGAACCTTGGAACACCCTTAAAAACAATAACAAAATCAATATGTTACGCTCTGTGTACACATATCAGTCAAAGCGGGCACCCACTCACTCAGGCTTCTTCCGCGCCGAAGCAGGGGCGCCGGAGGCACCCGACCGGTTATCGACCGGTGCCGCGCCCGGGGTGGCCCGTCCGGGGTCTGTGGCGTCCTCCACCGCGACACCCGGCGGGAAATTGCTGGCGGTCGTCGGCGAGTTCGGGTCCACCGGCGCGCCCAGTATCGACCGCCGCCTCTCCGCGTGGTGGGGATTGGGGTCATTCTCGTGCTGACCGTCTTGCGTTTCCTTTTCGAAGCTCCGCCTGACGACGTTGCTCTCGTCTTTGGGCGGTTTCCTGGTCTCATTTCGATGCATGGCAGCCTCCGACGCATATGCGATACGGATCGGCGGCAACTGCCATGCCGGCAATTGTGCCGAAGCCAGGCACATGTACGCCCAATCTTTGCCATGACGGTTACACTAGGGCCGCAGATATCCAACCCTTGAGCCAATGACACCTTACCCAAGCATGGATCATACGGATCAACTCGAGCCAATCTGCTCGCCGGAAGAGATCATCCAGTCTTTACCCGGCATTGTGTATTGCGCGAGAGTCGATCAATTCTGGACGATGGAATACCTGAGCAGTGGATGCGAAGAGCTCACAGGCTATGGCGTCAGCGAACTGCTGCACAACCGGGTGACGTGCTTTGAAGAACTGATTCACCCCGAAGACCGCGACATCGTGCGCGGTCAGGTCATGATGTCGTTGCGGGCGAACGAACGCTATGCCGTTGAATACCGAATTCGTCATCGCGCGGGCCATTACGTTTGGGTATCAGAACACGGCGCGCCCGTGGCTTCGTCGAACGGCAGCCCCATGCCCCTCATTGCCGGCCATATACAAGACGCCACCAATCAAAAGGAAACCGAAGCGGCATTTCTCGAGGCAGAACGCCGGTATCGCAGCATCTTCGAGAACACGATGGAGGGTATCTATCAATCGACGCCCGATGGCCGCTTCATCACCGCCAACCCCGCCTTCGCGCGCATGCATGGCTACGACCGGCCCGAAGATCTGATCAACAGCGTCGACAACATCCGTACGGATTTTTATATCGACCCCGAGCGGCGCGACGAGTTTCTGCGACGCATCATGAAGGATGGCGTCGTCAAGGATTTCGAGTCACAGGTCTATCGCCGCGATCGCAGCATCATCTGGGTGTCCGAAAACGTGCGTGCCGTAAAGAACGAAGACGGCGAAGTCATGTTCTTCGAGGGTACGATCGAAGACATCACCAAGCGCAAGCTGCAGGAAGCCGTGGCCCAGTTCCAGGCCACGCACGATTCGCTCACGGGCCTGCTGAATCGCAGCGCCCTTTCAAAGCGACTGGAAACTGCACTGCGCAACCGCCCCGGCGACCGCTACGTGGCGGTGCTGTATGTCGACGTTGACCAGTTCAAGTACATCAACGACAGCCTGGGCCATCATGTGGGCGACCAGTTCCTGCGCATCGTTGCAAGCCGGCTGTGTTCCTGCCTGCGCAATACCGACAGCGTGGCGCGCCAGGGCGGCGACGAGTTCATCATTCTGCTGGAAAACCTCGCTTCCCGCGAGGAGGCAGCACAAATCGCCCAGAACATTCTTTCGACCATTGCGCAGCCGTGGCGCATCAGCGATTACGAATACGACATTCACGCCACCTGCAGTATCGGCATCAGCATTGCACCGTCAGACGCAAACGACGTCGACACCATGCTGCGCCATGCCGACGCCGCCATGTTCCGGGCGAAGGCGCTGGGCCGAAACAATTATCGTCACTTTACGGTCAACCTCAGCAACGACGGCTACGACCGGCTGGAATGGATCACGCGGCTTCGCAATGCGCTGGCCAATGGCGAGTTCATGCTGCATTACCAGCCCAAAATCGAAGTGCTGAGCGGCCGCGTAACCGGGGCTGAGGCGCTGCTGCGCTGGCGCACGGCCGACGGCCAGATGATCTCTCCCGCGGAGTTCATACCGCTCGCCGAAGAAATCGGACTCATCGTGCCCATTGGTGAATGGGTGCTGAACGAAGCCTGCCGCACGAACCGGGCATGGCAGGCAGCCGGGTATCGCCCCATTCCAGTGTCGGTCAACATCTCGGCCATTCAGCTGGAACGCGACGACCTGGTACACAAGGTCACGCAGGCGCTGAATGAAACAGGGCTCACGGCCCGCTTCCTCGAACTGGAGATCACGGAAAGCGCGCTCATGAGTGACGTGAATCAGTCGATTGCCACGCTGAACCGCCTGCGCGAGCTCGGCGTGCAGATTGCCATCGACGACTTCGGCACCGGCTACTCCAGCCTTGGCCACCTCAAGCGCTTCGCCGTGAACACGCTCAAGATCGACCAGTCGTTCATACGCAATATCACCACCGACCGGGGCAATGCCGGCATCGTTCAGGCGGTGATCTCTCTGGCGCACACCCTGGGGCTGACAGTCGTTGCTGAAGGCGTGGAAACGCCCGATGAATACCGCCACCTGAGTGCGCGGGGCTGCGACCTGATTCAGGGCTACTACACGGGGCGCCCGGTCACGGCCGACCAGCTCGTCACCCAGCTGCGCCCCGTGCGTTGATTCCCCGTCGGAACACGCCCATGCTGCGCATTATCGTTGCATCAATGCTGGCAGCCGCCGCCTTGCTGCACGCCCCGGTCAGCCTGGGAAAGGGGTCAAGCGGCACGCTCACCTGTACCGTGCATTCCGTGCACGATGGCGACAGCATGCGTGTGCGCTGCCCCGGCGAACGGGGCACCATTGCTTTGCGTATGGAACAGATCGACGCACCCGAACTCCAACAGGCCTATGGCACCCGCGCACGCGACCGCCTGCGTGAGCTCTGCCCGGTCGGCACACCCGTTACCATTCAAGCCAGTGGCCGCGATCAGTATGGCCGTCTGCTTGGCAATGCCAGCTGCGACGGGCGCAGCGTAAACGAGGAAATGATCCGTGCAGGCGCGGCGTGGGTCTATAACCGTTACGTGACCGATCGCAGCCTGTACGCGCTGCAAGACGAAGCGCGGGCCGCACGACGCGGCCTGTGGGCCGGGCGCAACCCCGAGGCACCGTGGCGCTGGCGCTATCAGCAGCGCTAGACCGGTTCTCTGCCGTTAGCGCCCACCGCACGGCTCACCACCGTGCTAGCATTTGCGCTTTCCGCCCTTGTCTCCTGCCCACGGAGCGCGCTGCATGAGTACGCCCTCGACAATCCGCCGGCCCCTGCGCCTGCCACTGGCCCTGTCGCACATCACGGCAGGGTTCGTGGCGGTGCTGGTGGGGTACACGAGCTCGGTGGCCATCATCTTCCAGGCTGCCATGGCGGCCGGCGCAACGCCTGCCGAACTGGCCTCCTGGATGTGGGCGCTGGGCATCGGTATGGGCGTCACATGCATCGGCCTGTCGCTGTACTTTCGCAGCCCCATCCTCACCGCCTGGTCCACACCAGGGGCCGCCCTGCTCGTCACCGGCCTGGAGGGCCTGTCGATGAGCCACGCAATCGGTATTTTTCTGGCGAATTCGGCGCTGATCACACTCGCCGGCGCGAGCGGCGGCTTTCAGCGGCTCATGAGCATCGTGCCCCGGGCCCTGGCCGGCGCCATGCTGGCCGGCATTCTGGTGCGCTTCGGCATCGAGGCTTTTACCTCGATTCAGACGCAACCGCTGCTGGTTTCCACGATGCTGGGCACCTGGCTCGTGGCGCGTGTGGTGCTGCCCCGCTACACGGTACCGCTTGCCCTGCTGGCGGGCATGGGGTGCGCCGCGCTGCTGGGCCTGCTACGACTGGAAGCGCTCGACTGGACCCCCGCCACACCGGTATTCATGGCGCCGTCATTCTCGTGGCAGGCCTTCGTAGGCGTGGCCATTCCCCTATTCATCGTCACCATGACCTCACAGAACGTACCAGGGCTCGCCGTGTTGCGCGCAAACGGCTACGACACGCCTGCAAGCCCCCTGATCGGCTGGACGGGTGCTGCGGGCCTGGCGCTGGGGCCTTTCGGCGGGTTTTCGTTCAATCTTGCGGCCATTACCGCCGCCATCTGCATGAGTCGCGACGCCGACCCCGATCCTCAGCGCCGCTATATGGCTGCGGTGTGGGCCGGGCTGTTCTATCTTGCAACGGGAATTTTCGGTGCGACGGTGGTAAGCCTGTTTGCCGCATTCCCCGCAGAGCTGGTGGCCGCCATTGCCGGCCTGGCCCTGCTGGGTACCATTGCCAACAGCCTGGCCGGCGCGCTGAGCGACGAAGGCGAGCGCGATGCCGCCATCGTCACGTTCGTATGCACCGCATCGGGAATCAGCCTGCTGGGCATCGGCAGCGCCTTCTGGGGGCTGGTACTGGGCCTGCTGGTGTGGCGGTTCAGGCCGTAAGCGATTCGCGCGTGACGGGCCTGACATCGATGCCGGCCGCCGCAAAGGCATCGCGGATCGTTTTTGCGAACACCACGGCCCCCGGCTGGTCGCCGTGGATGCACAGGGTATCGGCACGCACTTCCACATCACTGCCATCGACGGCGGTGACCCGGCCTTCCTGCACCATGCGCAGCACCTGACGAATCGACACCTCCGGGTCTTCGATCATGGCATTGGGCTGGCTGCGCGGCGTGAGGCTTCCATCGGGCTGGTACGTGCGGTCGGCAAAGACTTCATGCGCCACCGTGAGCCCCACGTCGGCGGCGATCTGCGCCATGGTGCTCGACGCAAGGGCGTAAAACACCAGTGAAGCATCGACGTCGCGCACTGCCTGCGCCAAGGCGCGTGCAAGGCTCGGATCTGCAACGGCCATGTTGTAGAGCGCACCATGCGCCTTGACGTGATGCAGGCGCGCCCCCTGGCTGGCCGCAGTGGCCGCCATGGCCCCCACCTGCACCACCACGAGGTCGTACGCCTGCTGAGGGGTGATGGCCATGTTGCGCCGGCCAAAGCCCATGAGGTCGGGAAGGCCCGGGTGCGCGCCCAGCGCAACGCCATTGCCAATGGCCGCGGCCACGGTCTTGCGCATGGTGCCCGGGTCGCCGGCGTGAAAGCCGCAGGCAATGTTGGCCGACGACACCAGCGGCAGAATCTCGAGATCGTGCCCCATGCTCCAGGCACCGAAGCTCTCGCCCATGTCGCAATTCAGGTCGATGGACAGCGTAGTCATGGTCTTGCTTCCTTGAAACGGTGATATGGCGTGTTCAGTGTAGCCAAAAAGAACGGCGCCGTGAGGCGCCGTTCTTGAGGGTTACTGGCCTTCGAGGAAGCTCTTGAGCTTGTCGGCCCGACTGGGGTGGCGCAGCTTGCGCAGCGCCTTGGCCTCGATCTGGCGGATGCGCTCGCGGGTGACGTCGAACTGCTTGCCCACTTCTTCGAGGGTCTGGTCGGTGCTCATCTCGATGCCGAAGCGCATGCGCAGCACCTTGGCTTCGCGCGGCGTGAGCGAATCGAGCACTTCCTTCACGACGTCGCGCATGGAACCATGCAGCGCCGATTCGGCCGGCGACAGCGTGCCGACGTCTTCGATGAAGTCGCCCAGGTGGGAATCGTCGTCGTCGCCGATGGGGGTTTCCATCGAGATCGGCTCCTTGGCGATTTTAAGGATCTTGCGCACCTTTTCTTCGGGCATGTCCATCTTCTGCGCCAGCGTTGCGGGATCGGGCTCGCTTCCCGTTTCCTGCAGAATCTGCCGGTTGATGCGGTTCATCTTGTTGATCGTTTCGATCATGTGAACCGGAATGCGAGTGGTGCGTGCCTGGTCGGCAATGGAGCGCGTGATCGCCTGACGAATCCACCAGGTGGCGTACGTGGAGAACTTGTAGCCGCGACGGTATTCGAACTTGTCGACCGCCTTCATGAGGCCGATGTTGCCTTCCTGAATGAGGTCAAGGAACTGCAGGCCGCGATTGGTGTACTTCTTGGCAATGGAGATCACCAGACGCAGGTTGGCCTCGGTCATTTCGCGCTTGGCCTTGCGTGCCTTGGCCTCGCCGGTGGCCATGCGCTTGTTGACGTCCTTCAGGTCTTTCAGCGGCAGCACGACAGCACGCTGAAGCTCGATGAGCTTCTTCTGGATTTCCTGCACGTCGGGCACGTAGCGTTCGAGCGTTTCGGAATACGGATGCCCCGCCTTCACTTCATCGAGCACCCAGTCGAGATTGGTTTCATTGCCCGGGAAGCTCTTGATGAAGTGCGCACGCGGCATGCCGGCGCGCTCAACACAAGTCTGCATGATGGCGCGTTCGTGCTGACGCACCTCACGTACCTGCACACGCATCGCGTCGGCCAGGCGCTCGACCATCTTGGCCGTGAAGCGTACGCCCATGAGTTCGTTCAGAATGGCTTCCTGCGCTTCCTGGTAGCGCGGCGAACCGTAGCCGTCGCTTTCGAAGGCTTCGCGCATCTTGTCGAACCATTCCTGCACGATGTCGAACTTCTTCATCGCCTTCTTGGCCAGGAACTCGATCTGCTTGCTGCTCATGCCGCCGGCGGGGCCGTCGTCATCGTCATCGCTGGTCACGCCCGAGCCCGCGTAGTCTTCGCCTTCCTGGTCGACCAGACCGTCGACGAATTCGTCGATCTTCATGGTGCCCTCGCGCACCTTGTCGGCGTGCTCGAGGATTTCCTGAATGGTGGTGGGGCATGCGGCAATGGCCATGACCATGTGCTTGAGGCCGTCTTCGATACGCTTCGCGATCTCGATTTCGCCCTCGCGGGTCAACAGCTCGACCGTACCCATTTCGCGCATGTACATGCGCACCGGGTCGGTGGTGCGGCCGAAATCGGAATCGACGGTGGTGAGCGCGGCCTCGGCTTCGTCTTCGACGTCGTCGTCGCTGGCCGACACCGGCGTGGCGTCGCTCATCAGCAGCGTATCGACATCGGGCGCCTGGTCGTACACCGAAATGCCCATGTCGCTGAACGTGCTGATGATGCCGTCGATCGCCTCGGCATCGACCAGGTCATCAGGAAGATGGTCGTTGATTTCGCCATAAGTGAGGTAGCCGCGGTCTTTGCCCAGCTTGATGAGCACCTTGAGACGGTTGCGGCGGGCCTCCTGTTCCTCGGGCGTGAGCTGGCTGCGGGCCGGGGCGTCTTTCTCGCCCTTGGCGCGCTTGCTGCCGCGCTTGGGCAGCGGCTTGAGCTCGGGAATGACCTCGCCTTCGCCGTTGTCGTCATCGATGAAGTCATCGGTATCGGCACCGGCATTCTTGGCGGGGCGACCCGGGCGCCGGCCGGTCGATTTCGAGGCGCGTGCCTTGGGAGCGGTTTCGCCTTCCGCCTTGGCCGCCGTTTTCTTGGCAGCGGTTTTCTTGGCTGCCGTCTTTTTGGCAGCAGTTTTCTTGGCCGCAGTCTTCTTCGCGGCAGCTTTCTTCGCCACGGTCTTGCTTGCAGCCTTCTTCGCAGCGGTTTTCTTGGCGGCTGTCTTTGCCGCCGCGCCGCCCTCGACGCTTTCCCCCACCTTCACTGAGAGCGAGTCGGCATCGCCGGTCGCGGCTACAGTTTTGGTTTGCTTGACGGCCTCTTCAGCCGCTTTGGGGGAAACACGGGTCTCTTTGGTCATAGTCGCTTTCCGTAGACGCAGATACACTGGAAGGGCACGAGGCCACCACTCGTTGCTTCGGTAGGAAGGAAGATTCGCCGGGGCACAAGAAGCGCATGCGCCGCGAAACATTCCATTTTACAACACTTTACGCGAACCACCCGCTTCCAATTGAAGCCTGCGGCGGCTCAAATCCTGATAACGCTGCTGCTGAGCAACGTCTTTCAGGCCGCTTTGCGCAAGGGCGGCCTGTTCAGCCTTGATCAGATCGAGCTCGATGCGTCTGAGGGCGTCATTCCATTCGGCCTGCGGGTCAGGCAGGTCTTCCTCGGCCAGCACCTGTGGCCCGAGCCCCGACAGCACCTGCTCAAGATCCGAGCCAGGTTCCGCCGCCTGCAACAGCGCCCCGGCGTGGCGGGCGCCGCTGGATGCGGCAAGCGCGATCAGATCGCGCACAAGTTTCAAATGGGGGCCTCGCTCGAGTATTTCAAGCTGTTGGTCTCCCAGCCCGGCCACCAGCCCCGGGTGTGCTATCAACAATCGTAACAGCTGCTTCGCCATGGGCGTAACGCTGTGGCGCGTACTTGCACCGCGCCGAGCGCCTCTATGCTGCGCGCCAAACCCGGCAGCAGATGGCATATGGGTGTCGGCAAGCGGCATACCCTCGTCTTGCGAATCGAACCAGGGTGTGTCGTCAAAAGGTGGTTCGGGCGTAGCCGCACTCGCCGATGCGCCATGCCGCGAGGCTTCCCTCGCGAGCATGCGCCCCGCCGTTGACGGTGCTGCGGGTGCGGCTGCCGCACCCGGCCGACGCGAGTCGGCACGCAGCGCCATTGCCGCCTCGCGCGCTCCCGCCGCAGCACGCGCCTGTTCCAGCAAACCGCCCAGCTCCTCGGGCGTAAGCAGCACCTGGCGCGCGAACTCACGCTCGAGCTGCAGGCGATAGGCATTCTGCGGCAAGGTTGCCAGCAGCGGCGCGGCCTCATGCACACACGCCGCGCGCCCTTCGGCTTCATCGAGCCGATGCCGGGCGGCCAGTTCGTCGAGCATGAAGCGCGACAGCGACACTGCATCGTCCAGTGCCGCTCGAAACGCCTTGTCACCGTACGCAGCGATGTAGGAATCCGGGTCGTGCTCGGCAGGCAGAAACAGAAATCGCACCGAAACGTCGTCACGCATGAGCGGCAGGCACGCCTGCAGTGCGCGCCACGCGGCACGGCGCCCGGCCGCATCGCCGTCGTAGCTGAAGATCACCTTGTTGCTGGCCCGCAGCAGCTTCTGCACGTGCTCGGGTGTGGTGGCCGTGCCGAGCGTGGCCACGGCATTGCACAGGCCGTGCTGCGCCAACCCGACCACATCCATGTAGCCTTCGACCACCAGCACGCAGCCTTCACTGCGGATCCCGGCCCGCGATTCCCACAGGCCGTAGAGCTCACGCCCCTTCGAAAACAGCGGTGTTTCGGGCGAGTTCAGATACTTGGGCTCACCCTTGCCGATGATGCGCCCGCCAAAACCGATCAGCTTCCCCCGCGCATTACGGATGGGAAACATGATGCGTTCACGGAAGCGGTCGTAACGGCGCCCGTCTTCGGCCTCGATCACCAACCCGCACTCGACCAGCATGGGGTCTTCGTAATCGGGAAACACGGTGGCCAGACCGCGACGGTCTTCGCCCGACCAGCCCAGGCCGAAGCGCGCGGCAATTTCGCCACTGAGGCCCCGGCCCTTGAGGTAGTCGATTGCACGCGGCGATGACTTGAGGCGCGCGACATAATGGCGTTGCGCCGTCTCGAGCACCTGCTCGTGCTGCGTGACTTCCTGTTTACGCTGTTTGTCGAGCTGACGCTGGCGCGGTGTGCGAGGAGCTTCCGGCACCGTCAGGCCCACCGATGCCGCCAATGTGCGCACGGCTTCGGGGAAGCTGGCCCCGGTGTGTTCGATAAGGAAGGTGATGGCCGTGCCGTGAGCGCCGCAGCCAAAGCAATGATAGAACTGCTTGGTGGGGCTTACCGTGAATGACGGCGTTTTTTCGTTGTGAAAAGGGCAGAGGCCAAGCAGGTTGGCACCGCCCTTGCGCAGCTGTACGTATCGCCCGACGACGTCAACGACGTCGACTCGAGCGAGGAGATCCT
>Ga0079223_10001828_pt1 | contig 12909 bp, 10 predicted proteins | sample Stecom2011_FD_75072 | JGI IMG/M metagenome (GOLD analysis project Ga0079223, IMG submission 75072) | Agricultural soil microbial communities from Utah to study Nitrogen management - Steer compost 2011 | ecosystem: Environmental > Terrestrial > Soil > Agricultural land | place: USA: Utah... | reverse complement strand
TAAAATAATCGTATAATATTTATCATCTTGTCAATAATATTTACGAGGTGATAATAAGTGAAGAATTGGATTAACAAAATACCGAAAGATAAATTACAAAGATATATTTTTCTCGGTGCGTTAATTTTAGTATTTGCCGCATTTTTCATATCTTTGGCTTTGATTAACAATAATGATAAGCCTCCTATAGATGAAGATCCTCCAGGTCAAGTCGATGACGATGATGACGATAAAGACGTTGATGATGACGATGACGATGATGATATTCTTGAGGAATCTTTCAAAATCCCTACGAATGATGATTATGAAGTTGTAAGAAAGTTTTATGATGTTGAAGCTGATATGGCAGAAAACGAATTAGCGATACATGTCTTCAACAATAATTATTCAAATAGCAGGGGCGTTTCTATAGCTAGTAAAAATGAAGACTCCATTGAAGTTGTTGCAAGTTTAACAGGAGTTGTGGAAAAGGTTGAAGAAAATGCGCTTCGTGGCTATATTGTTACAATAAAGCATGACGATGATATCTATACCCAATATTCAAGCTTGAGTAGTGTCAATGTTGCTGAAGGTGATGTTGTCAAACAAGGCGAAAAAATTGGCGTAAGTGGTATTAGCGAATACGATGATTTAGATAGCCATGTTCATTTTAAAATTCTTAAAAAGAATATGTGTTATAATCCAGAAACCATAATTGGTAAGAAAATATCAGACCTAAAATAATAAAAATCCTTTTTCAATAAAGGATTTTTTAATATTTAAGATAGTTTATTATTAATAAAAGTGAAGCAATCAATAATATTCTTAGATTAAATTGTAGGATGTTCTCTAAGTTTAGAAGATAGTTAAAAATTGTTTTTAAATTCGTTATAGTTTCTTTATAAAAGATTGCTGCTATTATAAAAATTATTAATGTGAGCAAACGTAAATAACTAGTGTTTTTCAAAAACAAAATTATAAAGTTTCCAAGTTTATATAATCCAAAGAGTAAAACCGCAAATACTATATATGTATATGTATTAATACTAAGAGCGTTAAAATAATTAAAACTAAACAATAAAACTGTAATGAGAATTGTTAGAATTAAAGCAAATAATATATTAGCTAAAAAAATTGGGTTTTTATTGGTCTTAATCTTAAGGTAAGTTGTTTTAATTGTAGAAGCAGCATAAACTCCGGCATAAAACATAAAAAGAAAACTGAAAACAGAAAATGCTAAAAAGAGATCGCTAGAGTTAATTTCTGTAAATGATAAACCAAATAATAATAATGAAGTAAAAATCAAAGCCACTAAAAAGTAAATAAATCCATAGAAGTAAAGTTTTAATAGCTTAAAACACTTCATTATTCAATCTCCTTGATTTCACGTAGATTCATTAAATAAATAATAATTTTTTGAATCGGGACTTCGGTAATATTTATTAAGTATTTTTGGTATTTTCTTATTTCATCTTTTTTAAGTTTATGACGTACGCAAACGGTCAATTGATTTCCACGTTCTTCAACCCCAATTACTTTTACACCACCAATTAAAGATTTTAAAACTTCAGCTTTCCCACTTAAATAACGGAAATTATTTTTCATGTCTTTAATTCTAAAAGTATCAATTAAAATTCCTGAATCAATTAATAATAAACGATCAACTAAAAAGTCGATTTCATCAATATTGGTTGTATTAATAATGAATGTTCTTGGATTTTTCTCATTATGTTTATATAAAAATTCAAAAAAGTCATAACGTTGCTTTAAATCAGCATCTTCTAAAGGCTTGTTTAAAATCGTAATACTCGCACGAGTAGCTAAAGATAGAATGCCAATCAAAATAGATTTTTTCCCTTTAGATAAATTAAAGAACCGATCTTTATTACCTATATCAAAATACTGCGATAGTTCATATGCATAATATGTATCCCAGTTAGGAAAAAATGAATGCATTAATTTAAAAATCTGCATAACAGTTAGATGCGCTGGAAAGGTTGTATCATTAGCAAGGTAACATATTTTCGAATTAGATGATATAATCTCGCCATCTAAATATATCTTTCCTTTTGTTGGTTTGCTTTTGTTAGATAATAGATTTAGTAATTCTTCCTGAAATCCATCATATCTACCAATAAGGGCATAAGTTTTGTTCTCTAAAAAATTATATGAAAAATCTTCAATAATTGTTTTCTTTTTATGAATTTTATAGATGTTTTCACAAACTAAAACCGACAACCTTGCTCCTTTTCTATGTTAAGTATAAGCTTTTTTTCAAAAAAAGTCAATAATTATCCCTTGAAATAGAAATTAAATAAACATTTTAAAATCATAAAAAACCCGTTTCTACATATATTATAAATTGTAGGGTGATAAAATGGATAATGAAATAAAGACAAGGGTGTTGACATCGTCACATATTTTTTTAAATAAAACGTCAACTGTTAGGGAAGTAGCAAAAATAGTTGGTTGTAGCAAATCAACAGTTCATAAAGACTTTACTGAAAGGTTGCCAAAGATTGATCCAGGTCTCTATGAAAAAGTAAAAGAATTATTAAATTTCAACAAGCAAATTAGGCATATTCGCGGTGGAGAGGCGACCAAGAAAAAATATCAATTAGAAAAAGTTTGAAATTTGTAAATTTGGCTTTTAATGGGTTGCGTACTAGGGTTGATTAAAATTACATGTTATTGGTTAAAATCAATTCTAAGGTAAATTAAGTATGTAAATTGCAATAAAAAATGAAGTATGTATTAGCATACTTCAATTTTTATTTTACCTTTAGTTATATCAATTAATTCAGTTTTTATACTATCTAAGACAGATTCGGGAATTAAATATGAAAAACTAACATTTTCCAAGAAGTTTTTACTTATTTCTTCATATGGTTCCAAAAGCTTAATGATACTGTCAATATATGGATACGCAAAGGTAATTTTTATTTTTTTATAATGAATGATTTCTTTTAGCTCAGCAACATTAATTACACCAGCCGCGCTTGAGCTATAGGCTCTAACTAATCCACCGGCGCCTAATTTGATCCCACCAAAATACCGGGTAACTACACATATTATATTTGTTAAGTTGTTTTTATTTAAGACATTATAGATGACAATACCTGCAGTTTGACTTGGCTCACCATCATCGGAAAAGCGATAATTATTACCTGACTCACCAATTATATAACTATAACAATGATGATTAGCATCAGGGTGCTTTAGTTTTTTTGCTTCTAAAAATGCTATAGCTTCATCACTTGTATTTACAGGAGCCAAATCAGCGATGAATAGGCTTTTTTTAATTTCTTGTGAAAAACTATATTTTTGATCAATTGTTAGCATACTTGCCTCCTTTGAAAATTATAACATATTACTAGAAAAAACTAAAGTGTAATTATTAGTTAGAGCTCATTCCTTATATATAAGATTGCTTAAACAGTCATATTAAAAAGCTTGTCTATTTTTAGTGCAAACTTAATCGATGGATTATATTTATCATTTTCTAATTACATTTACAGCATTATTAGGGCAATCATCAGTCAATAATTTAATTAGAGTAATGATTTAAAATTAAATTAGCTGTTTGATTGAGATAAAAAACTTTATTTTACTTAATAATATGATAAAATATTATAAACACCTAGAAATTTTAAGTAATTTGTTGTATAATAGAGAAAAGTAGTAGAAAGTGTGAAATTTTACGAAAGGAGTAGTATAATTAATAATTATGCTAAAAGTAAATATGAATGATTATTTAGAAAAAGGTAAAGAAATATTACAACTTTTAATCCGTAATGGTTTTGAAGCATATTTTATTGGTGATGTTGTGCGTGCAAATATCATGAATCTGCCTTTTGAAGATGTTGAAATAAACACTAGTGCTACTCCAGATGCTTTAAAAGGAATTTTTTCATTCACAAAAGTTGAGCCTTTTACAGAGGCAACAGTTAAAGTAAAATATTATAGTTATGATTTTTATATCTCTACTTTTCGTACCGATAAACATAAAGGAAGACGCGATCCTGAGTTAATCCATTATTCAAAGAATCTATTGGATGACTTAAAATGCCGTGATTTTACGATAAATGCAATCGCAATGTCTCCGAGTAGAAAAATGACTGATGCCTATAATGGTTATCGTGATATTAAAAAGAAGCGAGTTGTTGCAATCGGTAAAGCTAGTAATATGTTTAGTGAAGAGCCTGTCCAAATGATTAGAGCGCTTCGCTTTGTAAGTGAACTTAATTTTAAACTTTCTCGCGAAGTAAGGTGGGCAATTAGAAGACGCCGCAAAGAATTACTAGATGTTGAGTTTAAATTATTACTTCCAGAGCTTAGAAAACTACTTGATGGCAAATACTATAGTAAAGCTCTAAGTTTAATGATTAGTTTTAAATTATATAAATATGTACCGAGTTTGAAAAATGGCTTTAAAGCACAATATAATAATTATCGTCGTTTTAAAAAGTTAACGATAACTGAGTTTTTAGTGGCAGCATTCGTAAGCAATGGCGAAGTAGATGAAAGATATTTAGATTTAGTGATGGATAAAGAGAACTTTTATAATATCTTCACATTAGCGCTGGCAAATAAAAAGTCAAAATATACGCAGTTTGAATTATATGAAAATGGTAAAGCAGTTTGTCTTTCCGCTAACAAAGTTAATTGGGCATTAAATAAATCAAGAAAATATACTAAGAAGATTAATGCTAATTATAAATTATTGGCAATTAAATCTCCTGAAGAGATTGATTTTACAAAAGCAGAAATTAACCAGTTAGTTGGTGAAGAAGAAATTACTGAAGCTATATGGCAACAAGTTGCTTACAGAATTATTAACAATGAATTAGCTAATGATCATCCAGCAATTAAAGCTTTTATAATTAATTACTTAAAAGAGTTAAAGATAAAAGAAGTTGACTCTAGCCCAGATGATAGATTTAATTATCGCGATGACTATGTTGTTGAGAAAGCACCAATTAATCTTGATGAAGAATTAAGATATAGCGATTTGGAAAGTGCGCAAAGTGAATCAGAGATGGAAGACACACTTAAAAAACAAGGCGATATTATTCGCGATTATACCCAACATCGATTAGATTTACTAGAAAGAAGAATTAATGAGCAAGAAAGAAAACTTGAAGAAAAAGATCGTCAGATTTCCAAATTACAATATGCTTCAAAATATGAAAAGATTAATAAAGATATTGAGAGTTTAATCGGTAAAAACTTTGAAATGCTTAAAGAAATGGACTATTTACAAAACCCGCAAGAAGATAAAGTTGTTTTAAGTAAAAGATTACATTAAGTTTATATGGATTTTATAAAAGATATAAATGCAAAATATGGAATAGACGAGGTAAATAATGAAGAAAATTAAAGATTTTTCCCCCACGGATACGGCAACCTTGGTAGTTAGATTGGCCGATGTTCAAATTCGTAAAACTTCTTCAAATGCTGATTATGCAAGTATGTTAGCTTTTGATGGTGTTGACACAATTGATGCGAAAATTTGGGCATTTACCGATGAAATAAAAGAAAAGCTTGTTAGTGGTGAAGTTTATGTTGCAAGTGGGAGAATGAAAGAGTATCAAGGAAAGATGCAATTTAATATTACTGATATTCGCCTAATAACTGAAGAAGATGATATCGATTTATCACAGTTTTATGAGTTTGCGAAAATTGAAGTTGACAAGTTGCAAGATTTAATAACTGGTTATATTAATAAAATAGAAAACAAAGTTTTAAAAGATATTACAATTGGTTTGCTCAAAAAACATTATACAAAGTTTTTTTGGCATCCAGCAGCTGTAAACATGCATCATAATTATTATTCTGGATTAGCTTATCATACTTATAGTATGCTTAAACTAAGTGATGCCTTTCTAGAGCTATATAGTTTTTTCAATCGTGATTTAGTTTATGCCGGAATTATCTTACATGATATTGGAAAAGTAATTGAATTAAGTGGGCCTAAGGGAACTGAATATACTAAAAAAGGTAATCTAATTGGCCATTTAGTAATTAGTTCGAATGAGATTTACAAAATTGCAACAGAATTAGGATATGAAAATACTGATGAAGTAATTGCCCTTATTCATATTGTTCTTTCTCATCATGGTAAATTAGAATATGGTTCACCAAAGGAACCAATGATTCCGGAAGCTATTTTAGTTCATTTACTTGATAATGCTGATTCGAAGATTGCTTCAATCGAAAGAGAAGTAACAAATACAGAAAAAGGCGATTTTACGAATATGATTAATACTTTCAGAAAGAGTTTATATATCCCGAATATAAAAAATGATAGATAATCTCTATCATTTTTGCTTTATTAAATTTCATTAGAATACCCAACTACAGCCAATAATCACTAGAAGAATAAACAAAACCAGAATAAAAGCAAAATTGTTTCCGGTAAAACTATGACCTTTTGCAAACATCAAATCCCTCCCTTATCATATAATATGATTTTGATAGTGATATTGATTGGCTAAAGCCCAAAATAATTAAAATTTATGTTGTAAAACGATATAAAAAATGGTAATATAGTATTGTTGACAAAATGTTATACAAGGAGTGAATAAAATGAATAGTAAATCAATACTGAAACGGACAATGCCGTTAATTGTTGCTTTGGCAATAATTATTATAATAGCAGTTTCATGTACTTTATTCGTGAAAGATAAAAAAGTTCCACAGATTTCTAATCCTGATGAAGTATTTTTAGAAGCGGGAGATATCGTTATTTCAAATCAAGAAATGTATGAAAATCTTAAGCGTCAAATGGGGATTGGCAATTTAGTAACGCTATTAGATAAATATTTATTAACAGAGTTTGCCGACAATAATTATTATGCTGCTGTAACACAAGAAGAAATAGATGCAGCTATTGAAGAAGAGATTTTTCCTAATGGTCGTAGTGACGATGAGGAGAAGGATCAAGAAGCCATTGAAAACTGGGAAGACCAAATGTTTTTATATGGTTATATTAATGATGAAAAAATCAATGAGCGTTATCGCATAATCGTTGCGCAAAAGAAATATGCTAAAGATCAGATTTTAGCTGATTATGAAGCATCGCTTGCGGATGAAGATGAAGATGACTTAATTACCGAAAAAGCTATTAAAGATTATTACGAAGCTAATTATATAAAAAGCTTTTGGACAATCGTTGTTGATTTCGAAAGCACATTAGTTGCTGAAGCTGCACTAGCGCAAATTGGTATAGTTGTAGATAAAGTAGCTGATGAAGATGGTAAAGAAGTAGATACATGGGTTTGGGGACAAACTGGCGAAGCATTAACTGAAGAACAAGTTAAACAAGCATTTATTGATTTGTTTAATAATCGAAATGCTTATCGCGCAATTGGTTACCCAAATGCTGATCCAAAAGATAATTTAGTTGTTCGCGAAGGCGTTCATTATGAAATTGTAGACGGTAAGATTATCTTTAATACAACAGCTGAAGAAGAGGCTGCAAATAATTATCAAAATAATAAAAACCTATTTTATTTCTCATATGATGAACTTGATGATATCGATAAAAATTTAGGTGATTTTGTTGATGATTTAGCTGCATATAATGCTGAAAATAGAAAGCTATATGATACATTCACTGTTAAACCTCAAGAATGGACTAGTTCTAGTAAGTCTTTTTATGTTTTAAAAATTGCTTTTGAAGATCCAGCTGAGTTAGAAGATGTAGAAGAAGAAATTATCGATGTTTTATTAGAAGAACTATATACTAATAATAGTGAGGTTTCTAAGATATTTGCAAAACTTCGCACGGAAGCTAATTTAGTTATTTATGATGAAACTTTAGAAGCGGCTTATATAACAAATCATGATCGTGATCATAAATTAACAAAGGCTGAAAGTGATAAAATTATTGCATCTGTTGATGGAAAAGAATTTACCGCTGATGAGTTATTTACTTCATTAAAAGAGCAATACGGTGTATTATCTAGTTTAGATTTATATAATTATCAATTCTTATTATATAGTGACTATAATAAAATTTATAAATATAAAGGTCGCGGTGTTGATGGTGAAGTTTTAGACGCTGACAAATGGCGTGATATTAATGAGCAAATTAAACTAACGAAACAAAACTTTTCCGCAAATGCATTTGCGCAACAAGGTTTTCCAAGTTCTTATGGATGGAACAACTTCTTAAGAGACTTCTATATTCGTAATTATGGATTTAGAGTTGAAAATGAAGAAGATTTAAAGATGTTCTTCCTATATCAAGAAGTTACAGATGAGTTTAAGAAACAAATTTCTGAAACTACTGATGAGCTTTGGGAAGAAGTATACTTACCACATATGAACAAACAAAACGATGAATTCTTCTCAGTAGATGGTGTTCATTTACTAATTACTATTAAAGGTGAAGATGGAAGCCCAATAAACCCTGAAGAATGGGATCAATATCATATTGATGCGGCTGAAGAATTATATGATTATGTTCAAAATGAATTGCGCCAAGAAATTGCTCGTGAAAAAAGAGCGTATTTAGAAACGAAAATAATTCGTGAATATAATAATACTCCTAGATTTATTGCTGATTACGTGCAAGATGCATCAGCTCAACCATTCCCAACTTGGGACAATGAAAAATGGAATGAATTAATCCCAAGAGAAGGTAGCTATTTACTATCAAAATATAAATCTGCAGGCATTGAAATTGAATTCCAAAATTTAAATACAATTAATCCGGGACAGATGGTTGAACCATTTGAAAATGCTGTTCGCGAAATCTGGGAAGAAGCAGAAAGAAATGGCACTTTCGGAGAAAATGTAGTTGTTTATGATAAATCATATAATCAGGAATATTTAGCAAGTGAATTTGGATATCATATCCTTTTAACGACAAGAACACGACCAAGACCAACTGCTACTGAAGATGGTGAAGAAATTACATTATATGTACCATCAAGAGAATTAGTAGATCGATATGAAGAATTCCAAGACAATGATTTAGAAAGTGACTTATCAAGAGTAGAGGAAAGAAGTATTCAACATTTCTATTCACCAATTCGTCAAGAATTAAGAGGGGATAACTACTCACAATTACAACTTATGTTATTAGCTATGGATAATATTGATAATATTAACTATAAAGCTACTGGCGTAAATGATGCTAATCAATTAGAAAGAACTATTAATTTATATATTGATTCAGCATATAAAAGTCTTAAATATATAAATAATCCAAACGAAGGATAAAGCAAGAAGCATTCGCTTCTTGTTTTTTTCTTATTTGTGTTTCCCGAGATTATAGGGGAAGATATATTCCTTGAAAAAAACCGTTATTTTATGTATAATACTTATATATGTATTAAGGAAAGGAATATCAATTAATTAAATAAATTGATAATAGATGATAAAATGAAGTTTAATGTCTTGGCTAGTGGTTCGAAAGGCAATATGACAATTATTGAAACAGAAAATACGAAGGTCTTATTAGATGTGGGAATTTCAATGCGTGAGGCAAAAAAACGCACTAGTGAGGTATTAAATGATTTTGATGCGATTATCATTTCTCATGAACATACTGACCATGTTAGATCTTTAATTACCTTTGCTAGACAAAACGATGCTTATATATATATAAATAAGGAAAGTTTTGATGTTGTGAAAAAAAGGTTTAAAGACAAAGTCATTGGTTTAAAAGTGAAGTTTATTGAAGAGAATACTAGATATACGATTAAAGATTTAAACTTTCTAACATTATCTTTATCTCATGATACTCATAATTGTTTTGGTTTTATTTTCTTTGATAAAAACACTTCTTTAGGTTATGTTACTGATACAGGCTTTTTGCCGATTCCATATATTGAACTACTTAAAAGGGTTGATTCTCTAATAATTGAATCTAATCATGATGTTGAATTATTACATGATAGTGATCGTCCTTGGATGCTTAAAGAAAGAATTTTTTCTGTAAAAGGTCACATGTCTAATTATATTTGTGGTCAAGTATTAAATTCCATTAGTAGTGCTGGCAAAATAAAGCTTGCTGTATTAGCGCATTTAAGTGAGGATTGTAACACTGAAGAATTAGCTGTTGACACGGTATTAGAAGCTATTGAAGGAGAATATATTCCGCGAATAATTGTTGCAAGGCAAAATGAAGCAACAGGTTTTTGGAATGTTAAGAGTGGAGAAAAAATCGAATCAAAAAACCAAAGTAAGCATTCAAGTATTTCATTATAGAAATTTATTTAATGATTATTAAATTAGGAGGATTATGTTTAAATTACATAGTAATTTTCAACCGACTGGCGATCAACCAAAGGCAATTGCCAAGTTAACGGAGAATATAAAAAAAGGTGTAAAACACCAAACCTTGTTAGGGGCTACAGGAACTGGTAAAACTTATACTATTGCTAATGTTATAAAAAATATCGGAAAAAACACTTTAGTATTAGCTCATAACAAAACCTTGGCAGGACAATTATATAGTGAATTAAAAGCGTTCTTTCCAGAAAACCGCGTTGAATATTTTATTTCATATTATGATTATTATCAACCGGAAGCATATGTTGCTAGCAAAGATTTATATATTGAAAAAGATGCAAGCATTAACGATGAGATTGACCAAATGCGCCATAGTGCCGTATCGAGTTTACTTACAGATGAAAATGTCATCATTGTTAGTAGTGTATCTTGTATATATGGAATTGGTGACCCTGATGATTATGAAGATAAAATGCTTGTGATTAGAAAAGGCGATATATTAAATCGTAATAACCTTTTCGAACAATTAATTAAAATGCAATATACAAGAAATGATTATGATTTTCAAAGAGGAACATTTCGCGTTCGCGGCGATAATCTTGATATTATTCCGATGGGTGATCGCGATGAAGCAATACGGATTGAATTTTTTGATGATGAAGTAGAACAAATAAGAACGATTGATGTTGTTACGGGGAAAAGTAAATATGTCCATAATATTATTACAATCTACCCGGCGACATTATTTGCTGTTAGTGAGGATAAGCTTAAAACGGCAATCAAAAGAATAAGAGATGAATTAAAAGAACAAATTGCTTTTTTAAAAAGTGAAAATAAGCTTTTAGAAGCGCAAAGAATTGAACAAAGAACAAATTATGATATTGAAATGCTCGAGGAGTTAGGTTATTGTAGTGGGATTGAAAACTATTCGCGTCATATGAGTTTACGCGAAGAGGGAGAAACTCCATATACATTAATGGACTTTTTTAAAGGTGATTACTTATTAGTTATTGATGAGTCACATGTAACTATTCCCCAAGTTAGAGCAATGTATAAAGGTGACCGTTCAAGAAAGAGGAATCTTGTTGAATATGGTTTTCGTTTACCATCGGCATTAGATAATAGGCCATTACAATTTGATGAGTTTGAAGCAAAAACTGATCAAGTTATCTATGTTAGTGCAACCCCAGCTGAATATGAACGGAATAAAAGTAAAGAAATTGTTGAACAAATTATTCGGCCAACTGGTCTATTAGATCCGATTGTGGAAATTAGGCCAACTTCAGGGCAAATAGATGATTTAATAAAAGAAATTCATATGCGTACAAAACGTAATGAAAGAGTGTTAGTCTTAACACTAACAATTAAGATGAGTGAGGACTTAACCGAGTATTTAAAAGATTTAGATATTAGGGTGGCATACCTTCATTCAGAAATAAAGTCTTTAGAAAGATTAGAAATAATTCATCAGCTTCGTAAAGGAGTTTATGATGTCTTGGTAGGAATTAATTTACTAAGGGAAGGATTAGATATTCCTGAAGTAAGTTTGATTTCTATTTTAGATGCTGATAAAGAAGGCTTTTTAAGAAGTGAAACATCTTTGATTCAGATTATTGGTCGCGCTTCAAGAAATGCAAATGGTAAAGTAATTATGTACGCAGATAATGTAACTAGATCAATGGAAGCGGCTATTAGTGAAACATATCGAAGAAGGCATATTCAAGAAGAGCATAATAAGAAATACAATATTGTCCCAACAACAATTGTTAAGGACATTGGTGAAAGTATGGTTCTTGCTAAAGTTGAAGAAGCTGCGGGTAATGCGTATGTTAATTTAGAGAAGCTAGACACAATGACAAAGATTGAAAAGAAGAATTTAATTAAAGAATTAGAAAAAGAAATGAATGCTGCTGCTAAGGAATTAAACTTTGAACAAGCGATGAGCTTACGTGATATTATTTTTGAGTTAAAAGCATCATTCTAGGAGGCAAATATGAAGAAAGTTATTGTCGGGTTATCAGGAGGAGTAGATTCTGCTGTTGCCGTAATTATGTTACAAAAGCAAGGATATGACGTCGAAGCTGTGTTTATGCGCAATTGGGATTCTTCGATTAATAATGATATTCTCGGTAATCCCAATGACCCAGAAGAAGTTTGTCCGCAAGAAATAGATTATTTAGATGCTTTAGGTGTTGCTAATAAATTAGGGATTAAATTACATCGAGTAGATTTTGTAGAAGAATACTGGGAAAAAGTATTTAAATATTTTATTGATGAATATAAAAATGGTCGTACGCCTAATCCGGATATCTTATGTAATAAAGAAATAAAATTTAAAGCATTTTTAGATAAGGCAAATGAAATGGGTGCTGACTTAATAGCGATGGGCCATTATGCAAGAGTAAAAGAAGTTGACGGAACAAAAAGGCTATTAAAAGGTGCTGATAAAAATAAAGATCAAAGCTATTTTCTTTGTCAATTAAGTCAAGAACAAATTGACAAGGCGATATTTCCAATTGGAGATTTAAATAAAGCGGAAGTAAGAAAAATTGCTGAAGAATATAATTTAGAAATTGCCGATAAAAAAGATTCCACTGGAGTTTGCTTTATTGGTGAAAGAGACTTTAAATTATTCTTACAAAATTATATTCCCGCTCAAAAAGGTAAAATGAAAGACTTAGATGG
>Ga0079223_10001827_pt1 | contig 12909 bp, 11 predicted proteins | sample Stecom2011_FD_75072 | JGI IMG/M metagenome (GOLD analysis project Ga0079223, IMG submission 75072) | Agricultural soil microbial communities from Utah to study Nitrogen management - Steer compost 2011 | ecosystem: Environmental > Terrestrial > Soil > Agricultural land | place: USA: Utah... | reverse complement strand
GGAGTTTGAATGCCCATTGCCACTGATTGGCGTACAGCCTATTCGTGCGGAAATCAGTGCGGACATTCCCACTCAGGCCACCGTTGGCGAGCCTACACCGGAATTTACCGTTAATGCTCTGACGGTCGTTAATGAAGATTCCCGGACCGGCCTGAAGTTGGTTGGTTCCCAAACAATTGAAGGAACAGCAACCAACCAGACAACAGTGATAACTCAGAGCCGGTCGTTTGATCTGACTGTACCGCTGACAATTCCACCCTCACCGATCCCATCGCAAAGCGGTGAGTTCACTGTTCCTGCATCCGGAACCTCTCCTGCAATTACGTTTACACAGGATGACATCGGTGAAGCAAAGATCACTGTTGGCGGACTGGTACTGCACATGATCGCCCGGACTGCCAATGGCGAAATCGCGCCAATGCCTATTGGTGACTTTACTTCTGACTGTACTCAGGTCGCTGGCCAGAACAACGTTCTACAAACTGTCCAGGTTGTTGGCACTACAGTCGAAGCGCCACGCATTGCCGTGAACAGTGAAGCAATCGCATTCGGTAACGTTCAGGCTGGTCTCTCCGAAGTGCGCACTGTCACTATTTCCAACACAGGTAATGCCGCCCTTGGTATCAACAACATCAGCCTTTCCGGTGCCGATGCCAGCGCCTTCATGCAAACAAACGCATGCGGAACCGTTGCTCCAAGCGCGAGCTGCGATGTCGACGTAACGTATATCCCAAGTGGCGAAGGCCCACAAACGGCTAATCTGGCCATCGCTTCCACAGATGCAGATGCCCCGACAGTAAATGTTGCTCTGAGCGGCCGCAGCGTACTGGCACCTGTGCCCGAGATTGCTGTTAATCCTGCCTCGGTAAATCTTGGCCGTGTTCTGGTAGGTCAAAGTGCCTCTGCTCAGGTTACGGTTTCTAATAACGGCAACGAAACCCTGCTGATCAATAACGTGACTCTAGCAGGTGCGGATGCTTCTGCATTCTTGCAAACCAACAACTGTACTACTGTTGCCAAAGGGCAAAGCTGTACTGTTGATCTCAGCTTTACTGCAACTGCAGCCGGAACTCTTAATGCCCAACTGGTGATCGGTTCTGACGATCCCGAAAACCCCGAGATCTCCGTACCTGTCAACGCTGAAGGCTATGACACACCCACAGATACTCTGGAATTGCTACTCGGCCTGACCGGTTCTACTCACATCAAGTCATCAAACAGCGACCTGCCACTGAACGGCACCATTGCCACAATGCTTGAGCTGGCAAGCGGCACCTTTGAAGCTGACCTGGCCATTGACCCAACCGTTGGTAACTTCACAGTTAAGGTGTTGTTTGCCAAGCTGAAAGCTGTTGCCAACGTTGAGTTCCAGCAATCTGCTGTCACTACCGGCACCTTGGTTAACGGCAAGCTGACTGCTAATTCACACCTGTATGTAAAAGTGCCAAAAGTTGCGATGAAGCTATTTGGACATCGTCTCCAGATTGGCGGCGGCAGTCAGTGCCAGACCATCGAGCCAGTGGATATCACACTGACGTCACCTGATGGCAAGAACTTCTCACCAGCTAGCGGCGGCGAAGTCAGCGGTGTTTACACCCTGCCACCCTTGCATAACTGTGGCCTGCTGACTGACGTTCTTAACCTGTTCATGACCGGCCCGAACAACACCATTAACCTGACGTTGACTCCGGAGCTGTAATTGAAGAAAGGGGGTGTCTTGTACACCCCGGCACCTGCAACCTGAAGGCTGCAGGTGCCTATAACAAAACTAAAAAAAGGAAAATAACATGATAAGCCTGAAGAAATCAGCGTTAGTGTTAGCAATAGCCAGCTTGCCCCTGGTGGCGCAAGCTGAACTGAAGCCTCTGGAAGACACCAGTCTGGGCAATATTACCGGCCAGGCGGGTGTCACCATTGAACTTGAAACCAAGGTAAATATTGGTGAGTTCCGTTATACAGATGAAGGTTCACTGTCTGTTAAAGACATCTTTGTTGGTGGTGCCAACCGTACCGACATGTTCCAGGAAATCTCTGATCCGGGTATCCGCCAGTTTCTGTTCGGAGAGACCAGTGATCTGATTGACAACATCAAGATAGAAATAGACATTGCAGACGATGGTGACGCGCTGATCAACGTGTTCCCGCTGGTTGCAGCACCTATTGATTTTGCAGTTCGTACCGGAGAGTGGACATTACAGGGCCATACAGACAGCACTCTGATTGCCAATAACTTCTCAATGGAAGACGTGCTCACCGAGTTAAAAATCCGGATTGATACAGCCACTGACAAACTCAACCTGCAAACCCTGTTTGCTATCGACAAGCTTGATGTCGACGTGCCCTTCCTGGCACTCGGCATTCGTGATCTCAAGCTGACGGGCGCCAACTACAGCGACAACCCCTCCGTTATTTCATTGGGTGCGAAGCTCGACATGGATGTCTACAACGGCACCCGTGCCAATGGTGACAGCGCTCTGGCTATTGATCTGAAAACCTTTGAGGCAGATATGACCATCGGCCAGATTCTGGTTGGTGGCACATCGATCGGTTCTGTTGCGTTTGACAACATTTCCGTTACAAACACTGCAATGCGGATTTACGGCCACTGATTCTGGCTGCAAAATCTTGCGAAATATTTGCGCCAGACTTATCGGGTAGCCTGGCGTAAATACTGATCCAGCCCGGCAGCATCCAGTGCTTCCGGGCTGATCACTTCCATCCGCGACAACTCACGAGCTTCCGTGCTGTTTACCGACAGAGCCCCATCTGCCACGTTGATTGTCCGCCACCCTTCCGTTGTATGCACCACAGCCTTGAAACGCACAAACTGCCCCGCCATCGCCATAATCAGTAATGCATTTTCGTCAAACAGGGTTTCGGGATGTACACGCCAGCCAATACTGAAAAAACCTTGTCCCGAGTGTTCTGCCAACTGCCACGGCTGCTCGTTGATGGAGATTGGCGCCGGCGCTTCGTGCGTGGAGTGATGCTTATGTGTCTCGGGTGCTGAAAGCTCGCGTGAGTCGCCCGCACCGAGCAACCACTCTGGGTTTAGCCGCCCGTAACTGACCCGGAATACAGCATTTTTTTCAGGCTCCAGATCCCTGGCCCAGCGTTCAAAATGGGTAAGTTGTTCCGGCGTGCAAAGATCCGTCTTGTTGGCCACCAGAATATCGGCAGCAGCAACCTGATCACGGAACTGGACATTTCCCAGAACACGCTTGTCTTCCAGCTTTCGCGGATCAACCAGGGTAATAACGGGCCCCAATGCAAGAACTTCCGCGTAATGTTCACTGGTCAGAGTTTCCAGAATCTGTGCAGGATGCCCTAGTCCTGTAGGCTCGATAATCAACCGGTCCGGTTTTGTTTTCTGAATTAGCTGGTTCAGGCCAATTTGCATAGGCAACCCCGCCACGCAGCACATACTACCACCGGGAATTTCCTTTACGAAGGCGCCTTCCGTTTGCAGTATCGCTCCGTCTATACCCACCTCACCGAATTCATTAACCAGCACTGCCCACACTTCACCCTCAGGTTTGGATTTCAGCAAATCCAGAATGGCGGTGGTTTTACCAACACCCAGAAAACCAAGGATAAGATTGGTTGGAATAGCCTGTATCATAATTACCCATTTGTTTTGAGCTATCATAGTGATTCTGGCCTGTTATCATGCGCCAGACATCAACATTAAGCATTTACCTGAAACCGCACCTGGAACCCTTATGCCCGGCAATACTTCAACTCGCCTGAATAAATATATCAGCGAAAGCGGGCTCTGCTCCCGGCGAGATGCCGACCGGTTTGTTGAGCAGGGCAATGTCTACATAAATGGCAAACGAGCCGCGATAGGCGATCAGGTTGTACCTGGCGACACCGTTAAAGTAAACGGCCAGGTTATTGAACCACGCGCCGAAGAAGATTTTGTCTTTATTGCCCTCAACAAACCCGTTGGTATTGTAAGTACCACAGACAGCGCAGAGAAGTACAACATACAACGGTTCGTTGGCCATAGCGTGCGTATTTTCCCAATCGGCCGCCTGGATAAAGATTCCCAGGGCCTGATTTTTATGACCAGCAAGGGCGATCTGGTTAATAAGATCCTTCGTGCCGGCAATAACCACGAAAAAGAGTACGTGGTAACCGTTGACAAGCCCGTCACTAATGAGTTTGTGAAAGGAATGTCGGGGGGTGTACCCATTCTGGGAACCATGACCAAAAAATGCACAGTGACACAGGAATCCCGTTTCATTATCCGGATTATTCTGGTGCAGGGGTTAAACCGGCAAATCCGAAGAATGTGTGAGCACTTTGGCTACAATGTAACCAGGCTGGAGCGTGTTCGCGTTATGAATATAAAACTGGATAAATTACCGGATGGCCACTGGCGTGATCTCACCAGCAAGGAACTGGCCGTATTACTTGACTCCATCGAGGGCTCATCGTCGGAAGCCGCGCCGGGTACAAGGCGATCCGTTCCAAAAAGGAAACCGGCAGGTTCCTTCCCCGGCAAACCTGTGTCGAACAGAAATCCCAGACCCGCCAAAAAACCAATCGCTCGCAAAAAGCCCGGAAAACAGCGCCAACGAAGCATCAAACCACGATAACCTCGGTCTTTTCGCTCTAGCGCTTCAGGTACAGGATGACAACGACCAGAATAGCCAATGCCATCAGGAAACCACGGGCGTAGGAAGTCGGTTTGTCTTCATTGCTGTTGGAAAATTCCGTACTGCTGGACACTTCCGTTTGCCCGCGAGCTTCATACTCCCGCACCAACTCTCTGGAACGGTATAAATCCTCGTCACTGACATGAATATTGCTGAAGTCTGCTGCGCCAATCTCACCCATAGCCCCCTGCAAATAATGCCCGCCAACATAAGCGGTAATACCATTGGCACGCAATAAACCTGCAACTATATGGGCTTCTGTAATATCCCGAGCCCGGTAAGCAATTTGCATGGCCCTACTCCTTTCCAGATGCGCCAGAGAGGCTACAATCTCAACAGTTACCTGACCAAAGCATAGATTGCCATGCTGCTTACAGCCAGTTCAGCGACATCCTGGGCCGTACAAACGGCACACAGGCAGTCACACCAGAACCTTGCCACGCAGAACTTTGGTTTTGCCTTTTCTGGTTTTAAGATCCACGCGCTTGCGCTGAGAAGATCGGGTTGGCCTGGTTGGCCGGCGTGCTTTCCGGAACTTCACCGCCTCCTGAATAAGTTCTTTCAGCCTTTGCAGTGCATCGTCCTTGTTCGATTCCAGAGTACGAAAAGCCTGTGCCTTAATAATAATGACACCTTCTTTACTAATCCGCTGGTCACTAAGCGCCATCAATCGTTCTTTGTAGAACGGCGGGAGGCTGGAATTCTGGATATCAAATCTCAGATGAACGGCAGATGCGACCTTATTTACATTCTGGCCGCCTGGTCCTTGAGCACGAATTTGGGTAATTTCAATCTCCCAGTCGGCCAATTCAACAGCGTTGGATAATTTAAGCATCTGGTAAGGATACCAAATTCAGAGTGCTTACAGCGCCGTAGATTACTAAAGCCACACAATTCTTAACCTGACTTACTGTCAGGATCGTAATATGGTTCAGACATTATTCTTTATTCGGAGCCTTGGCTTGGCACACTTACTTAAACAGCTACCTACTCTGGTACTGCTGGCTTTAGCACTCAGTGGATGCGCCAGCACGCAAAGCCTGCAAAACACTGGCAGTACGGGGTATTCTCCGGTCGATACATCACAGTTTTCTGAAAAAACCCAGCAACTGTGGCAGGTGTATGAGCGCTATCAGGGAGCACCCTACGAATACGGGGGCACGTCTGCCCAGGGTTTTGATTGTTCTGGCTTCATCACGACCGCCTACCGCGAAGGACTGGGCCGGCAATTACCCCGAACGACTTCACAAATGCTTAAGTATGGCGAGGTGATTCCCCCGAATGAGCTAAAACCAGGTGACCTGGTATTTTTTCGGATCCGTGGCAAGGAACAGCATGCAGGCATTTATATGGGTGATGATCGCTTCATCCACGCATCCACGTCTGTGGGTGTTACCGATTCAAAGCTCAATGGCTACTACTGGAAAGACCGCTTCACCCAGGCCCGGAGATTTGAGTAGTAACTTCCCGCCTGTTAGTGAACACCAAACCAATGGGGAAAACGGATCAGGCAAAAAAGCGCAATAATGTCGTACACCCCATGCCAGATCATAACCAGCGCAATACTGCCTGATACGACATAAACCGTGCCCAGTAATAGCCCCAGACTGGTGGCCACAAGAAAGTACGTGAACGATATATAGTGCACCAGGCCAAATAGCAATGACGCAACAATAATCGCAGTCAATTCCCCGACATTCCCCGCCAGCCAACCCTGCACGGCACCCCGGAAAAGAAGCTCTTCACCCACTCCGGCAAATATTGACAAAGTAACAAGAACTGGCCAGCCAAATCCGGAAGCGAATTTGTGCAGCCCGCGCATTTGCTGCTCGATATCATCCGGGAATAACCCGGGAATACGAATTAATAAAAGCAGTGCCCCGTAAGTGGCAAAAGCACCAGTCACGCCACCAGCTATATTCTGCAGCCACGAAAGCCCTCCGGTATAAACCGGAATAGCAAACAGCCAGACAGCAATCAAACCCACCAAACCGATACCGCTTTGAAACAACAGAGCGGTATACGCAGGCATAGTGTTATGGGACCGGGCTGCCATTTACGATTCGAACAAGCCTTTTACCGGAAACAAATCATCATATTCAGGTGTTTTCTTCTGAGCTTTGGCCTGAAAGGTTTTCATCATATCCCCGGGGCGGAACATACCTGCCTGCCAGGTCGCCATATATCGGAGGCTATCTTCAACTGAATGATCCCGGCTGTAGTTCAGCATTTCTTTACAACCGGTCACCGCCAACGGCGAGTTGGCAGCAATCTGCTCAGCAATGGCCATAACCGCTGTCAGCATCTCATCCTGACTGCCATAAACAGCATTTACGAAACCAAGATTCTGCGCTTCGCTGGCTGAAAACTTTCTGCCAGTATAGGCAAGCTCGCGAACCACACCTGCAGGCATCAACTTCGGCAGGCGTTGCAGCGTGCCAACATCTGCAGTCATTCCCAGTTCGGTTTCCTTGATAGTGAAATACGCATCGTGAGTGCAGTAGCGACTGTCCGCAGCGCATACCAGATCAAGGGCACCGCCAATACAGCCACCATGAACAGCAGCGAGTACAGGAAGCCGGATTTTCTCGAGCACCGACAGCGTATCCTGGAGTTGCAACACTACGCGGCGCAGGTTTTCTGCCATGCGCCCAGGGTCGCCGCCCATTGGCACGGCTTTAGAATCAGTGAATACTCCCAAATCCATTCCGGCAGAGAAGTGCTTGCCTGTACTGGAAATCACAACAACCCGGGCGTCCGTATTGGCTTCGATGTCTCGCATGCATTCTGGCAATTCCAGCCAGAAGGCTTTGTTCATGGAATTCAGCGCTTCAGGCCGGCTGAACTGAACATGTGCAATGTGATTTCTGACTTCAACATTGAAGCTTTGATAAGTAGAAACGTCAGACAAGACAGAACTCCTTTTAATCCTTTTTGATAATGGCCTATCCTACCGCAGTTCTGGCTCGAAAGGTGCCAGGGTAAACCTTGAATACAGGCTTTACAGAAACAAGTCTCAGATTCAGACTAACGCCACGTATTCGCTTTGCCAAAGCTCAATATGCTATTAGACTGGGCATATGCAGGCGGAATGCACTCTTCTTTACTACGCAAGGTGGCGTGGGAATGGTTAAAAATCAACTGGGGGGCACCAGACTCAGGCAGGGTGCAATTCTTGTTACACAAGGCATTAACCCCTTTGGTTGTACTATATCCAGTATCAAGATACTGAACAATCAGGCTATTTTATCTGTCGGGCAACTAACATCCCCCACTGCCATTCGGCAGTTTTCCAATGAATTGGCTCACTTGGCCGAATTGCATATTTTCGAGCCTGTAAGTACTGAGGCACAGGCTATCCATCTCAAAGGAAGGATAACCCGCGGGAACGGCCAGGAATTTTCTTTTACCTGCCAGTCTTTACCAGAGGTGCTGTCTGATCTTAAGGCCTTAAACAACCGGCAGACGTTGGGCCGAAAGCCAGACAATGAAACAGCACTTCCCTCTCTGGAGCGTACTTTTCAACAGCACGGCATTCATCTTTTAAACAGCCTGCTCGCCGACTTTCTGTCAGAGACCGCAACAAGCATTGAGCAAAGTCTTGATGATGCGAACGAGATTCGGGAAATCAACAAGCTGAAAGATATCCGCTTTATTTTCAATAGCCGTCAAAAACAGATTGTTCAGAATTTCGAAGTACGATTCTCAGCCACCAGTGCAGAATTAACAGCAGAGCCATCCAGTCACAACCGGCGGGACGAACTACACGTACTGCAACAACAAGTGTTTGAGGATTGGCTGGAATTGCAAACAATTGCTTCCCGACTGACCCGCCGGTATCCCGACCTGATCTTCGCGCTCGGTCAGCTTCTGAACCAGATTTTCAAGCAGGATATAAACGACTCGAACAACCCATTATCGCCCGTATCTTTATGCCTGTATTTGCAATACACGCTTGATCAACTGGGTATTGTCCGCGAGCACAGACATACCGTCTATCAGGCATTTGGCACCGCCCTGAACAGAATCTGGCCTGCTGCCATACAATTATTCATCCATGAGTGTTCCCGCGCAGGCCTGCACACCCTCAGTTACAGTGACCTCCCGGTTAACTGGTCACTTAGAGAAAGCTCTGCGGTAGAAGACGCTCCAGCAGCACCCTCAAGCAACGATAATAATGACGGCGACGCCAAGTCGTTAAAAGATAAAAGCAAAGCGGGATCCCGCACGTTTGACCAATCGATTTTCCGCCTGATGGGGCTGAAGCAAGGTCCGAATGCATCTTTCAATGGCTGGCAGGAGTCGAACCAGCAGTTTTGGGAAAACTTACGCCCTAAACGGGCAGATTTACTGCAAAAACTCCAGGACCACCAACCAAAAATCAGCCGGGCAATTCGCGAACTGGCCGATAGCGACCCAGAGCTGGGCAGCTACCTGGACCAGCCGACCCTTGAGAAGGCGAATCTGGTTGATCAGCTTTTTGCGCCTTTACAAGATCAGGAAGGCATTTCAGATGGCTTAAGGGAAAAGCTCGAGCAACTGAGACTTCCTGTGTTTGAAGTTTTGCTGGAGACCCCCGGTTTTTTGAATGAACAAAATCACCCGGCCCGGGAAATTGTTAATGGCTTAATGAAGCTTTGCTTTGCCGACCGGATTTCAACAAAAAGTCTGGAAACAACGGTATCAACGATTATCGAAGAACTCGTTCATGCTGAACTTCAAGATCCGGAGCGGTTACAAGGCCTGAATCAGCAACTTAAAACACTGGTGGAACGTCAGGATCAGTCGTTTCTCAGAAATGCCGAACGCCTGGCCAAAACACTGGATGGCAAGGAACGCCTCAACAAAACTCGGCAGCAGGTACAAAGCCACCTGAACACCCTGCTTGCGGGTAAAGAAGTACCAACGGTACTTATTGAACTGCTTGAATCCGGCTGGGAACAGCTTATGGTGCTGGCTCTTCTGCGAGAGGGGCCAGAAAGCCCTCAGCATGAAGAGCTGATGAACGTTGTGGCCTTGCTACAAGCCTGGCTAGCCCCCGACGAACAGAGCGACGAGCTTGCGTTTGAACGGGAGCTGGAGAGTGGCCCTGTGCTCAAGCTGATTGACCGCGAACTTCGGCTTATTGGTGATATCGTCCGCTTCAGATCTGTTATGGCAAAGTTGACAGATCAGCTTCATAACCAGCAAGGCATAAATACTGTCTTTGTGGAGCACTATGGAGACGAGCCAGCCAGCGCGCCACCGTCAATTGATGAACCTGAAGAGAATCGCTGGACCAGAAGAGCCAGAGAAGTTGAAGTTGGCGATTGGGTAGAACTTAGTCTCGAGTCCGGGGAAGTACGCCGCATGCGCCTGGCATGGGGGGATGAGGAAGGCATGCAGTTCGTCTTCCTGTCACCGAAGGGTATGGGCGAAATGAACCTCGATTTTGGCGAGTTCGTCCAAAAGCTTGAAGCCGGAGAAGCCTGGCTGGTCAGCAATGAAGAAATTCCGTTTGTTGATCAAAGCCTGTTTACTATGGTTCAGGATGTTTATCGTCAACTGAACTTTCAGGCTACCCACGACCCACTGACAGGCTGCATGCGTCGATCTGACTTTGAAAAGCACATTGCCAGCATTCAGGAAAAAGTCCCGAGACCGGATGAAAGCAGCGCACTGATTGTGCTCGACATTGATGAGTTTAGCGTTATCAATAGCACTTACGGTGCAGAGGTGGGTGATGAGCTGCTCAAAGCTACAGGCCAACTACTCCAGGAGCATGGCAAAACCCAAAAGCCAGCAGCCCGGATTGGCCGCATCAGTGGCAATGAGTTCGCTATTCTGCACACCAGCGCATTTATTGAGGAAAGTCTGGATTTCGCTGAAATGTTCCGCAGAAACTTCGAGCGACAAATCTTCAAGCATGGCGATGCCGAATACAGCGCCACCCTAAGCGCTTGCGTTTGTCCGATAAGTGGAATTACGGGCACAGCAGGAGATCTGTTAAACCGGACAAGCCTTGCACTGAAATCCGTCAAGCGCCGGGGAGGCAACCGGACAGAATTGCTCAGGGATCAGCAGGTGCAATCTGAGTCGGCAACGTCTCAATGGGTATTGGAGATCGATCGCAGCATCCGTGACGGGCGCCTCCATTTACGCGCCCAATCTATCGTAGCGTTAAGCGAATCAACCGGTACCGGCAAATCCTATGAGATTTTACTGGGGATCACAGATACATCTGGCAATACAGTTTCCCCTCAGGACTACATTCAGGCTGCAGAGCAATTTCGCCGCAGCACTCGCGTGGATTTATGGGTAGTGAGTGAAACACTGGCCTGGATGAACACCAATCCGGACATCATTGTCGGCATAGACACTTTAAACGTTAACCTTTCCGGTCGCTCGCTCAGCGATGACAGTTTCATGCTGGAACTTGAATCTATTCTCCGGCATAACCGCAGCCTGGCATCAAAAATATGTTTTGAAATCACCGAAACGGCGGCGGTTTCCAACCTTCACTACACGGCCGATTTTATAAAAGAGATGAAGCGACTAGGGTGCAGATTTGCCCTGGATGACTTCGGCACGGGTATGTCGTCGTACGCTTATCTGCAAAAGCTGCCCGTGGACTATGTGAAAATCGACGGCATCTTTGTTCGGGATATTGCCACCAACCTCACCAATTACGCCATGGTGCGCTCGATCAACGAACTGTGTCATTTTCTGGATCTTGAAACAATTGCAGAATACGTGGAAGATCTGGAGGTTATGGACATTCTCAGAGAGATTCAGGTTGATTTCGCCCAAGGCTATGGAATCGCAAAACCCAGAAGACTCGATAGCATTACCAAAGAGTCTGTTTCACACACCGGTTTCTCCTTATAAGAAACCGCTTTGCATTTATACCTTTCTAGGGTAGAGTGCATGCAGTTGGAAAGATTTAGCAAAGCACTTCATCAATATGACGCCTCTGTGTAGTACCAAGTAGTTCGTCCTGTTTTTGATCCCGCACGTTTTTTGTTTCCCGCATACCGCTGATCAATAATCAAAATGGTTATTGGCGGCACATTAAAGATTGAATTCAGGAAAGTAATCTATGTCTACTGTTACCGGCAACGTAAAGTTCTTCAACGAAGCAAAAGGTTTTGGTTTTATCACTCGTGAAGGCGGCCCGGACGTATTTGTTCACTACAGCGCCATTCAAGGCGGTGGCTTCAAAACTCTGGCCGAAGGCCAGGAAGTTGAATTCACTGTTACTCAGGGCCAGAAAGGTCCTCAGGCAGAAAATGTGGTTGCTGTTTAAACAACAGACCAACACACAGAAAAAGGGCAGCTTCGGCTGCCTTTTTTTGTGGAAAATTTTTGTATAAAAACCGAAAACGCATATCTCATCCCCCGCCTTTATAAAATGATCTAAAGCAAGACTTGCTATCGCAGCGTTCGTCAGCTTCATTTAAGGTAGCGACCAAATCAGCATAATTGCCAGCCACTTAAAATTGGCAAGTGTCTGGCAGGCATTAACTCTACTAACAGACAGACATTTCATTCGAGGTAAGCCGTACGAGGCACGTCCAGTCGCGAGACTGTGCTCGTCACACTATTAACATACATTTGCATTATATCTTCGTACCAAAGGACTGCTCATGACGCCGACCATTGCCATCCTTCTCATAATCACTTTTTTGCTATCGACGGTAGGCTTGTTATTGCTTATCTGGTCGATTGCAAACAATCAGTTCAGTCATGGGCAAGAAGCTGCTCGCACCATCTTCTCATCGGGCGAAGAAGGCATTGGGGAAGACCCGGCTGAAAAGTCGACCGAAGCTCTGGCAAGCAGCCCCGATGTTGAACTATTAGCCCGACATCAGGCTGACCAGTCATCCCGAAAGGCCGCTCTGGTGTGGATTGGGTCTGCCATATTCTGGATTATTGTCGGCTCATTTTACGGTTTGTTAGCATCTACAAAGATGCACATACCTGACTTACTGGGTAGTAGTGAGTGGTTTACTTTTGGACGAATTCGGCCAATGCACCTGAATGCGGTTACCTACGGCTGGGCGTCTATGGCGGGTATCGGTATCGCACTGTTTTTAATTCCGCGTCTGTTCAAGACTCCGCTGGTCGGCGGAAAATACGCCATTTTGGGCAGTGTTATCTGGAATATCGGGCTGGTTCTTGGCCTTGGTGCCATCAATATGGGCCTGTCTGATGGCATGGAATGGCTTGAGTTTCCATGGCAAATAGACCTTCTGTTTGTAGTTGG
>Ga0079223_10001826_pt1 | contig 12910 bp, 10 predicted proteins | sample Stecom2011_FD_75072 | JGI IMG/M metagenome (GOLD analysis project Ga0079223, IMG submission 75072) | Agricultural soil microbial communities from Utah to study Nitrogen management - Steer compost 2011 | ecosystem: Environmental > Terrestrial > Soil > Agricultural land | place: USA: Utah... | reverse complement strand
GACGGCTCAGACGGCCATGGTCATGTTGCGCGCTTCCGCCTTCGAGCGCCCCAGGCCGGCGGCCAGCTTGTTCATCACGTCCACGTAGGCCAGTACGGATGACTGCACCACGTCGGTGGAGATGGCACGGCCGTAGAGCGTCTGGTCGCCGGCCGCCACGCGGATGGTGACCTCACCCAGGGCGTCGGTGCCGCTGCCGATGGCCTTGAGGTCGTAGCTCTCCAGCGTGAACGGCACCGGCGTCAGGCTGCGCAGGGCGGAGTAGGCGGCGTCCACCGGGCCGGAGCCCGTGGCGCTGGCCTCGAGCACCTCGTCGGGCGTACGCAGCCTCACCAGCGCCTGGGGGGTTATGCCGCCGCTGCCGGACTGGAACTGGATGTGCTCCAGGCGGAAGGTCTCGGCCACCTTGACGAGCTGGTTCTCCACCAGCGCGCGCAGGTCCTCCGTGGTGACGCTCTGCTTCACGTCCGCCAGCTCCTTGAACTGCTTGAAGAGCACGTCGAGCTGCTCCTTGGTGGTCTCGTAGCCCAGCTCCTCCAGGCGCTGCCTGAAGGCGTTGCGACCCGAGTGCTTACCCATCACCAGCACACCCGCCTCGCGGCCCACCAGCTCGGCGTTCATGATCTCGTAGGTGCCCTTGTGCTTGATCACGCCGTCCTGGTGTATGCCGGCCTCGTGCGCGAAGGCGTTCTCCCCCACCACGGCCTTGTTGGCCTGGACCATCATGCCCGTGTAGCGCGACACGAGGCGCGAGGCGCGGTAGAGCTCGCGCGTGTTTATGCCGATGTCGTGGCCGTAGTGGTCCTTACGTGTGTAGAGCGCCATTGCCACCTCCTCCAGCGAGGTGTTGCCGGCGCGCTCGCCGATGCCGTTGATCGTCACTTCCACCTGGGTGGCGCCGTTCTCCACCGCCGCCAAGGTGTTGGCCGTGGCCATGCCCAGGTCGTTGTGGCAGTGGGTGCTGATGGTCACGCCGTGCGCTTCGGGCACGTGCTCGAAGACGTTGCGGATGAGGGCACCGTAGTCGGCGGGCGTGCCGTAGCCGGTGGTGTCCGGGATGTTCACGGTGGTGGCGCCCGCGGCGATGGCGGTGCGCACCAGCTCGTAGACGAACTCGGGGTCGGCGCGCATGCAGTCCTGGGCCGAGAACTCCACGTCATCCGTGAACGACTTGGCCAGGCGGATCATCTCCTCCGAGATGGCCAGCACCTCCTGGCGCGTCTTGCGCAGCATGTACTCCAGCTGGATGTCGGAGGCGCTGGTGAAGATGTGGATGCGCCCCTTCTCGCCGGCGGGGGCGATGGCCTCGGCGGCGCGCTCGATGTCCCCGCGGTGCGTGCGGGCCAGCGCGGCGATGACCGGACCCTTCACCTGCTTGGCGATCTCGTGCACGCAATCGAAGTCGCCCTGCGAGGTGGCCGGGAAGCCCGCCTCGATGATATCGACCTTGAGGCGCGCCAGCGTGTGCGCGATCTCGAGCTTCTGCTGCGTGTTCAGCGCAACGCCCAGGCTCTGCTCGCCGTCGCGCAGGGTGGTGTCGAAGAACTTGATGTAGGCCACGTCACTCCTCCTGTGGGTGGTCTGTTCGTGAGGGTCCTCTCGTGTGGGTGCTGGCGAGCGGTTCCGTGCCCGCCGCGCCCATCAGTCCTTGGGGCCGGAGATGAACGGCATCATCCGCCGGAGGCGGGCGCCGGTCTGGGCCAGCTGGTGGTTCTCGGTGTTCTTCCGGCCCGCCTTCAGCCTGGGCTGGCCCGTGAGGTTCTCCATCAGGAACTCCTGGGCGAACTGGCCGCTCTGGATCTCGGAGAGCACCTTGCGCATCTCGGCCTTTGTCTCGTCCGTGACGATGCGGGGGCCCGTGCGGTAATCGCCGTACTCGGCCGTGTTGGAGACGGAGTAGCGCATGCGCTCCATGCCGCCCTCGTAGATGAGGTCCACTATCAGCTTCATCTCGTGCAGGCACTCGAAGTAGGCGATCTCGGGGTCGTAGCCGGCCTCCACCAGCGTCTCGAAGCCGGCCTGCATGAGGGCGGACACGCCGCCGCACAGCACGGCCTGCTCGCCGAAGAGGTCCGTCTCGGTCTCCTCCCGGAAGGTGGTCTCCAGCACCCCGGCGCGGGCACCGCCGATGGCCTTGGCGTACGCCAGCGCCAGGTTACGGGCGTTGCCCGTGGCGTCCTGATGGATGGCCATGAGGCAGGGCACCCCGGCGCCTTCCGTGTACACGCGGCGCACCAGGTGGCCGGGCCCCTTGGGCGCCACCATGAAGACGTCCACGTCCTTGGGCGGCACGACCTGACCGAAGTGGATGTTGAAGCCGTGAGCGAATAGGACGGCGTTGCCGGCCTCCAGGTTGGGCCTGATGTCGCGCTCGAACACGCTGCCCTGCACCTCGTCGGGCAGCAGGATCATCACTAGGTCGCCGGCCTTGGCGGCCTCCGGCACCTCCATCACCTTGAGGCCCGCGGCCTCCGCCTCGGCCCAGGAGGCCGAACCGCGCCGCAGGCCAACCACCACGTCCACCCCGGACTCGTGGGCGTTGAGTGCATGGGCGTGTCCCTGACTGCCGTAGCCGATCACGGCTACGGTCTTGCCGGTCAGGTGGCCTAAGTTGGCGTCGTCGTCGTAGTAGATGTTTGCCATATCTGTTCTGCTTCTCCTAGTTGGGGCGGCCAGCGGCCGCGGAATCGGGGCTAGTGGTGGCTTGCGGATCCACGCCGGCGTCCGGCGTGTCCAGGGCGGAGCGGCCGAGGGCCACCCGCCCGGTGCGGATGAGTTCGACTATGCCGAAGGGGCGCATCTGCTCGATGAAGGCATCAATCTTGCCCTCGTCTCCCGTGACCTCGAAGATGAGGGCGCTGCGCGCCACGTCCACGATGCGCGCGCGGAAGTCCTGCGCCACCTGCCGGATCTCGACGCGTTCCTCGGGGTTGGCCACCCGTACCTTGATGAGCATGAGCTCGCGGTCCACGTACTTGGCCACCGAGTGGTCTATCACTTCGATCACGTCGAGCAGCTTCTTGAGTTGCTTCTGCACCTGCTCCAGGGTGGGGTCGTCGCCCACCACGACGAACGTGGTGCGGCTGAGCCCGGGCTCCTCCGACCTGGCCACCGAGAGCGACTCGATGTTGAAACCGCGCCTGGCGATGAGGCTGGCTATGCGCACCAGCACGCCGGGGCGGTCGCGCACGGTGACGCTGATGACGTGGCGGCTCACGCTTCCACCACTTCGCGCTCGGGCTTCCGCTCGGCGTCCTCCGGCTCCTGGTCGCCCAGGATCACCTCGTCGATACCGGCGCCCGCCGGCACCATGGGGAACACCTTCTCGGCCTCGTACACGAAGAAGTTGAGCAGCACCGGCTTCTTGGCCGCGAACGCCTCGCCTATGCGCTTCCGGGCGTCCTCCCTATCGAACACGTTGTGGCCCTCGATGCCGTAGGCGGCCGCCAGCTTGGCGAAGTCCGGGTTGGAGTCGGCCAGGTAGATCTCGCTGTAGCGCTGGGCGTGGAACATCTCCTGCCACTGCCGCACCATGCCGAGCACGCCGTTGTTGAGGATGGCGATGATCACGGGCAGCTGCAGCTTGTAGAGCGTGGCCAGCTCCTGGATGTTCATCTGCAGGGAGCCGTCGCCGGCGACGCAGACCACGGTCTCGCCCGGGCGGGCCTTGGCGGCGCCGATGGCGGCGGGTAGGCCGAAGCCCATGGTACCCAGGCCGCCCGAGGTGATGAAGGAGCGCGAGCGCGTGGTGGGGAAGAGCCGCGCGGCGAACATCTGATGCTGGCCCACCTCGGTGGTCACGATGCCCGAGCCCTGCGTGGCCTCGCGCAGCATGCCGAGGACCTCCTGCGACACCAGCGGCTTGTCGCTCTTGAACTTCTCCGGGTACCTGTTCTTCCACTCCGCCAACGTGTCGCGCCACGGCTGGATGTCGAGCCTGCCCAGCTTGGCGCCCAGGCGCGGCAGCACCTCGGCCACGTCGCCATGCACGGGCACGTGCGCCTTGACCAGCTTGCTTATCTCGGCCGGATCGATGTCTATGTGCACGATGGTGGCGTTCGGCGCGAAGCGGCTGAGCTTGCCGGTGACCCTGTCGTCGAAGCGCATGCCGGCCGCCAGGATCAGGTCGCAGTGGCTGATGGCCCTGTTGGAGGTCACGGTGCCGTGCATGCCCGGCATGCCCAGCGACTGCTCATGGCCGGGCGGGAACGAACCGATGCCCATGAGCGTGGTGATGACGGGGATGCCGGTGCGCTCGGCGAACTCCACCACCTGTTCCGTGCCGCTCTGCGCGCCGCCGCCAACGATCATCACGGGCTGCCTGGCAGCCACGATCGCTTCGGCCGCCGCCTGCACGCTGGCTTCGTCCGCTACGACGTGTGGCTGGTAGCCGGGCAGGTCGATCTCGACGTCGAGGCTACCCTCGAACTTGGCCTGCTGCACGTCCTTGGTTATGTCCACCAGGACCGGTCCAGGGCGCCCCGTGCTGGCGATGTAGAACGCCTCCGTGAGCACCCGGGGCAGCTCCGCCACGTCCTTGACCAGGAAGTTGTGCTTGGTCACCGGCGTGGTGATGCCGTAGACGTCGGCCTCCTGGAAGGCGTCGGTGCCTATGAGGCCGCTGGCCACGTTGCCGGTGATGGCCACCACGGCCGAGGAGTCCATCATGGCGGTGGCCAGGCCCGTCACCAGGTTGGTGGCGCCCGGCCCCGAGGTGGCGAAGCAGACACCCGTCTTGCCGCTTGCGCGGTAGTAGGCGTCCGCCATGTGCGCCCCGGCCTGCTCGTGGCGCACGAGCACGTGCTCCACCGGCGAGTCGTAGAGCGCGTCGTAGATGGGCATGATGGCGCCGCCCGGGTGGCCGAACACCACCTCCACCCCGTGCCGCTCCAACATCTTCATCACTACTTCCGAACCTGTCATCCCGACCTCCGACCCGCCTCGGCTCCCACGCTGAGGCGCTTGTTGATCCCTCGTCCCGCCTAAAAGAAGAACCCCGCCGAGTTTGGCTCTCGGCGGGGTTCGCAGGCTTCAGTAAGGTACAGCTCAGCCAGCACGACCCCTGGTGGTTACTAGAATCGTGGTGGCGATGCTGAACTGCGGAATCATCGTCGGCGACTATACGGGTGTGGGTTCCCCCTGTCAACCGTGGTGCGTTGCGTCCCCGGCGCCGCAGAGGCGCCTCGCTCACCGCACAGGGTAGGTACGCCCGCCACTACTACACGCCCGCGTAGCCAGACGTGACGAACGAGCCTCGCCCACCCGTGGGAACGGACCACAATCAGTACAGCCTTTGCACTGTCTGGAGGTCGGCCATCGAAATCTTACGCGTCTCAGGATCATCGCGACCAAACTCTGTCGCCGGGGCAATAGCCGCACTACTCCGCAGCGCGGGCGAAGTGGAGGTGCAGGCCATCGGCCCGCACGCGGTCAATCAGGCCGTCAAGGCCATAGCCATCGCGCGCTCTTACATCGAGGCGGAAGGCCTAGGGCTTCACACGGTGCCCTCGTTCGTCAAACTGGAGTTGCACGACGAGGAGCGCACCGCCGTACGCTTCCTGATAGAGTCGTTCTCCGTGCCCGGTGGAACCTCGAACCAACTCAACGCCCACGCCTGAGAGGCTCGGGTCTTGGGTCTTGCGCACGACGGGTCGGGGCACTAGTGCCAGAAGCGTAGCTCTCAGCGTGATGGAGCGCGTGCTGCACGGTTCTTACCTCGCGCCCACACTCAGCACCGCCCTCGACGCCTCGGGCCTTGCAGGCCACGACCGCTCCTTCGTTACGGAACTCTCCTACGGGGCCATGCGGCGGCTCAGTCAGCTGGATCACGCCCTGGCTCCCCTACTCAAGGCGCCGGACAAGCTGCCGCCGCGGGTGCGCGGCGCGCTCCGCTTGGGCGCCTACGAGATCCTCTTCCGCGAGACTCCCCCGTACGCCGCGGTCAGCGCCTGGGTGGCCCAGGTCAAGCGCGAGACGCCCAGGTTAGCGGGACTCATCAACGCCGTCCTGCGACGCGTGCGGAAGCCCACCGAAGCGCCGCCCTGCGTTCAGCTCAACCTGCCTGACTGGTTGCTCAGCGAGTTCGAGCGAGCGCTGGGCCGGGAGCGGGCGGTAGAGGCAGCCGAGGGCATGCTGGAGCCCGAGCCCCTCTGGCTCACCCTGTTCGGGCCGGAGGCCGAGGAGCTCCTGCAGCGCGACGGTGCGCGGGTGGAGCCGCTGGCTCCGGGCGTCGGCTTCCCCGCTTCCTACCGGGTGCGGGCGGCGTTGCCCTTGGCACAGTTAGCGGCGTACCGGCTGGGACAGGCGCAACCGCAGAACCCCAGCTCGCTGCAGGCCGCGGTGGCGTTGGGTGTCGGAGCGGGCGACCGTGTACTGGACCTGGCTGCCGGCCGTGGCGTCAAGACCGCCGTGTTCGCCGCGCTGGGTGCCGAAGTGACCGCGCTCGAGCTCAGCGCCGACCGGTCAGCGGCGGCGCGGGAGAACCTCAGCCGGCTGGGCTTCGAGGCCGAGCACCTGGTGGCGGATCTCACTGATCCGCCGGACCTGGAGCCGGCGCCCTTCGTCATGCTGGACGCTCCCTGCTCCGGCACGGGCACCCTGCGCGGCAACCCCGAGATCAAGCTGCGATTGACGCAGGAGTCGCTCGCGGAGCTGGCCGCGCTTCAGCGGCGTATGATCCTCCGAGCCAGCGAACTAGTGGCGCCGGGCGGTGTGCTCCTCTACGCCGTCTGCGCCCTGACGGAGGTGGAGGGTCCCGGGGTGGCTCGCTACCTGCTGGAGCGGCGACCCGAGTTCAGCCTCGAACCGCCGGAGACCGCGGAGGACCTGCTGCCGCCTGCCACCGCGGAGGGCCCAGCTGCCGACACGGTGGAGGGTCCTGGGGTAGGCGCAACGGAGGGCCCAGCGAACGGAGGGGCGAAGGGAGCAGCGCAACCTGGCGGCTACATCCTGCCGCTGCACGGCAGGGATGGCTTCTACCTGGCGCGCTTCAGGCGTTCCTAGAAGCGGCCGTAGCGGCGATGGCGCCGGCTCGAGCGCGGAGAACTGCCGTAAGGCCTGGGCCCATGGAACACGCCCGGGATGATGCGCCGCGCGTGCTTCACTGGTACCCTGCCCCATGCTTGTGCAGCTATCGGAACGCGTGCATGCCTTCCTGGGCGGCGTTAACTGCGCCATCGTCCAGCTGGAAGATTCGCGGGCCCTGTTGGTGGATTCGGGGCAGGACAAGGAGCATGGCCGCAAGATCCGCAAGGCCCTGAACGAGCTGGAGCTCGAGCCGAGCGTCATCCTCTCCACCCACTCGCACGCCGACCATTACGGCGGCAACGCCTACCTGCTACGCCAGTTCCCGCAGGCGCAGGTGTGGGCGCCCGAGGTCGAGGCGGAGATCATCCGCGCCCCCGCGCTGGAGCCCATCTACCTGTTCCACGGCGCCAAGCCACTGCCGGAGCTGACCAGCAAGTGGCTGCAGGCCGAGGCCTCCCCCGTTCACCGCGTGGTGGGGGCGGGCGAGTACGAGCTAGGTGGTGTCGGCTTCGACCTCCTCGACGTGCGCGGCCACGCGCACCGGCAGTTGGCCGTGCTGGTAGACGACGTGCTGCTGGCTACCGACTCGCTCTTCGGCGCGGCCACGCTGGACAAGTACCCCTTCCCCTTCTCGCAGGACGTGGGTGGGCAGCTGGACAGCATCGAGACGCTGCTCGGTCTCGTGGAGAAGGGGCACGTGCGCACGGCCCTGCCAGGCCACGGCGAGCCCACCGAAGCGGTGGGCGAGCTGGCGGAACTCAACCGCCGGGCGCTCCACGACGCTGCCAGCGTGGTGGAGGCGGCCTGCCAGGGGGTGGGCACCGAGGACGTGCTGGCCGCCGCCACGCGGGAGATGGGCGCCATCATGACCGACCTTGCCCGTTACCACCTGAACCTGACCACCATCACCGCCTACCTCGGCTGGCTACGCCACGAGGCGCGCGTGACCTGCTCCCTGGAAGAGGGCAGGCTTCTCTGGAGGCGAACATGAGACTCACCAGCGCGGGCGGCGCCCGTACGGTCACCGGCAGCAGCCATCACCTGCAGATCGACGACGTCAACTTCCTCGTGGACTGCGGCCTGTTCCAGGGCGGCTCCGATATGGACGCGCTCAACCGCGAGCCCCTGCCGTTCGAAGCCGCGGCGGTGGACGCGGTGCTGGTGACTCACGGACACCTGGATCACGTGGGGCGGCTGCCCCTCCTCATCAAGCAGGGTTACGGCGGCTCCATCCACTGCACGGAGGCCACGGCCGAGATAGCCAAGGTCATCCTGCGCGACTCGGCGCGCATCCAGGAGGAGGACTACGAGCGCTCGCTGCGCAAGGCGCGGCGGGCGGGCAAGGAGCACGAGGTGCTCCCGCCGCTCTACTCCAGCGAGGACGCGGAGGAGGTCATCAGCCGCTTCCGCGCGGTCGAACTCGAGCGGCCGCACAGGCTGTCGGACAAGGTCAAGGCGGTCTTCCGCTCGGCCGGCCACATCCTGGGCTCCGCCTACATAGAGGTGACCGGCGCCAACGAACGGATCACCTTCTCGGGCGATCTGGGCAACCGCGAGAGCGCCCTGCACGCCACGGCCGTCAAGCCGCACGAGACGGACGTGTTGGTCATCGAGACCACCTACGCCGACCGCACCCACCCCAGCCGCGCGGACACCGAGGAGGCGTTCGAAGAGGTGCTGGTGCGCTCCTTCGCTCGCGGCGGCAACGTGCTCATACCCTCCTTCGCCCTGGAGCGCACCCAGCAGGTGCTCTACCTGATAAAGCGTGAGATGGATTCCGGTTCCGTGGCCCAGCGGCCCGTGTACCTGGATTCGCCCATGGCCACGCGTATGACGCGGCTCTACCAGCGCTGCCAGAACGAGTTCCTGCCCGAGGTGGCAGCCGAGCTGGCGCAGGGTCGCGATCCGTTCGAGCCCGAGCAACTGAGCTACACGGTCAGCACCGACGAGTCGAAGAAGCTGAACGATATCGAGGGCGGCGCGGTCATCGTGGCCGGCTCCGGCATGATGACGGGCGGGCGCATCCTGCATCATCTGAAGCACAACCTCTGGCGCGGCGAAGCCAGCGTCATCATCGTCGGTTACCAGGCGCCCGGCACGTTCGGCCGCCTGCTGCAGGACGGAGCGCAGCGCGTGCGCATCTACGGCGACGAGATCGTGGTTCGGGCCAAGATCCACACCATCTCCGGCCTCTCGGCGCACGCAGATCACGACGACCTCATGGCCTTCATCCAGCCGGCCAACCCGAAGAAGGTGGTGATGGTGCACGGCGAGCCCGAGGTTATGGACGGCTTCGCCCCGCAGTTGAGGGACTTGGGCATGGAGCCGCTGGCCCCTGAACTTGGCGCCACTACCGAACTCTGATACCGGCTTGGCAGTCAGCCACCTTACGGTACTGACACCACTCCTCGGGGTTTACTTGGTTCATGGATTGGGAACTACCCGTAATTGCACTCAGGACGCAAGTCGTCCTTCCCCGCACTCTGGAGAACGTCGACGTCGGTCGGCCCAAGTCCAAGCGCGCGCTGGAAGAGGCGCAGGCGGGAGATAACCGGGTCCTCCTGGTGGTGCAGCGCGATTCGCGTGTGGACGATCCCGGCGAGAACGAACTCTACGAAGTGGGCACCCTGGCCCTGGTCAAGCAGGTCATCCGCCTTCCCAACGACACCCTCCAGGTCCTCGTGGAGGGCCGCGACCGCGCCCGTATCGAGGAGTACCTCCCCGGTGCCAGCCTGCGCGCTCGCGTCACCACCATCGCCGAGGTCGCCGCTGACAGGCAGGACGACGAAGTCACGGCGCTCATGGAGCAGGTCAAGGCCGCCTTCAGCGAGTACGCCACTCAGAACAAGAACCTGAGGCTGGACTCGTTCCACCTCGAGAACCTGCGCTCCATGAAGGAGCCGGGCTCGTTGGCCGACGTGGTGGCCAAGTACGCCACTTGGGATGTGCCGGACAAGCAGGCCACCCTGGAGGAGCCCTCGGCCCTCAAGCGCCTGGAACTGGTCTACGGTTTCCTCACCCGCGACCTGGAGTGGTACGAGACCGAGAAGCAGATAAGCGCCCGCGTCAAGCAGCAGATGGACTCCAACCAGCGCGAGTACTTCCTGCGCGAGCAGATGAAGGCCATACAGAAGGAGCTCGGCTCGGACGAGGGTTCGGAGACCGAGGAGCTGCGTAAGAAGATCGAAGAGAAGAACATGCCGGAGCACGCGGAAGAGCGCGCGCTCAAGGAGATAGAACGGCTGGAGAAGATGGCGGGCGGCTCCCCCGAAGCCACGGTGGTGCGCACGTACCTCGATACGCTCATAGACCTCCCCTGGTCGGAGATCGACGAGGAGAAGCTCGAGATCCAGCACTCGCAGGAGGTCCTCGACGAGGACCATTACGCCCTGGAGGAGCCCAAGGAGCGCATCATCGAGTTCCTGGCGGTGCGGCAGCTCACCAAGGACATCGAGGACTCCGACTACAAGGCGCCCATCCTCTGCCTGGTCGGTCCGCCGGGCGTGGGCAAGACCAGCCTGGGCAAGTCCATAGCTCGCAGCCTCAACCGCAAGTTCGTGCGCATGAGCCTGGGCGGCGTGCGCGACGAAGCCGAGATCCGCGGCCACCGGCGCACCTACATAGGTTCGCTGCCGGGGCGCATCATCCAGGGCATGAAGACCGCCGGCACCATCAACCCTGTCTTCCTGCTGGACGAGATCGACAAGATGACCTCCGATTTCCGCGGCGACCCCTCCTCCGCCCTGCTCGAGGTGCTGGACCCGGAACAGAACGACACCTTCACCGATCACTACCTCGAGATCCCCTACGACCTCTCCAAGGTCATGTTCGTCACCACGGCCAACAGCCTTTCCACCATCCCGCGGCCGCTCCTGGACCGCATGGAGGTCATCCAGATCCCGGGTTACACCCTGGACGAGAAGATCCAGATCGCGCGGCGCTACCGCGTGCCGCGCCAGCTGCGCGACCACGGCCTCAACGAGCACCTGGACATCACCGACGACGCCCTGCGCCGCATAGTCACCGAGTACACCCGCGAGGCGGGCGTGCGCAACCTGGACCGGCTCATCGCCAAGGTGGCTCGCAAGAGCGCCAAGGAGTTCCTGGAGGAGCCCTGGGAGGGCGTGCGCCAGGTGGGAGTCGACGAGGTGCGCGAGCTGCTGGGCGTGCCGCCCTACCGCGACGAGCAGGCCGAGAAGGAAGCGCAGGTCGGCCTGGCGCACGGCCTGGCCTGGACTTCGGTCGGCGGCGTCACCCTGGACATCGAGGCGGTGGCCATCCCCGGCAAGGGCAACGTCACCCTCACCGGCCAGCTGGGCGACGTCATGAAGGAGAGCGCCCAGGCCGGCATCGCCTACCTCCGCAAGCACGCGGACGAGTACGGCATAGCCCCGGGCTTCCACGAGTCGCGCGACCTGCACGTGCACGTGCTCGAGGGCGCCACTCCCAAGGACGGCCCCTCCGCCGGCATCGCCATCGCCAGCGCCGTGGTCAGCGCCCTCACGGGCCGCAAGCTGCGCGGCGACGTGGCCATGACGGGCGAGATCTCGCTGCGCGGCCGTGTGCTGCCCATCGGTGGCGTCAAGGAGAAGCTCCTTGCGGCGCACCAAGCGGGCATCAAGACCGTGATCCTGCCGCAGGAGAACGAGGCGAACCTCGAGGAAGTGCCCGAGACCATCCTGGGCGAGCTGGAGGTCATAGCGGTCAGCGACTTCCGCGAGGTGCTCGACGTCATGCTGGTAGGCGAAGCCATCACCGACGCCGCGTTCGTGCCGCCCGCCAGCGAGGAGCAGCCGGGCAAGAGCGCGCCCGGGGCGGCCCTCTGAGGCCACCGATCCCGAGCTAGAGAAATCCGGGCCGGCGAACGCATCCGCCGGCCCGGTCTCATGTCGGCCTAGTCGTCCTGACCCTCCTGCTTCTTCCTCACCGCAGCCTCGTCTCCCAGTTCGAGGTAGCGGATGAAGTCACCGTAGTTCCGGAACTGCGCCGTGGTCCCCCGTCCCATGTCCATCACCACGATGCGACGTTCCCCCTCCCGGACGGTGATCCTCAGGATGAAGCTGGCCAGCAGCCGTTCGCCCGACATGGCTCAAGCTATACGGAGGCAGTTCCAGCAGCGTTCCGCGACGAGCGCAGGTGCGCCGCCAAGCGCTCTACCAGACCCACGACCTCGCCCGGTTCCGTCGGTGTCGCCTCGGCCCGTTCGTCCGCCGCCGCCTCCGTGGGCGCCTGGCTGATGCGCGTCATGAGTTCCTCCGCCTGCGTGCGCAGCACCTCCACCGTGCCCGCGGCAGCTTCCGCCAGGATGCTGGCAGCCTCCAGCGCCTCCGCGAGATGCCCGTGGGCCTCCAGGAGCAAGGCCGAGGAGTAGAGCGTGCCGAGGAGCTCCGCCTGCGAGCCCGCTTCGAGCGAGTGCTCCGTGGCCTTGGCCAGGTGCTGAACGGCGTCCTCGTGCAGCCCCAGCTGGATGAAGGTGCGGCTGAGCTGGCTATGGCACTGCGCCATGCCCGCGGTTTCGCCCTGGGCGCGGTAGAGCCCGAGGGCCTCCTGGAAGTCGCGCCTGGCCTCCTCGTAGCGGCCGGTGCGCGTGGCCAGGCGGCCGCGGCTGAAGAGTACGTTCGCGCTGCCTATGCGGTTGCCCAACTCCTGCCGCAGTTCCAGGCTGCGGCTGAAGCGCTCCCTGGCGCTAGCGAGGTCGTCCCTGGCTTCGGCCAGCGCACCGAGGTTGTTGAGCAGAGCCGCCTCGCGTTCGCGGAAGCCCACGCGGGCTGCCGTGGCGGCCGCCTCGGACCAGAGGTGCTCCGCCTCGGCGTAGTCGCCCAGGTCGAAGCGGCAGGCGCCCAGGTTCGTGAGCGCGCCCGTGACGCCCTCGAGGTTGCCCACG
>Ga0079223_10001823_pt1 | contig 12933 bp, 15 predicted proteins | sample Stecom2011_FD_75072 | JGI IMG/M metagenome (GOLD analysis project Ga0079223, IMG submission 75072) | Agricultural soil microbial communities from Utah to study Nitrogen management - Steer compost 2011 | ecosystem: Environmental > Terrestrial > Soil > Agricultural land | place: USA: Utah... | reverse complement strand
TGACCGAGCTGGAAGTGTTCGGACAGCAGAAGCAGCGGCAGCGGCCCCGCCGGCGGGCCGGCGCGGCCACCCGCATGGACGACCTGAAGGTCGGCGACCTGGTGGTCCACGTCAACCACGGCGTCGGCCGCTACCAAGGCGTCGAGACGCTGGTCATCGGCGGCGCGCACAAAGACTACCTGCTGGTGGAGTACGCGGGCGACGACAAGCTGTACGTGCCGACGGACCAGGTCCATCTGCTGCAAAAGTACATCGGCGTCGAAGGCCAGACGCCCCGGCTGAACCGGCTGGGCGGCAGCGAGTGGACCCGGGCCAAGCAGCGGGTGCAGCAGTCGGTGCGCGAGCTGGCCCAGGATTTGCTCAAGCTGTACGCGGAGCGGGAGGCGCTGCCCGGCTACGCGTTTTCGCCGGATACGGTGTGGCAGCAGCAGTTCGAGGACGGGTTTCCTTTCGAGGAGACGCCGGACCAGAAGCGGGCCATCGCGGAAATCAAGGCCGACATGGAGCGGCCGCGGCCGATGGACCGGCTTTTGTGCGGCGACGTCGGCTTCGGCAAGACGGAGGTGGCCATGCGGGCCGCCTTCAAGGCCGTCATGGACGCGCGCCAGGTGGCCGTGCTGGTGCCCACCACCATTTTGGCCCACCAGCACCTGCGCACGTTCCGGGAGCGCTTCGCGCCGTACCCGGTGCGCATCGAGGCGCTGAGCCGCTTCCAGTCGCCGGCGGAGCAGGCGAAAATCATCAAGGGCCTGGCCGACGGCACGGTGGACATCGTCATCGGCACTCATCGCTTGCTGTCCAAGGACGTGGCGTTCAAGGATCTGGGCATCGTCGTCATCGACGAGGAGCAGCGCTTCGGCGTGGCCCAGAAAGAGCGGCTCAAGGAGCTGCGGCGCACGGTGGACGTGCTGACCCTGACCGCGACGCCCATTCCGCGCACGCTGCACATGGCGCTGGTGGGGCTGCGGGACATGAGCGTCATCGAAACGCCCCCGGAGGACCGCTTCCCCATCCGCACCTACGTCAGCGAGTACGACGAGGACTTGGTGCGGGAGGCCATTTTGCGCGAGGTGGGCCGCGGCGGGCAGGTATACTACGTCCACAACCGCGTGCAAAACATCGACCGCGTGGCGGAGCGGCTGCGGCAGCTGGTGCCCGAGGTGCGCATCGCGGTGGCCCACGGGCAGATGAACGAGGACTTGCTGGAGCAGGTGATGGTGGACTTTCTGAACCACGAAATCGACGTTCTGGTGTGCACCACCATCATCGAGACCGGCATGGACATCGCCAACGTCAACACGCTCATCGTCAGCGACGCGGACCGCATGGGCCTGGCCCAGCTCTATCAGCTGCGGGGCCGGGTGGGCCGCACCAACCGGGTCGCGTACGCGTATTTCACCTACCGCAGGGACAAAATACTCAGCGAAGACGCGGAGAAGCGCCTGCAAGCCATCAAGGAGTTTACCGAGCTCGGTTCAGGCTTCAAGATCGCCATGCGCGACTTGGAGATCCGGGGCGCCGGCAATCTGCTCGGACCGGAGCAGCACGGGTTCATCGCCTCCGTCGGCTTCGAGCTGTACTGCCAGCTGCTGGAAGAGGCCGTGCGGGAAGTGAAGGGCGAGCGGACGCAGGCGCCGCCGGAACCCGTCATCGACCTCAGCGTGGATGCGTACGTGTCGGACGACTACGTGGCGGATCCGCAGCAGAAGGTGGAAGTATACAAGCGGGTGGCCGCGGTGCGCTCCGTCGTGGACGTGACGGACCTGCAGGAGGAGCTGGAGGACCGGTTCGGCCCGGCGCCGCCGCCGGTGAAAAACTTGCTGGCCGTGGCCCGTATCAAGGCGCTGGCCAAAGAGGTGGGCGTCGAGTCGGTCAGCGGCACGCCGGACGAGGTGGTTATCCGGTTCCTGCAGGGGGTCGTGCTGCCCAGGCAGACGGCGTACGAGTTGAGCCGGCGCTTCCGGGGCCGGATTCTCCTGTCCGCGGCGCGGTCGGCGCCGGTGCGGCTGCGGCGGCGAGGCTTGGGCGAACGGGATATGCTGGCGCTGCTGGAGCAGGTGCTCGAGGAAATGCAGGCGTCGTGGCCCGTGGCCGAAGAGCGGGAGGGGCCCCGCCCCGTGGCCGCCGGCCGCGAATGACGGCAGCCGGATACATGGAAAACGGCCGACGCGGGCAAACAAGGCTTAAGGAGGGCTGCGAGAGTGAAAGCTACCGGAATCGTGCGTCGCATAGATGATCTGGGCCGCGTCGTGATCCCCAAAGAAATCCGCCGCACCCTGCGCATCCGCGAAGGCGATCCGCTGGAAATTTTTGTGGACCGCGACGGCGAGGTCATCCTGAAAAAGTACTCGCCCATCGGCGAGCTGGGGGATTTCGCCCAGGAGTACGCGGAATCGCTGCACGAGACCACCGAGCACATCGCCTTGATTACCGACCGCGACGCCGTCATTGCGGTGGCCGGCGCGCCGAAGAAGCAGTGGCTCGACAAGCGGGTGCCTTCCATCGTGGAGGAGCTCATGGAAAACCGCCGCTCGCTGCTGGTGTCCGGTCCCGGCGAAGGACCGGCTTTGGACGAGGACGACGATGAAGCGTGGGCCTTTGCCGCCCAGGCCGTCGCGCCCATCATCGCCGAAGGCGATCCCATCGGCGCGGTCATCATCGCCACCAACGACCCGCACCGGAAAATGGGCGAGCTGGAGCTGAAGCTGGCCGAAACCGCGGCCGGCTTTTTGGCCAAGCAGATGGAACAGTAGCCCCGCGCGGCGGCCCCGGCCAGGCGCGCAGGCGACGACAGGGCCCATTTACAGGCGGTGGGCTTTACCCACCGCCGTTTTCTTTGGCCTCATCCCACAGGGCGTCCATCTCGGCCAGGCTCATCTCGCTCAGGTCTTTGCCGAGCTCCGCCGCCCGGGCTTCGATGTAGCGGAAGCGGCGGCGAAACTTCGCGTTGGCCGCCCGCAGGCTCTGCTCGGGATCCACCTGGACGTAGCGGGCCACGTTAACCAAGGCGAACAGGACGTTGCCCAGCTCTTCCTCCAGCTCCGCCCGCGCCGGCGCGGACGGGTCTTGCCCGTGGCGGGACACCGCCTCCCGCAGCTCGTCCAGCTCTTCCCGGACTTTTTGCCAGGCGCCGTCCACGTCGTCCCACTCGAAGCCCACTCGGGCCGCCCGGCGCTGCAGCTTCTCGGCTTCCATGAGGGCCGGCAGCCCTTTGGCCAGGCCGTCCAGAAGAGAACGGACGCCGGGCGGTTCGGCCCCGCCCGGCGCGGCTTCGCGTTGCTTTATCTGAGCCCAGAGGCGCGCGACGTCGGCTGCGTCTTTTGCCTCGGCGTCGCCGAACACGTGCGGGTGCCGCCGGATCAGTTTGGCCGTGAGACCGTCGACCACGTCCTGCATGGTGAAGCGGCCGGTTTCGGCCGCGATGGTCACGTGGAAGACGACCTGGAGCAAGACGTCGCCTAGTTCTTCGATGAGTGCGGCGTCGTCACCCGCGTCGATCGCGTCCAGCAGCTCGTACGCTTCCTCGATCAGGTACGGCTTCAGACTCTCGTGGGTCTGCTGCCGGTCCCATGGACAGCCGTCGAGCGAGCGGAGCCGGGCCATGACGGCCAGCAGCGGGCCCAGATCGGTCCCCGCGGGCTCGCGCCCGTTGGTCTCCGCCATCCCTTACTTGGCGCTGACCTTTTCCTTCAGCGACTTGCCCGCCTTGAAGGCCGGCACGCGGCTGGCGGGAATCTCGATGGCTTCGCCCGTGGCCGGGTTGACGCCGCGGCGGGCGGCCCGATCCCGCACCTCAAAGGTGCCGAAGCCCACGATGGTGACCTTCTCCCCCGAGGCCAGCGCCTCGCTGATGGTATCCAACACGGCCTCGACCGCGTCGCCGGCGGCTTTCTTCGTCAGGCTCGTCTTTTCGGCGACCCGCGCAATAAGCTCCGTTTTGTTCACAGAACGTTCCTCCTTTGGGAAGTTTTTCGTACCCGTTATTTCGGGGACACCTTTAGAATTCCTCCTTTTGGGATGCTTAGCATAGGCGATTTCACCTCGTTGCACACTAGAAAATGCACAAATTCCTCCGGGAGCGCGGCCGCCCGTCGGCGCGGCCCCGGAACGGGGAGGCGGATTCGTTGGACGGCGCAGGAACGAGGCGGATCGTGCTGTGGGCGGTGGTGCTGCTGCTGGCTCTGGGAGCACTGTTTTTCGCCCGGGGCCGGGAAGGGTCTGACGACGGCGGGCCCGACGGCTCGGCCCGCGGCATGCGGGAGGAGCCGTCGGTGGTCGTGGTCCATCCGGACGGGCGGCGGGAGGAGCTGCCCATGGAGCGCTACGTGGCGGGCGTGGTGGCCGGCGAGATGGGGCGGCTGCCGGCCCGGGGCGAGACCGAGGAAGCCGACTGGCCGGTGGAGGCGTACGCGGCCCAGGCCATTCTGGCCCGCAGCTTCGCCATGCAATACCTGGAGGAGAGCGGCGGCAATGAAATCCCCGCCGAGCACGAGCAGGCCCAGGCGTACAATCCCGGCAACATTTTCCCGGCCATCGAGCGGGGCGTGGAGATGACGCGCGGCCAGGTCATGATGCACGAAGGCCGGCTGGTGCGGGCGTGGTTCCACTCCTACAGCGGCGGCCGCACGGCCACGGCGCGTGAGGGGCTGGGCCACGAGGAGGATCCGCCCTACATCAAGAGCGTGCGGGTGGGCGAGAACGAGTTCGCGCCTGAGGACGTGACGGACTGGGAGTTCGAGATGGATCTGGACGAGGTGCGCCGGAAGCTGGCCGAGATAGACGTGGACGTGGGGCCCGTCGCCGACGTACGCATCAAAGAGCGGGGCCCTTCGGAGCGGGTGACGGTGTTTGAAGTGGACGGCCCCGCCGGGCGCGAAGCGGTGGGCGGCAACGACTTCCGCCTGGCCGTCGGCGCGGACCGGCTGAAGTCCACCCTCATCGAGGAGTTCGAGGTGGAAGACGGACGGCTGCGGGCCCGGGGCCGGGGTTTCGGCCACGGCGTGGGCCTCAGCCAGTGGGACGCGTACAAAATGGCCCGGGAAGGCCGCTCGCCGGAGGAGATCGTCCAGTTCTTCTTCGACGGCATCGAGATACGCAAACTCTGGGAGTGACGGCCGGCGGCCGCCGCGCCGGCAGCGCGGGTTTCGCCGGGCGCCGCGGCCCGGTCATGCCCTTGTCCGTCCCGGCATATATGTTACCGACGCGGTCCCGGACAGGCCGGGGCGGAAAGGAGGGCGGCGGCGGTGGCCGAAGCGAAGCAGGCGGCGCCCGCGCGCAGAAAGCACGCGCTGTCGCTGCGCCACCGGGAGGCGCTGGGGGTGGAAGGCGTCCTCAACGTGGAAAGTTTCGACGACACGGAAGTCGTGGTGGAAACGGACGCCGGCGTGCTGTTCGTGCGGGGCGAGCAGCTCCACATCAAGGAGCTCAACCTGGAGACGGGATCGCTCCAGCTGACGGGCCAGGTGCACGCGCTGGAGTACGCGGGGGACGGGCCGGCCAAAAAGGCGCGCGGGCTTCTGGGCCGGCTTTTCAAGTGAACCGCGCGGCCCCGGAGAGGCGCCCGGCGCACGCCCCGGACGCCGCGCGCATACGCTGGCCAGGTCCGGTCCGCGGGCGCTCCCGCGGGCCCAGCTTTGCCTCTGGGGGTGAAGCCCGTTGGCGTCCCTCGTGGAGCAGCTGTACGCCTTCGGCGTGACCATCGCCGCCGGCGCGGCCATGGGCGCCGTGTTCGACCTGTTCCGGGCGCTGCGCGGCACGGCCCGTCCCCGCGGCGCCGTCGCTTGGATCAGCGACATGCTGTACTGGCTGTCCGTGACGCCGCTGACGGCGGGCCTGCTGCTGCACGCCAACGGCGGCCAGCTGCGGCTGTACGTCGTGCTGGGCGTCGTCATCGGCTTGACCGTGTACTTCGCCGCGCTCAGCCCGTTCGTTCTGGAGACGCTGCGCCTGCTTTTCCGCGCCGTGGCCGGCGTCGTGTCCTGGACCGCGCACCTCATTTTGTACGCGGCCGCGGGGCCCGTTATGCTGGGCCGGCGGCTGGCCTACGCCTGGCGGGTTCGGGCCGCGGACCGGGCCCGGCTGTTTCAGGCCGGCTGGCCCGCATGGCTGCGGCCGCCGTGGCGGCCGCCTGCGGTCTGGCGCCCGGGCCCCGCCTGGCGGCGGCGCTGAGGATGCGGTCCCGTGCCTGACGCCTCCCGGAGCGCGGCGCCGGCGCCGCGGCGCTGCGCCGGGAGCCTCCCGGCCTGCGGCGCAGGAAGCGGCGGCGCCGCGTCGAACATGATCACGCACGCCGCCCGACGGGAGGTGTCCTATGCAGAGAGCGGAAACCGGATCCCAAGCCGGCAAGCGCATCCGGGTGCGGCCGCGCTTCTTCGTCATCGTCACGCTGTTCCTTCTCGTCACTTACGCGGTCTACGGGTACGTCAGCGGTTTCCTGCGCATGCGCGCGCTCACCGCGGAAATCGAGGAAGTCCGGCGCCAAATCGCGGAGCTGCAAACGCTCAACGCCCAGCTGGAGGCGCAGCTGCTGGAGTACGACAACGACGAGGTCATCGAGCGCATCGCCAGGGAACAGCTGCGGCTGGTGACGCCCGGCGAGCGGCCGGTCATCGTCATCGAGGCCCCGGCCGAGGACAATGCGGACCGCTGACGGTGACGATCGTCCCTTTCTCGCCCGCTTCGCTTCGTATCGATTGACACAAATATTCTCAACACGTATAATGAGGATACCCTGGGGACCGAGGTCTCCGCACGGGACGGCGGTTCCCGCAGGGCAACATTTTAGGGGAGGAATTTGTTTCCGTATGTCCATTGAAGTTGGCAGCATCGTGGAGGGGAGGGTCACCGGCATTACCAACTTCGGCGCCTTCGTCGAGTTGGGTGAGGGAAAGACCGGCCTGGTGCACATCTCGGAGGTCGCGGACACGTACGTCCACGACATCAATGAGTACTTGAAGCCTGACGACATCGTCAAGGTGAAGGTGCTCAACGTGCGCGACGGCAAGATCGGTCTTTCGATCCGCCAGGTGAACAATCCCGATCCGTCTCCCGCTGCCGGTCGGCCTGCCCGCGGCCGGGCTCGTACGTCGCGCTCGTTCGAGGACAAACTGTCCCGCTTCCTGCGGGAGAGCGACGAGCGCCAGGCTCATCTGCGCAAGAGCATGGATGCGAAACGAGGGGGCCGGGGCACACGCCGAGCTTTTTGATATAATAGAGAACGCCGCTTGACACCGGCATGTGGAACGCCAGGGCACCCGCCAGTCGGGTGCCCTTTTTGCTGGACGTCGGTGAACGGGGGATCTTATGCCTATGGAACGATTCGAGCCCCAGGGGGAGGGCCGCGGGAGGCCCGGAGGGGACGGCGCCGCCCGCGCGGACGAGCCCACGGAAAAGGATCGGGACACCGTGACCCGGCAGCTGGGGCGCCGTCCCCGGCCGTTTTCCCGGGTGTCCCGCCGCTGCCGCTACGGGTACCCGCAGGTCATTTTGACCGAACCGCTGCACCGGCGGGGCCACCGCTGGGAGGTGTTCCCCACGGTCTTTTGGCTCACGTGCCCGCTGCTGCACCGGGCCATCAGCACGCTGGAGGCCGAGGGGCGCATCCGCCGCTTCGAGGAGCGCATCGCAAACGACGCCGATTTTGCCGCCCGCATGGAGCGGGCCCATGCGGCCGCCGCCGCCCACCGGGTGTCCCTGGTGCCCGAGGAGCTGCGGCGGGAGCTGGAGGCGGCGCGGCCTCGCGAGGCGCGGGCGCTGGCCGAGACCGGCATCGCGGGCATCCGCGGCCGCGGCGGCGTCAAATGCCTGCACGCGCATTTCGCGGACTTCATCGGCCGCGGCGACAACCCCGTGGGCCAGCACGTGCTGCACCTGCTGCAGGAGCGGGGCGTTCCTCTGGACGGCACGGACGAGTGCTGGCGGTTTTGCCGGGACGAGGGCGATGACGCGGACGTCCCCGCCGTGCCGGACCGTCGGCGGAGCTCGGGGAGGCGGGCATGATGGGAATTCATTCCGGGGATGCCGGAGCCGCGGAATGCGCCGGGGCGCAGGCCGTGCGGCGGGCCGTCATCGATATCGGCACCAACTCGGTGCGCTTGCTGGTGGCCGATGTGGCGCCCGGCGGCACGCCGGAGCGCGGGCCCGTCCGCCTGATGCCGGTGCGGCGCGACTTGGCCACGACTCGCCTGGGCCGGGGCGTTGACCGCCGGGGCCGCCTCTCCGCCGCGGCCATGAACGACACGCTGGACGCGGCGGCGGCCTTCGCCAACGAAGCGAGACGCCTGGGCGCCGAGCACATCGCCGTCGTCGGCACCAGCGCGCTGCGCGACGCGGCCAACCGGGACGCGTTCATCGACATGGCCCGGCGCCGGGCCGGTCTTGAGGTGCGAGTGCTCAGCGGCCGGGAGGAGGCGGCGCTGGCCTTTCTCGGCGCGGTGCGGGGGACGGCTGCGGCCGGCGCCGGGCCCGCGGCTCCCGACGGGGGTATGGTGTTCGTCCTGGACGTGGGCGGCGGCAGCACCGAGCTCATTCTGGGCACGGCCGGCGGCGCGGTGCACGGGGCCCACAGCGTCGACGTGGGCGCCGTCCGCGTGACCGAGCTGTGCGTGCATTCGGATCCCATCAGCTTGTCGGACTGGGCGCTTCTGCTGACCGCCGTGGAGGCGCGGCTGCAGCCGCTGTGGGACGCCCTGGAGGCGCAGGGCCCGCCCCCCGCCCGGGAGGCGCGGCTGGTGGCCGTGGGCGGCACGGCCACCACCCTGGCCGCGATGCACCAGCGCCTCGAAGTGTACGATCCGGATCGCGTACACGGATACACCTTGTCCCGCGCGGACGTGGAGGCCGTCATCGCCGTGCTCAGGCCGCTGACCGTGGCCCAGCGCCGGGCCTTGCCCGGGCTGCATCCGCAGCGGGCGGACATCATCCTGGCCGGAGCGGTGATCGTCCTGCAAGTGATGGCGGGGCTCGGGGCCCGGAAGCTGACCGTCAGCGAGAGCGATCTGCTGGAAGGGGTTTTGCTGCAGGGGGCCCTCGTTGACCCGCATGGAAACCCGGGGCTATAATGAACCTGTACGCGGATCTCGCCGGAGTGGCGGAATGGCAGACGCGGGCGACTTAAAATCGCTTGGGCAAACCCCGTGCGGGTTCGAGTCCCGCCTCCGGCACCACTCCCTTCACTCACGTTCAGCAGTCTTCCAAACACGCTGGCATCGTCCGGAGGCATGTCCGTTGGCAGCTGCACCGCTGAGACCCAAATCGTGGCGCGAGTCCTACACGGAGCACAAAGAAATCGTCGCGCCGCCGCACTGCAACCATCACGGCACCGTGTTCGGGGGCCACATCATGGCGCTCATCGACAAAGTGGCCGGCGTGGTGGCCATGGAGCACTGCGGCTCCCCGTCGGTGGTGACGGCCAGCATGGACCGGGTCAATTTCTTCCGTCCCGTCAAGCAGGGCCAAATGCTGCACTTGCAGGCGCGGGCCACGTACACGGGCCGAAGCTCGATGGATATTTACGTCAAGGTCTTCGGGAAGGATTTGAGCCACCCCCGCGGCGAACCTTGGCTGACGTGCGAGGCGTACACCACCTTCGTGCTGGTGGACCGGGACGGCCGCCCCGTGCGGGCCGTGCCGCCTCTGCTGCTGGAGACCGAGGAAGATCACCGCTTGTATCAAGAAGCGCTGGCCCGCCGGGAAGCGCGGCTGGCCCAGCGCAAGTGAGCATTAGAAGGAGTTGGTCGCCCGTGCCGGGCCGCATGCGCACAGTCGCTTTGCTGGTCGTCGCGGCGCTGCTGTCCGTCAGCGTCGCCGCCGCGGCGCAGTCCGTCGGGCAGTTTTTCCGCCACGACGACCCCCGCTACTGGTGGTATGAGTCGCACGATGGGACGTGGGAGATCGCCGTGCCCGCCAATCCCATCTACACGGTGCACAAGACGCTCTTCGGGGAGACGTCGCTGGAGATTCCGCTGCGGGAAGGCGGTCCGTACATCACCATCAGCAGCTTCCCCGGCGGCCGGGCGGCGCTGGACCGGGCCCGTTCCGCCGTGCAGCAGCAGTGGCAGCACGTGCTGACGGACACCCGCCTGACGGAAAACCGCACCATCCGCACCGGCACCGGCCTGGACGCCCAGTTCATCGTCATCCAGGGCCGGACGGCGGCGGGCGTCAACGGCATGGTGCGGGCGGTGTTTTTCAACAACGGGGATCGAAACGTCGCGCTGGTGTGGACCGGCAACACCGCGGATTACACGGGCAGCTTCCAGGCTGCGTGGATCGAAGCGGTCAACAGCTTCTCGTGGCTCAGGTAAGTGCGAAAGCGCACGCCCCGGCCCGCCGCGGCCGGGGCGCTGTTTTTTCTCGACGGGCCGCACCTCGGCCGCCGGCGCGCCCTCGGCCGGGCGCCGGCCGCGGCACGCCGGAAATCCGCGCGGCGGGGCGGCAGCTCAGCTGAATCAGCTGAAGCGGGACACCGCGAGCACCCGCAAAAGGTCGGCGGCGTCCTCGGCTTTGTCGGCGGTATTTTCCATGGACTCGATGAGGTCGCGCAGCAGCACCAGCGTCCCGGCGGGCAGGTCCATGGCGAACATTTCCCGGAATAACGCGGCTTTCAGGGTGTCCGCTTCCTCCTCGGCCCGCTCCACCGACGTGCACAGCTCCAGCGCCGTCTTGCGGTCGCCTTCGGTCAGCTTGTCCAGCGCGGCCGCCAGCTGCTGGGTCGCCTGCAAGAGCAGCTCGCCGAACTTGGCGACGCCGTCCCGCAGCGGCTCGGGCGGCGCCTCCCGGAACAGCGACACGAGGCGGGCCGCACCGTTGGCGTAGTCGGCCACGTCGTCCACCCGCTCCACCAGGTGCACCAGGTCGGCCCGGTCGGCAGGCAGGAACATGCCTTCCGACAGCCGCTCCAGCAGCTCCCGGCGCAGCTCGTCGGCTTGACGTTCGGCGTTGAAAATCTGCTGGTGAATTTCCGCGGCCCGGTCCAGCTCGCCCGCGCAGAAATGCTTCAGCGCGCTGTGCAGCAGGCGGGTCACTTCCAGCACTTTGCCCATATGGTCCCGGGAAGCCAGGAGCACGCGCTGCTGTTCCCGCATCCCCATCCAACCGAAGAAGTTGCCCACCGACGACCCTCCTATAAGAAGATGCGTGACAAGATCGCGTACACCACGAAGGCGACGACGCCCGCGGCCACCGGCGTCGCGGCCCACGCCAGCACGATGTCTCTCACCGTTCGGACGTCGATACCCTTGCGGCCGTGAACGAGCCCCACGCCGAAGATGGCGCCGACGATGGAGTGGGTCGTGGAAACGGGCAAGCCCAAGGCCGTGTACAAGTGCACGTTCAGCGCCGCGCCCACCTCGGCGATGAACGCCATGGCGGGCAGCAGATTGGTAATGCGGGTGCCGACGGTTTCCATGACCCGGTAGCCCCACGTGCCGATGCCGACGACGATGGCCACGCCGCCGATGAGGGCCGCCACGAAGGGCGACACGATGCCGACGCCCACCATCAGGCCCGTCGCGTTGGCCACGTCGTTGGCTCCCCAGGAAAAGGCCATGTACATGCCGCTCAGCGTCAGCGGCCACACCCACACTTTGTCGGGCGGATTGAACCGCTTCAAGACCAGCAGGCGCAGCAGCTGGTACAAAACGTACGCCACCAGGGCGCCGCCGACGGGCGTCAGCACCCAGGCGGAGACGATGTCCAGCAGCTTCGCCCACACGATGGGCACGTTGCCCGCGGCCAGCCCGGCGCCGGCCACCGCGCCGACGATGGAGTGGGTGGTGGACACGGGCAGCTTCAGATACGTCGCCGCGAACAGCCATCCGCCCGCGGCCAGCATGGCCGCCAGGGCGATGACGGTGGACAGGTCCGAATCGAGCTGATCCAAAGGCACGATGCCTTTGCCGATCGTGTTGATGACCCGGTGCCCGTAGAGGAGCGCGCCCGCCAGGCTGAATACGCCCACGATGATGACCGCTTCCCGGATGGTGCGCACCCGGGCGCCCACCGCGGTGCCCATGGAGTTGGCGGCGTCGTTGGCGCCCAGCGTCCAGCCGGCCAGCAGACCGGACAGCAATATCAGCAAAGCAAGCAGATCCATAATGATGTCATTTCGTCGCCGCGGTGCGCACACCTTCACTGACGCGGCGTAGGATAAGAAAGTATTTCCGCCGCTTGGGCCGGCCCGCGAGAGGAGCTCCGGCGTGGACGTATTGTACTTCGCTTACGGGTCGTGCATGAGCCCGGAAGACTTGGCCCGGGACGTGTCGGGCTTCGAGGTGGTGGGGCCCGCGCTGGTGCGCGGCTTCCGGCTGGGCTTCACCCGCTACTCCCGCGCCCGGCGGGGCGGCGTGGCCGACTTGGTGCCTGACATGGCCGGCGTCGTGGAGGGCGTCCTGTACCGCGTGCCCGTGGAGCAGCTGGCGGCTTTGGACGAGCGGGAGGGCGCGCCGGACAACTACCGGCGGGACTTCATCGCGGTGCGCACGCCCGACGGGCGCATCTACGACGGCGTGCTGACGTACGTGGTGGCCGACAAGGCCCCGGAGGAGATCCCGCCTCATCCCGACTACGCCGCGACCATCATGCGGGGCGCTTCGGCCATGCTCAGTCCCCATTACGTGGAGAAACTCCGCCGCCACATCGAGCAGCTGACGGAACGGAAGAGCGGGCCGCGCCCGGACGACGACCGCCCCCGGGGCCGCCGCGCCCGGGACGAGCGCGGGCGGCGAAAACCGAAAGTGATCACCATCCGCGTGGGCCGCCACGCGCGCGGCCGCTCCGCCCGGCGGGCGCCGGTCTCCATCGGTCCCTGGTCCTTCCGCCGCGGGTAAGAGGCCGGCGGAGCGAGGGCTTTCCTGTCACCTCGCCCCGTTTTCGCCGAGGACATCTCGTGATAAACTGCTGATCAGTCCGAAGTGCATGCGCCGGCGCGCCGGC
>Ga0079223_10001820_pt1 | contig 12943 bp, 8 predicted proteins | sample Stecom2011_FD_75072 | JGI IMG/M metagenome (GOLD analysis project Ga0079223, IMG submission 75072) | Agricultural soil microbial communities from Utah to study Nitrogen management - Steer compost 2011 | ecosystem: Environmental > Terrestrial > Soil > Agricultural land | place: USA: Utah... | reverse complement strand
TTCATTTTTCTCTCTTCTATTTTATCTATACTCTCCGCTGGTACAGGCTTCGGATTTTCTTTAACTTCTTTTTTATATTTCGGTACCTCACTTCCAAGTCTTACCTTTAAACTATCTGCAAATCTATTCCATTCCTCACCATCGATTGAGTATTTTTTTATGAATTCATTAAGTCCATCTTGAGAAAGATTGTTTTTAGACTTATCTCCATTAATTATCATTTCATGATTTTCATAATAGATCCAGTTATTTCCGACAGGTGTGAATCGATATCCTTTAATTTCTTTAATAGAATCTGTATAATAATATTTTGTATTTTTCTTAGAAGAAATTGAATCTATCATTACAAAACTCTCGAAAGTAGGTTTTACAGTTAAGGAATCTAAAGCTTGTTTTTCTTGACTTTCATCTACCATGACGATAGGGCTTTGCACTTCCTTATTGAAAGGCCATTTTTCTAAATACCACAAACTAGCACTAGCCAACACTATTAATCCTCCCAAAATGCCGAGAATGAGATTTAGTCTCACTTTCCCACCAACTGACGGACCAGAAGGGCCAGATGGAAGGATAGGCTTTGGAGGAGGTGGCGAAGGCTTATTGAAACTTATGTTTCCATAGATTGTCTTTCCTTCGTTTTTATTTCCCACATAGGCCTTAGGTTGTTCTCCTTTAGGAACAATTACAGTAAGTGGACTATTGCCACTAACTGTCACTTCCTTTTCTCCTAAAGATATTTTATTAAGATAGCCTTTATCAAAATTAATGGTGAACTCTTCTGAAATCTTAGGCTGGATTAAATGGAAACCCAATTGTTGAGCAACATCTTCACTTTTAACTTTATTATGATCAAAAGCGTATATTTTAGAGGCTACATAAATATCCTTAGAGTTAAAAAGCTTATCGATTTTAAATTCCTCATCTGTTGTATAGGGGAGATAATACTTAGTTATAGATTTAAAACTAATGATATTGTTTGATCTTTGAGAATCGTCACTCTTTAACTCACAAAGAATATCATCATAATTTTGTTGTGCTAAAGTTTGTGTCTCTTTATGCTGAAGGAAGCTTACTTCTATCTCTTTTAAAATCTCTCTAAAATTAGTAACATGTGCATGTTTATTTCTAGAAGTTAATCTAATAGCATGAAATCCAGAACGACCAAAGTTATCTAATGATTTAGAATTAATTAAAGAATAAATACGAAGTTTTTTTGTAACCTCGCATGAGAAATAGGTGCTCGAAGGAGCAAATTGGGCTGAGTCTATTCGTTCATCTTCATCCAAGCTTTTGAGATCATCTTGATTGTATGAGAACTCATTAGACTTGTACAAGGTGTTTAACCCATTAGTACAGCCTACAATATAAACACTAAAATCTTCCACTTTCTATATCATTAAATTATAAGGGTTCTAAAACCAATTAAAAAAGTTCAAACTTCTTTTTAGTCACTATAAAAGAGTCATCTAAAATATTATTTATTAATTCTCTTGAGTAATTAATGTTATATTTATTCAAGATGAACTTATAAGAAATATCTCCTATAGAAAAAGGCAGCACTTTTATTTTGAACTCATTCTTCCTAGTTCTAGCAGCTTTACAGTTGTTTAGGAGGCTTTTAAACTCTTCATTTAAGAAGTCTAATGATAACTCCGCATCACTTCTGTCATCATTACTATAACGAAGTTCTTTTATTGCATCAAACTTGTTTACTATTAGGTAAATAGCGTCGGTTTGTTCTAAAACACCTCTTTTTTGAAATATGTTTAAAATATTAGTATAAATTAAACTTTGATCTGGCACTGATTCACCGTTCTCATCAAATCCATGATGTTGAGCGAAAGAGTCTATTGTGAAGATAAGTATCTTCTTGTTTTCATTTTGAATATAAGTAAGTAGAGAGTCTACATTCTCTTGATTTTCATATATTTTAGAATATAGCTCTCCGGGCACTTCTACAACATTTAATGGATGTGCTTTGTTGTCATTATCTGCCAATGATAGGGCAATATAATTAAACGAACCTTTAGCAGTAGCCTTTGGTAATACACCTCTCCTAAGGTCTTCAATCACTTGATTCTGATATTTTGAACCTTCATTATTATAAGTGTCCGGTATTAAAATACCATCTTTATGTGCAGCATTTAATAATCCTGACAACATTGTTGATTTTCCCGTCCCTGCAATTCCGACAAAATAAACATCAGTTCTGTTTGGTGCTATAGCTGGTAAATCCTCAATTCTCTTAAATATTGTCACCCCCCTGTCTTGGCCATAATATTTTATTGAATTTATGGTTTTTTGAGAGATTCCTATATTTAATAAATCATTTACTGTTATCTTCCCACTTGTAAATTCGTGAACAAATTGATCTACAGTGACCTTATTATGAGTGATTTTATCTAAAAGATTTTCTTTTTCAGAATTTAATTTAGATTTATTAACTTCTGCTTCTACCTTTGCTTTCGCAAGCTCTTCTTCCTTTTTATATAGGTTAATTAGCTCATTCACTTTTTCATCATCTAAACCTGCTTCTTGAAGCTCATGAATGGTAATGCTTCCATTTTCTATAAGCGCACAAAGTGCGGACATGTCTAATGAATTGCATTCATTTAAGATATTTTGTTTCTTTATTGTATCCATTTCAAAAATAATATATCGTTAATTAAAGCTCAATCGTTCCGCCACTAGAAGGACGCTTGGGAGCCTGTTCTCTTATCGGTTCGTCATCAAATTCTGATTGTTTATTTTTTCTATCACTTTCTCTCTTTATTGACTTTGGCTTATTTCTCACATATGTTCTTACTTCTTTTACGTAAAAGGGAAGAATCAAAAAGAAATGTATGATTAGAATAACAATAATTGGAATTGTATAATTCGGTTTGTACTGTTTATTCAATTCACTTGGGCTACTTAACGGCAATGCTGACTTATCGTATGCAGGCGCAAGCTTTTCTGTCTCAACAGGAAGAGCTTGTATCATTTCATTAATTAGAACAATGTTTTTATCTACGTAATCATTAAGATTCGCATAAGTATCCATTAAATCTAAACGTTCCCAATTCTTGAAAACATTCTCGTACTTAATGTTCATCGATCTCACATTTGAATCTAAATATGTTACATTTCTTTCAATTATTAAATGAAGAAACTCTAATTGTGCATTTACAATTCTACTCGTATTAATATTGTTTCTATTCGCTAGACTTTCTATTTTTAGGTTATAAGGAGGATTTACTAGGTCATCTTTTAAATTTTGATTACCAATCCTTACAAATTCCTCTAATTTAATTTTCAAATTATTTTCATAGTCCTCCACCGCTACTGTGGAAATGCTATCATATTTTGTTACTAATTTTGATACAACCTCTAGTTTTTGATAAGCAGAACTTTGAATTTCGCTTTTCACATTAAACTCAACATTAATAAAGTGTGATAATAAAGAACCACTAACAACTGCTAACCCTAAATAGAACAACCAGAAAAGACTTGTAGCGTGCAAAAATCTATTTTTAAACATTAATTCTTTACTGTCTACTAATAGTTGAATTAAGAAGAAGTATATAACTGTAAGTAGTAAACTACCAGCAATACTAAAGGGGATATTTCCTTCTAATAAATACAAGAGGCCTAAAAAGTTACCTACAAAAAGTATCATTTGAAAGAGTATAGAAACAACGTCTACAAATAAGAACCTGCCTTTATTCATGTTTATTTAATTTAGTGTTTTTGATTTAAGCGATTTAATATTGTTCTTAGTAATAGTATTTTCTTCTAGAATACGAAGTGTCTCTATGTGATTAATATCTTTATTGTTCGATTTAATTAATCCAATAAAGCCTGCTACTATAGGGGCTGCCATACTTGTACCGTCCTGAAATTCATAACTATTATTAGGTTTAGCGCTCATTATATTAACTCCTGGAGCATAGAGTGTGTTAAGTTCTCCAAAATTAGTAAATTTTGTGATATTTCCTAACTGATTAAGAGCACCTACTTTAATTGTTTGTTTAGAACGTGCAAAAGGATCTAGGCCAGTTAGCATATTACTATTTCCTGCTGCTAAGACACAGACTACATTTCTTTCTGCAGCATACTGGAAGAGTTCTTTCCAAAAAGCTTCTTCATCTTTATGCCCTTCCTGAATTATTTGTTGCTGTATTTGCTCTGGTATATTTACATTAAGAGGAATAGATAGTCCTAATGAAAGATTAATAACATTTGCTCCATTTTTAATTGCGTATAATATACCATCAATTATATAAGAAGATGTCATATAACCTTGATTGTCTTCGACCTTAATAGGCATCAAAGAACACTCTGAACAAATCCCCAAAAGTCCATTGTTGTTATTCCCGTTGCCGACAGCTGTTGCCGCTACGTGCGTACCATGATTTTTAGATGACGATGAAACATCTGAACTCTTAGTTGTAACATTATAAGCCTTTTCACCTTTCCCTTTTAACTCAGGATGATTTAAATCAAAACCATTATCAATAACAGCAATGGTTATGCTCTCATCTCCTGTAGATTGACTCCAAACATTTGATATCTGAATCTCGTCTAAATACCATCTGTACTCTTTGTTATCTAATAATGGATCGTTGGTAGTGTAATTGGAAGTGCTGAATAAAGCTTCATCCCAAACTAATAATTTATAGTTAGTTAATTTTGATTTCACTTCAGTTTTGAAAGCTAATCTTTCAGCTTCAGGTAGTTTGACTTGTAAGCGATTAACTACTGAATCTAAATATATTATTTCATAATCTGTAGAAGGATAGGTGTTTTTAAAATCACTAGCAAATTGTAAAATACTTTTATTTCTCTCTTTTAAAGCAATATTAACACGATTCGAAATTATTGTTCTATTATCTGTGGAGTCAACATAGATATAGTCTTCATCAATAGGCTCCATTTTTCCTATTAGCGGCAAATAATCTTCTGAATTGTCTGAAATAATTAGACCTATATTCTTATTTTGTGTACTCTGCTTATCATTAAATTTACTATTGCATACCCACCACCAAAATAAAGCAGAAAACAATACAAAAGCTAAAATGGCTAAGTAATATGAAAACGGATATGATTTAATTGATTTATCCATCATTGAGGACAGTTTAAACGATATTGCCATGCAGTTCCTTCCTCTGGTGCAGACATCTCTACCTTACACTGATTTGGCTCATTTGGCTTTGCAGAATAATAGAAGTTTAAACTTCCTTGATTACTAACTAATTCGCGTGTAGTTGCTACAAGTTGACCATTGTAGAACACCTCCATTTTATCAGGAATATTATCCATGTCATATTCAATGTAAACTTGACCAGCTTTACGGCCCAATTCATGCGTTGTTGTAGTTCTACCTTGACCTCCTGACTTCACTTCAGTATTGCAGACTACAATATTTATAGGGTCATTTACCTCAGGTGCAACTTCAATCTTTTCATGGATATATACTATGTTTTCTTCACACAATGGTTTCCACATCAAACTATAAATTAACCATCCAATAAGTATGAAAAGTAGAACGTAGTAAAACCACCAGTATTTATAAAAAAACTTCCTCATATTAAGAATATTTTATTGCTTTAAGTGTAAAAACAAAGGCTATCAATGTGATAAGAAGAACCAATAGCCACCAATATTTAGAAGCGAACCATTTAAGGAATTCTAAGAACTTGTTTTTACCCTGCTCAACTTCATAGAGTTCCTCCTCTACTTCAATTTCATCTTCTATATCTTCTTCAATAAAAACCTCCTCTGGAATTTCCTCCTCAGTGGGTGTTTCGTTAGGAGCTTCGGGCTCATCTGGCGTATCTTTTACAATTTCAGGAGTTGGCTCTTCAATTTTTGGTGTAACCTTTTTAATATTAGCTATAGCCTTTAAATCTGGCTTATAAATCTCATTATTATCAAACTTCCATCCCCAAACAATGGAGATTTCCTCTCCATTACTGAAGACAAAATTGTCTTTCTCATTAAAAATATGGCTTAATATTTTAGCCCAATCTTGATTGTCGATGTCTTTTGATCTCGATAGCTCATCTATTTTATGATGTATAGCTTCTAGAAAATGATAATAAAGCTCATACCCTTTAACCGATAAAAACTCATTATTTCTCACGTCCTTTAAATCTTCATACTGAGAATACCATTCTACAACATAACCCTTTTGAATAGGACGTGCTAAGATATCCTTGTAGCTCTTGTCTAAATAAGTAGCTAAAAAATTAGCCACTAAATCATACCTATTAAATAAGTAATGATTGTCGTGAGATAGAGGTTTGAATTGATCCGTCGATATTTCGTAAAACTTTACCATTTCCTATTTTATTAAGCATCGTATGCTGTTAATTCTGAAACTATTTTCAATAACTCAGCGTTGGATTCAGCATCATACTTCACAAACCCACTGTTTGCAATGAGTGAAATCCTTAAGCATTCAATCCAAGTGTAGTATTTTTCAAGCATAACTGATGCTGAGTCGAATGCATCTTCAGAGTTAAATAGCTTTTCAATATCATTACTTGGTTGCTCTTTGTTTTTAAGAAAATGTCTAAAAGTGTGGAAGTTTGGAAGAGTTTCAAGCTCTTCAAAAACATCCTCACCGTGAAAGTGAAGATCAAAGTTATTTACTAAATCATTAATCACAGCAGCAGATGTTTCTGCTAAAAAATCCTCAACTCCATAATTAGAGCCTACTTCTGAAATAACACCATTCGTTATTTTTACTAGTTTTTGTTCTATCTTCTTTATTAAAATGATATCCACTAGATGCTCCGTAACAAATGAAATATCTGCCATTGAAATATTATTTGCAGTAAAGAAGCTAAAGTCTGCTTTTTCGAACAACTTTTCTTTCCATTCACTTAGAATTAATGAAACATAATATTCAGCTTTCGATTTTGGTTTTTCATAGTTAAAAAGTTCGTTTTTATTAATTCCTTGAGATTCAATAAAACTCTCTACTTCTTCTTGAGTTGAAACCCAAAGTTCTTGTTTTAAAATTTCAATAACTTCTTCATAAGATTTCACCTCTTTTAAGGAAGGGTATTGATTAACTAAAATCTTCATAGTGTCAAGTTGATTTATCTTTTCATTTGATACATCGACTTCCATGCTTCTATTCAATAGATTAAATAAAGCTACAGGATCAATAGACAGCAGATTCACAAATTTATTAAATGCGAACTTATCTTTCTTTAAAACCAGATTAAATGAAGACTGTAAAGAGTTAACCTTTTGCATCTTTGCTTTTCTTGTTTCCTCTATATCGTCCGAATGCGTATATTTTTCAAAGTCTGTTTTTAGTTCTTGTAATAACTGATTAATCTTAGTGATATAATAATTCACTTTTGAGTAATTACTAGAAACTTTATTTAAGTTCTCTATAATCAACTCGGATCCATCTTTATTTAAACTTATTGTTTCGGCCCAAACTTTTTCAGGGTCAATAAAGTGTTTTTGTACAAAATCAAATGATAAAAATGAACTTTTCAATTGTTTTAAAAAGGCTACTCTATTTTCATTCACTGAAATTTCTACACCACTGGTTTCAAATCCATAAAATGTATCAGTAGAGTATTTAAAATCTCTAAGCATGTACATGTTGTTAAAGGATTTATTAGTCAACGTCCAATTTGTATCCCAATCACGACTTTGGCCAACTATCTCACCTTTAAAGAAACGATTAAATCGGGTGTCCCATTTATAATCTAAAGAGTTAAGGCTCTCTTTAAAGTTAATATCATTTGTAGTGTCAAACCTTATTTGATTATTGAAGAAAGTGTAGATTAAGAATAGTGGAGGACACTCAACATCTTGCAATGCCTCTGTTCTTTGTTGAACAGTTGTACCAATATTACCAGCAATCCAATTTCCAAGCAAATCTGGGATTTCGTTAACATCTAATTGCTTGTCATTTGTACAAAACAGTAGGTTGTTAATATTAAATTCATCTGTATACTTATTAAATAAATAAGACACTTTCCCTCTTAGAAGCATATCAGGAATAATTACTTCTGTTATTTCATCTGGTTGTAGTGCCAATCTGCTTCTTGCTCCTGGAAAATCTAATAAGTCAGAGTTCTCAAGAAATGGCTTATCATTCACTAGTTCTGAGGACACCGTAAAAATCAATTCTTTTATAAGGGCAGCTAAGAATGGACGAGTAATTTCTACTTCAGCACCGTTGGCCTTCTTTACTGTAGTTACGCTTTTATCAACATTCATTTCTTTTAATCGCTTTACATCTAGAATTTCACCATTCTCTCTTAATACCTCATCAAACTTAACAAATACATAATCTTCAAATTCAAAACGTTTTAAATTATTAAACAAATCAATCAACAACTGGCTTAAGTGAGCATCTTTATTCCATAAAACACTAAATAGCTCAACCCACTTCTCACTTGAATAACCATTGATAATTTGCGCAATTCTTTCAAAGAAGTTTACTTCACTGAGTGATTCAAATGTGAGGGTATATTTGTCAATGTGTTTATCTAAATAACTTTTTATTTCTAAAACATCAAACTCTGTTAGGTTCTGTTGCACTTCTCCTTGGTACTCCTTTTCATAAATTTTTAAACTTTTATCAATCTGTACAGGATCGAAATGGTTGTTAATCTTCTTAAGATCTAGGAAGTATGTATCTATGATCATAATAAGCAAATCCTTAGGAGAGAGTAGCCTTACTTCTATAGGAAAGTCTTCAAATTTCTCATTTTTATCAATTGTAAATCGCGTAACAATTCCTGTACTTTCAGCTCCAGTACCCGTCGGGTTAATTTCCTTTAAGAAATCATATTTCTTCTCTTTATTTCTTATTTCTAAAGGACTATCCTCAGAGCTAAGTAGATTTTTAATAAGATATGACTTGCCTACTTGGCTTGCCCCAAAAACAGCCATTACGGGCTTATCATCAATGTTCTTAACTATCTTATTGAATGTGTTTTTAGTGTTCTTTAATTTTAAAAGGAAGTGATTTCTCTCTTCATATTTTAAATTATTTTCAACCCAACTAATTCCATCATTAAAGGTAGAAACTGAATCCCCAATAAAATTCTTTATTTTATCTATATCGCTATTTGAATAATTTCTCATGCTCTTATCTTCAAATTCCTAATGTAAATTCACAATTATCTAACCAATACTCATGTTGATCCCCAAGTGTCTGGTACTCTAATTTAAAGTACTTAGTAGGATAGTTATTACCATCTGAATCTATAACATCGTCGATTTTCAACTTTTCTTTAGAAACATCATATTCTCTTGACAGCGTAAGTTCAATAGGAATGTTTTGTTCTAACCTATTTCTCTTTTTGTTGGCTGACTCTTCATTTCCATTAGAGCTTCTTTATATCTCATCAAAATCGATTGTTATATTGTATAAATCTGAGATTGGATAATCTTTCACGTTGAATCTCGCAAAACCAAAGCTAAACGGAAAGTGTCTTATGTTTATCGTATTCTCATCTTGAGATGGTGATAAAATCACTCGTGTACCATCAAAGTCCTTCTTAATAATATAATCTGCTGTAGAAATCAGTTTCTGTTTAATTACTTCGGTATTAAACTCTAAGTCCTCTAGCTTCTTCAAACGATTAGACATTAAAGATATCATAGAACCTACTGCAACCATGGTTTTAGAATCTTCAACAAAGCCTCTTTCATCAGCAAATGGATACCATTTTCCAATCCAGTAAGTATTCAGATTTATCAAATTGTTTTTAGGAATGTTTAAATACTTTAAAAATAAAGATTCTAGACTATTCAACTTTGAAGGTCTTCCAGATAAAACTACATAATCACATCTATAATGATTTAGGATAACACCTAGCTTCTTCACCATTCCATCAAAAACAGAATTTACTATTTGTTCTACTTTCTTTGATTGTATTGTCCATTTTAATTCTAAGAAATTAAACCCAAAGTACTTTTCAAAATACTTTATTAGCTCATCATTCTTGAAATGAGTCTCAGTGATTTCTTCAAATGTTTTAATTTCAGTCTCATCGCTATTCGCACTTTCCAAATAGTAAGTTGCAATAGGAGTAGCAACTTGTTTTATGAATGCTTTCCTCATTAGTTTTCCAACTAGTGCAATTTTATTGCTGTCTTGACCAAAGAAACCATTTAACTTATTAGAAATATCAGCATCATTCATTCCTAAGTCTTTCAGCTTATTTTGAATTACTCCAGTACAACCATCATCAGAAGTGTTTTCGATCTTACCTTGAATTACGATGTTTTGGATTAATTGCTTCATCAAATCATCTCCAGCTAATTTAAAGCTATCCCAATATATTGGTGAAGGCTTTAATTCAATCGAATTGTTTTGTGCGTTTAAGTTATAATCGGCAATCATAACATCAGAAGTTCCAGCTCCAATATCAATTGAACCAATAGTTAACTTCTCTTTATTCTTAAAGATGTAATTCTTTAAAACATAATTATTTCCTCTTAACTTTTTAGCCAAAAGGCTATAGAGAAACACTAACTGATTACTTGTTGCTTCATCATAAGACCAATCCTTTCTATCTTCCAACTGATCTAAATTCTTTTTCAGGTCCTCTATTGATGGAATAATCTCTGGCATTTCAAACCATGTTTTAGAGTCAAACATTGAATCGTAATACAAGGAAAAGTAGTTATTCAAAAGCTTACACGCCTCAACTGCTGCTTCTCTAAGTGCTATTTGCTCGTATTGAATCATAGCTGTTGGACATGAGATTGTAATTCTACGTAAAGAGCGAGGTGTCGTTAAGTTACCATGTTCTTTTCTAAACTCATAGGAGTTGATTTGAACATAAGCATGTGTTAATGCTTCTAAGAACACAAACTTCATTAATGAACTTTTTGAGAACAAAGACTTAGATCCAAACACATCACCTTTGGTCACTAAAGAACCATCAGACTTTAATTGCTCTGAAATTCCGCTTAGCTCAACTCTATTTACTTTCTTGTCCTTATCGGGGGCAAACTCCCACTCTGCTTCAGCAGGTGAGACATCCCAGAGGTATCTTTTCGGACTAGAGTTATAGGACTTTATTTCACGCCCTAAATCTAGATTAATACTGAATTGATTAATTAACTCTTCAGCTTCGTATCCAATTCTTACAAAGCTAGGTACAACAAATTTATTGTTGTGATACTTATCCTCTTTTACATCCCCAAATGAAGCTTTTTTGAATATCAGATTCATTGGAAAGGGATTCTGATATTGTTTAAATGGATTGCTATAATCTTGAACTAATAATTTCTTAACTCTACTAAAATCGAATCCAGCATCATTTTGATTTTCAAAAATCAATGCACAAGTCGCTGAATTACCAACATCAACAACTAAGTCTACTGGGATTTTCTTGGCTTCGTCTGAATACAATTGAATCTCTGGAATACTTTTAAGAGAATGCAACCACTTAACAAGCATTAAATAATGACCTATATATTGTTTATAAGGTTGCTCAGTTCGCATTTCCTCATTCTTGCCATAAAACATATCTGCAATATACTCTTCGATCCATTGAGTTAATGTATCCTTTGAGAATAAGAAGCTACTGAGTAGATTTTCATTGTTATTGAGAGTATGGATATTTTCATTGGGATTCAAACTCAATTGAGGACTCGTTTTATCTGTTTCGTCCTTAGAAAGGCTAGTATCTACAGCTAAAACAATTTTAACTTTTGAATAACTCTCATCACATTCAAAGTAGACTCTTACCCAATCCGTAGGGAAGATTAAATCCTTATTTATATTGTTGTTTTTAAAGTATGGAAGTGGAATCCATTTCTTTTGAAATCTTTTTAATGCTGTTTTTATATCTGTTACCGCAAAGACACTATCCTCTGGCACTTTAGTACATGAAGTAAGGTCTGCATCTTCCTTTAATCTATTGGTACTTTCAATAATAAATTTATTGTCTATCAACTCCTGTCTGGAGTAATAAGACTCGTCTCCCTCTGTTATGACTCTATATAACGGGCTGTATGTGAAACTAAGAATTGAGTGATCAAATGGCTGATGATAGTATAGCCTAGAGTTTCGGCCAAACTCCAAATCTATATTACTTGAAAATTTATAATATTGGATGCTAGAGTTTGCAATTAATGATATCCTTTGCATGTTTATTTATTCTATATTAAAGTAACTAATATCCTCTAATTCATTTATGAGTCGTCGCCATCTATCTAGATTTAATCTTGATTAGATAAAGAATAAAGTTAATGAGACAGCGATTTAGCAATTATTGGTTTCACATAAATTAAGTAGACCCCTAAAGTAAGTATTATTTATAATTAAAGCTCACAATAGGACATTAAAATAGTTTCTTTTGAACTTCTACCCGTTCTATAATCCCCCCTCTCATTCCCACAACAATTCTTCATTAATAAAACCACCTAGGGATAAACACTTATTGAAGAATTGTTTTAATTTTGATAAAAAATAATTCACTTAAAAAAACACACTTATGATATTAGGAGTAATGGGACCATTTCAGATGCTATTAATTGGTATATTAATCCCTGTTGGAATTTTCCTTCTAGGTTTTTACTTAGGAAAAAAAGCTGGTTATATTAAAAGAGTTAAAGAAACAGAAAGTAGAAATCGGTAAATCTTCCTCACTTTTCATTTTTAATTAAGCAATCAAAACTTAGATTTCTAAATAGGCTATTTTTTCTTTTAAAATAGATTAAAACCGCCATTAATCTTAGAATATAGGATAAAACCTTTAATATAGTCTAAATGATTACACCGAATCAATCCCCCCGTCCCCATCCAAAAACTTTACCTACTTTAATCAATTCAATAAAACACAAAGTATCCACCCGAGCAACTACACCCCCAAATTTTCAGGGAACAAGTCTTGTAATTTATTGCACGGATAGTCGGCGATTACTTCGAGCACTTTATTGAGCCATTTCTCTGGGTTTACACCAT
>Ga0079223_10001819_pt1 | contig 12945 bp, 12 predicted proteins | sample Stecom2011_FD_75072 | JGI IMG/M metagenome (GOLD analysis project Ga0079223, IMG submission 75072) | Agricultural soil microbial communities from Utah to study Nitrogen management - Steer compost 2011 | ecosystem: Environmental > Terrestrial > Soil > Agricultural land | place: USA: Utah... | reverse complement strand
TGACGGTAGCCTCGCCCAGCTGTGTTCCTAGCCAGCTCTGTGCTGACAGTCGATTGGTTGACACCCAGAGAAGATGCCATCTCTCTTTGGCTCAAACCCCTTTTAATCAGCACTGTAATCTGGCATCTTTGTTCATAGGCCAGCTGGTTGTATTGTTTTGTCATCACTTAATCTCTTGCCGGAGAAAAAGCGACGAGCTTACCTTCAGCTGGCCCCTTTTTCTACCTGATTAGGTGATGCACTTCGGGTTTGAATCCAAGTCTTATAAAAGCATAAAAAACACAAACCACCGCTTGTCTAGCTCCTTAAAAGTCACCTGTGCACTTTTACTCTGTCGAGCGTTTAATCCATTTTAAAAGCGCGCAGGTGTGATCCTTTAAGCACGACTTAAAAAGCGATGGGTTTGCAGTCGTTGCGTGCAACTTGTTTGTAAAAATCGTCCATGCCGCCCATGCGGCAGCGCTCGAGGATGTGCTCTGCGCTTATGGCGCGTACCTCGGCGCAGGGTTTGCAAACAATGATCTCGGCGTTTTTGTGGGCAAATACTTCAGCAAATTTGGCGGGTGGGCCGCAGGGGACGACTCTTTCGTGGCAGCCGGGTACGGCTAGGGTGACGGCGTCGTGAAATAAAATGAGTGTGATTGTGTCGCCGGCGGCTAGGGCGGTGCTGGCAAAAATAAAGGGGATAACCGCGCGGGTTGGGTCGGCTGGGCCCCAGGTGGTGGAGATTGCGTAGTGCATAGGTAGCTCCTGTGGTGTTTAAAGGTAAACGTTAGCTCATAGTCTAGTACACAGCGCCGGCGGTTGGGCCGATGTTACGCTGGTTGATCTGTGGCTTCATCGTGGTAATGGTAAGCGTAGTAAACCACCGGGATGACCAACAGTGTTAACAGCGTGGATACGGCAATGCCAAATATTAAAGAGACCGCTAGGCCACTAAAGATTGGGTCGTCGAGGATAAAAAAGGCGCCCATAGTGGCCGCGGCGGCGGTGAGCAAAATGGGCCGGGCGCGTACCGCCGCGGCATTAATAACCGCAGTGGCTAGGGGTTTTCCGGCTTGTTGTTGGTGCTGGACAAAGTCCACCAGCAGGATCGAGTTGCGTACGATAATCCCCGCTAAGGCAATCATGCCGATCATGGAGGTGGCGGTAAATTGTTTATCCAGCAGGGCGTGACCGGGCAGTATGCCGATCAGGGTTAACGGGATGGGGGCCATGATAATAAGCGGTAAACCGTAAGAGCGAAACTGGGCTACTACCAATAGGTAAATTAAAATTAACCCCACCGAGTAGGCGATACCCATGTCGCGAAAGGTTTCGTAGGTGATTTGCCACTCGCCGTCCCACTTTAAGCTCCAGGCGTAGGGGTTGTCGGGCTGGCTGGTCCAGAACTGGGCCAGAGGCGCGCCTTTGATATCGCTGTTGTTGAGCGTCGCGCTGGCCTCTAGCATGCCATACAGCGGGCTGTCGAGCGGGCCTGCTATGTCGGCGTAAACGAAAGCTACCGGCAGTAGGTCTTTGTGGTAAATGGTTTGGTCTCGGGTGGTTTCGCGAAATTGGACCACCTCGCTTAAGGGCACCCGCGCGCCGCTTTGGCTGATCAGCAACAGTGACCCGAGCAGCGCCTGATTGGCTTTGTCGGCCTCGTTTAGCTCTAGCCGAATGGGGATTGGTGCCTTGCTGGCGTTGCCGTGTAGGTAGGTTACGTCGGTGCCGGACAGGGCGGCGGTTAGGGTGTCGGCAATGGCTTGCTGACTAACGCCTAAACGCGCGGCGCGCTGGCGGTTAACCTCGGCCACCAGTTTGCGCTGGGGTGCTTCGATATCGTCGTCGATGTCGACAAGGTGCTCGGTGCGCTCAAAGACGCTGCGAACCTCTTTGGCTACTTCCATTTGGCCACGGTAATCTAAGCCGTACACCTCGGCCACGATGGGCGCCATGACGGGCGGGCCGGGGGGTACTTCAACTATTTTGACGGTGGCGCCAAATTCGCGGCCAATGGTTTGCAGTGGGGCGCGTAGCGTACGGGCAATATCGTGACTGTTGCGCTGGCGTTTATCGAGATCCACCAAGTTGATTTGAATATCACCTTGATGGGGCTCTTGGCGCAGGTAATATTGCCGCACTAAACCGTTAAAGTTGATGGGCGAGGCGGTGCCGCTGTAGGTTTGGTAATCGAGTACCTCGGGTACGGTTTCGAGGTAATCCCCTAGGGCGTTGAGTACTCGGTTGGTTTGCTCGAGGGGCGTGCCCTCGGGCATCTCGAGCACTACCTGAAACTCGGATTTATTATCAAAGGGCAGCATTTTTAACACCACCGCCTGAAACCCCACCAGCGCTACAGAGCCGCCGATCAGCACCAGCAGGCCCACCAGCAAGCCAACACGGGCGCGGCGCCCTTGGCGAGCGCGTAAAAAAGGCGTCATCAAGCGCTGAAATAACCGATGGCCAAAGCTGGCGCTGTGGTCTTGCTCGCTTGGCTCTGGGTGGGGCTTGGCCCGGGCAAACAAGCGGCGGTAAAGCCAGGGGGTAAACACAAAAGCGACAATCAGGGAGATCAGCATGCCCATGCTGGCGTTGATCGGAATCGGCGCCATGTAGGGGCCCATCAAGCCGCTGACAAACGCCATGGGCAGCAGTGCGGCTATCACCGTAAAGGTGGCTAAAATCGTGGGGCCACCTACTTCCTCGACAGAGTAGGGGATGCCCTCGGTTAGGGTGTTTAAGTTGCCGGTAGCGCGTCGGTGGATGTTCTCGACCACCACTATGGCGTCGTCCACCAAGATACCAATGGAAAAAATCAAGGCAAATAACGACACTCTGTTGAGGGTAAAACCATAGGCCCAAGAGGCAAATAAAGTGATGGCCAAGGTCACCACCACGGCGGCGCCCACCACCACGGCTTCGCGCCAGCCAAGAAACACCAGCATTAATAGCACCACCGAGGCGGTGGCAAACAACAGCTTTTTAATTAAGGTTTGCGCTTTGTCGTTGGCGGTTTTGCCATAGTTACGGGTGACGGTGGCGTTGATGCCCTCGGGCACAAAAGTGCCTTTTAAATGCTCAAAACGCTCGATAACTTGCTGCGCTACCTCTACCGCATTGGCGCCGGGTTGTTTGGCCACGGTAATGGTGACGGCGCTTTGGCGGGGCAGAGATAAATCGTGGGCCGGGCCCATGCCAAAGCTCACATATTGCTCGGGTTGATCTGGCCCTAGGGTGATCTCGGCGACGTCCTGCAAGAATATCGGGCGGTCTTGGTTTATACCGATTACCAGCTCGGCGACGTCGCTGGCGCTGCTCAGAAAGCTTCCAGCCTGCACTTGTATGACTTGGTTGTTGACCACCACATTGCCCGCCTCGCGGGAGATGTTTGAGGCCATTAATGCCTGGCTTAGCGCTTGGATATCTAAACCGTAACCGGCCAGTTTTTGCGGGTTTAAACGCACATTGACCGCGCGGGTGGGGGCGCCGATGGTGTTGATGTCCCGTGTTCCTGGTACTCGCTGCAGCTCGGTCTCTATGGTGTGCGCCACCCGCGCCAGCTGGTGCGCACCTACTTCTGGGTCGTCGCTCCAAAGGGTGCCGGCTACGATGGGTACATCATCTATACCCATGGGTTTGATTAAAGGCTGACCGATACCCGCGTTGGCGGGTACCCAATCTTGGTTAGAGTAAAAGGCGCTGTAGAGCCGGACTATGGTGGTCTGGCGGGTTTGGCCCACCTCAAACTGCACAGTGAGCACCGCCATGCCAGGGCGAGAGGCAGAGTAAATGTGCTCGACACCGGCAATCTCCGAGAGGATTTGCTCCGCTGGAGTGGCCACTAATTGCTCTACCTCTCGGGCCGATGCGCCTGGATAGGCAATAAACACATTGGCAAAGGTCACATCGATTTGTGGCTCTTCTTCGCGGGGTGTGACCAGTACGGCAAATAGGCCCAGCAATAAACCCACTAAAGCCAGCAGCGGGGTGATCTCACTGGTTAAAAATTGCCGTGCAATTAAACCCGACAGTCCAAGGCGGGGCTTATCACTCATGGCTGTGTCGCTCCTTTAAAGCGATACCCGCTGCAATGGGGTCAAGGGCAACCTGCTCACCGGCGTCTAAGCCCGATAGGATTGCTCGCTGCTGTTGCGGTGTTAGCTCGCCGGTACGGATTTGACGCAGCTCAATGCGATGATCTGGGTGCACCACATAAATGCCGGTAACCTCACTGCGTTGTACCACGGCCGAGGCGGGCACCAGTAATAGGTTTTGCTCGGCACGCTTAAAAGCTACTGTGACCAAGGTGCCGGGAAACACCTGGTGGTCGCCCTCGGGCAGGGTCACTCGGGTACGAAAGGTGTGGCTGCCTTCACTGGCTGCCGGTGAGATACGCACTTTAGTGGCTTTAAGGCTGGTGTTGTCGGGTAGCAGCACACGCGCCTCGCCATGGGTGCGCAAGGGGCCAGCCAGCGACTGAGGCACCTCGACCAGTGCGCGTAAATGCTCTAGTGATAAACCGGTAAGTAACGGTTGGCCTGGGTTAGCGGTTTCGCCAAGCTCGATGTGGCGCTCCTCAACAATGCCACTGTAGGGCGCTCTTACCAGTGTGCGCTCGAGGTTTTCTTGTGCCGTGCGAATGCCGGCGTCGGCGGCATTAACTCGCGCTTGGGCCGACTCGTAAGTAGAGGTTAAGCGGTCCAGATCGGCTTGGGCAATCAGTTTTTGCTCGAACAGAGTTTGCCCCCGTTGGTAGGATTGCTGGGCTTCGGTTAATAAAGCGCGGGCCTCTTGCAAGTTTGCCTGCGCGGTGGCCATGTGTGCCTGTTGCTCGGCATCGCGAAAGCGCACAATCACCTGGCCTTTTTCGACGTAATCGTCCACGTCAAAGGGCAGCTCCATCACCCGAGCGCTAACCTCTGAGGATACCGTGGAGCGATGCACAGCCTCGAGCACGCCGTCTAAACGGGTTTCTTCGGCCACCGTGGTGAGCTTTACTGGATAGGTCTCGAGCACTGGTGCTGATCGCTGCGGTGCCGGCGTATGGGAGGTATCTGGCTCGGAGCAGGCAGGCAGAAACAAGAGCATAAAAACAAGCGCAATCCAGCTTTTCATGTGTGTTAATTCCATGGGGTGATCGAATATCGCTATTATCTATTGTAGGTAGTATGTCTAGGACTATACCCTCGCGGTTTGATGTACATCAAGATTAAGGGTGGGTAAGGCATCTTTTACTTAAGGGGTATTGCCGGGGGGCAAGCCAACCGGTTTGATGCCGCTCATTTACAGCCACTTAGTCGGCTTCGCCGTCTTTGGCTCACAGCGATATTAGTGCTTCTTTTGTTGTTCCGTGCTGGCGTTGCGCCGAGCACGGAATGACCTTGTAGGTGCTGGAGTGTTTTTTAGCAAAGTAATAATAAGCTGCGCCTTTGCTCGACAACATATGTATAAACTGCCTATGCAACGTTGTTTACACTGGGTCTGTTTGCCTCTGGCGGTTTACTCGGTTTCGGCGTTGATGTCTTGAAAGGCTTTGATCAAGGTGTCGGCTTCTTGAGCGCCCGAGATCAGGTATTTACCGTTGATGATAAACGCCGGCACGGCGGTAACACCGTTGTTCTGGTAGGTGGCTTGATCGTCGCGCACGGCTTGGGTGTACTGATCAGAGTGCAACACTTTTTGCGCCTGGGTTGGGTCTAGGCCAATAGCGCTGACGCAGCGCAGCAGTACCTGGTGTTGGGATACGTCTTCGGCCCTGCCAAAGTAAGCGTCAAACAGGGCGAGCTTCATGGCAGTTTGCAAGCCTTGATCACCGGCCCATTTTACCAAGCGGTGAGCATCAAAGGTGTTGCAGGTTAAGCGTTCTTGCAGTTTGCTAAAGTTGATACCAAGGTCGCTGGCGATTCGCATTAGGTGGTCTTGGTTGGCGCGCATGTCGGCCTCGGTGCCGTCGTATTTTCGTGCCAGCGCCGGCAGTATGGACTCGCCTTTGCCGCTGTGGTTGGGGTCTAGCTCAAACGCATGCCATAGCACGTTAAACTCGAACTCTGAGGCCAGCTGCTGCATCGCTTGCTCTAACCGGGCGTAGCCGATGGCGCACCAAGGGCAGGCGATGTCAGAGACGATGTCGATGTGAATCTTGCGCATAGTCAATCCTGTTGCTTAATAAAAAGTTAGCTTGTGATCACTTTAGCACGTGAGCAGTGTCGTTTGCCCTGAGAGGTTGTGTGAGCTTTGTACATTATTGTTAATGGCCACGAGTGGTTGTTGGGTTGGTCAACTTGACCCAATGCTTGGCTTCAGCGACCCTAAGCGTACTGTCGATAATCCATAATCTGTAAACGTAAAAACTCATGACCTCTACACTGCATTGCTTGTATTCCTTTCGTCGTTGCCCTTACGCCATGCGCGCCCGCTTGGGGTTGTTGTTTGCTGGGCTTAGGGTAGAGCTGCGTGAGATTGTATTAAAAAACAAACCGCCACAGATGTTGGCCATTAGCCCCAAAGGCACGGTGCCGGTTTTGCAGCTTGCCGATGGTACCGTGATCGATGAAAGCCACGATATTATGCTGTGGGCGCTGCAACAAAATGACCCTCATGGGCTGTTGAACACTGTCGTTTTGCAGCGGGCCGAGGCTTTGATTAAGCACAACGGTCAGGAGTTTAAGCACTGGCTGGATCGCTACAAATACGCCGACCGTCACCCTGAGATGAGCCAAACCGAGTACCGCTTGCAAGGTGAGCGCTTTTTGCAAACGCTCGAGCAACAGCTAAGCAGGCATCGGTTTTTGTTAGGCGCTACCACGAGCATTGCCGATATTGGCATTATGCCTTTTGTGCGGCAGTTTGCGCATGTGGATCGAGAGGTGTTTTACGCTTTGCCTTATCCGCGGTTGCAGCAATGGCTTGAGTACTGGTTGCAGCAGCCCATGTTTGTGCAGGCTATGATCAAATTTAAACCGTGGCAAGAGGGCGATGAGCAGGTGGTATTTCCCTCTTAAAGGTGGCCGGCGTCAAGCGCCAGTCGTGTTAAACTTTGCCATTTTTTACTGGCTCTTTCGCATGTTTACTTTCTCTCGTTTGCCACCTTTGTGGCTGTTGTCGCTTGTTACCGTTATTTGGGCGTTTAGCTTTTCGCTGATTGGTGTTTATTTAAGCGGCGAGGTGGACAGTTATTTAGCGGTTTTTGTGCGTGTATTTTTGGCGTTGTTGGTGTTGCTGCCATTTTTTAAACCCCGCGAGGTTGCGCCTAAGCTGTTACTGGCGCTAACGGCAATTGGCGCTGTGCAGGTAGGGTTAACGTATCAGTTTTTGTACCATGCCTTTGCTTATTTAAGTGTGCCTGAGGTGTTGTTGTTTACCATTTTCACTCCGCTTTGGATTACCTTAATTGATGAGGTGCTGCTGGGCAGGCGCTATTTGCCCTTGCGCTGGTGGTTGGCCTCGGGTTTGGCGGTATTCGGCGCGGCTATTATCCGCTATCAAGGCATTAATGCCGATGCGCTTAGCGGCTTTTTATTAATCCAAGCGGCTAATCTTTGTTTTGCTCTGGGGCAGGTAGGCTATAAAAGATTGCCGATTCATAAACCGTTGCAGCAATTAAATACCTTTGCCTGTTTTTTTCTGGGCGCTACTTTGGTGTCGGGTATTGGCTGCTTGCTGTTTGCCGATTGGCGCCTAAAGCCAGACACTGTCTTGCAATGGGGCGTGTTGATTTGGCTTGGCTTAGGGGCCTCGGGGTTTGGTTATTTATGTTGGGCCATGGCCAGCAAGCGCGTTAATACTGGCCAGTTGGCGACAATGAATAACTTACTAATCCCGGCGGGGCTGTTAGTGAATATCTTGTTTTGGGGGCAAAGCACGGATGTAACGCGACTGCTGATCGGCGGATCGGTTATTGCGTTCTCTGTGTGGGTTTGTAATCCGAGGCGAGTGGTTGGAATGTGAAAGAGTGCGCCACAGCAGTCTTAATGTTTGCTAAAGGCGCGCTGCTTACAGTAAGGTTACTGCGGCCGTTTTGGCCAAAATGTATGCACAAAATGGAGTTTTTATGGGACGAATTTTTAGCTTGCCTATCATCGCGGCCACGAGCGTTTTATTAATGACCGCTTGTAGCGATACCGAAAATCCTAGTATGGATGGAATTATGGCAACCATTGAGAAAAATGGTTTTAGCTGCAAGGCAACAAAACGCTTACCCAAAAAAGCTAAAGAGGTTGGTGAGTGTCGCTCCACTACCGACAAATACCAAAAGCTCATCATAAGCAAATGGCATGATCGCGACGATCGTGAGTAATTGTTTCGGCATAAAGTTCCCTCTGATTGTGGTCGTTTTCATATCAAAGAGGCAATGCGCTGGTCGACCTCGGGGGATTGGTTTTTAGTGGCCGGGGGCAATCAAGAAAAAGATGTAAAAGCGTTAAAAGCTGTCACTCAAGCCCTTGGGTTTGAGTACCAAGAGGCCCCTTGCCATTAGAGCTTGAGGCAGCTGGCAGAGCGTTGTCCGTTAGCCCGACAAGACAGCGCCTGTGCGTACTTCTTAAGACATGGTAGCTTTTTGTCGCGAGCTGGCTGGCTTTACGCGGATATTATTGGGCGGCTTTAGTAGCGGCTGCTAAAAAGCGTTGAGATTTTAATGTTTAGCTGGCACGCCACTGATTGCTTATCGTTACTATCAGCGGCTTGAGTATCAACCGCGCTTAAGTAAAACGTTCTTCTAGGTATTGAATAATATCACCCGATTCGTACATCCAGGTGGTGCTGCCGTTTTCGTCAATGCGCAAACAGGGGACTTTGACCCTGCCGCCGCCTTGCTCTAACTCGTCGCGATAGGGGCTGCCTGCCTGTGCGTCGCGAGTCTCGATCGGCAGATTTAAACGGTGTAAGGCGCGTCGGGTTTTAATGCAAAAAGGGCAGGCATAAAATTGGTACAACGAAAATCCTTTTAACTGCTCTTCAATTTGTGCTTGTTCTTCTGGTGTGCGTTTCAGTTTGCGTGGGCGTGTGATCCAGCTGATGAAAGCGATCATACGACCAAGGCCTTCACGCAGTAGCTTAACGAGTAACTTCATCACAGTTCCTATAATTAATGGCTGATGGGTGGGTACTTAGGTGTAGATTATAACCGCGCGCTTGAAGGCTCGATGCTGTCAAGCCGTTGTTGTGCTGGCGCTGTACCCAATGGCTGCGAGCCGCATTCTATCATTTTGCAGCGTAAGACGTGCAGCTAAGTGCAACGGCCAAGCGGGGTTATCGGTGTAACCGCAGGGGTTTGGTTTATTGTTGTTTGTAACTGTTACTATAGTGCCCTTTAATCGCCTCTTAACCCCTACTAAAGCAGGGGTTAAGAGGCCTAGTGTTGCTCTAAAGCGTTAGCACGAGTTTTTAAGGAGTTTTGCATGAGCTTTCCTAAACTGGGCAATATGGCCCCAGCGTTTACTTTGCAAGATCAAACTGGTGAGAAGGTCAGCTTAAAAGACTTTCGCGGTAAGAAGAATGTGGTTTTGTACTTTTACCCTAAGGCGATGACGCCAGGGTGTACCACCCAAGCATGTGGCTTGCGGGATGCTCAGGCAGAGTTGGATAAGCTCGATGCGGTGGTGTTGGCGCTAAGCCCTGACCCGGTGGCCCGATTAGCAAAGTTTGTTGAAAAACATCAGCTAAATTTTACCTTGTTGTCGGATGAAGATCATGCGATTGCCGATAAATACGGCGCTTGGGGATTAAAAAAGTTTATGGGTCGAGAGTATATGGGGATACTGCGCACCACCTTCTTTATTAATAAAGAGGGGCGGCTTACGCATATCTTTGACAAGGTAAAAACAAAAACGCACGATCAGGACGTTCTGGCGTACTTAGCCGATAACAGAGAGTGCTAGAGTTGGCAGTATGGCTGGCAATATGTGACTCGGCGCAAAAAAATGCCGTATTGTTAACAAGAGGGCAATAAAAATATGTCAGATAGCCTATAATTTTAGGTTGGTGGTGTATAACGGCGTCTGAAAGTGACACTGATATATAACAGATCTTTCTATTGGCGGTGGTTTTCGCTTCTCAGGGATCTTAAACAATGGGTAAACACGTTGTCAGCGCTACTAACACCCATTATATTAATGCTCGGCACAAGGAGAACCTAATGATTCAGCTACAGCGACTTAATCCTGAGGTAACTGATGAGGATGGATTTGCCCGCTCGGGAATCCGTTCCTATCATGAGTATTTAATACTGGCAAAGTTGCCCGAGGTCGAGGGTGTTTCCGATCGAGTGTTAGAGGCTTTGCAAAAGCGCATTGGTCACGCGCCTATGGCGATTGAGCACATTGCGAACGATTTAAACCTATCAAAGCGCACTTTACAGCGCCGTTTGCAGCATCAGGGGGCAAGCTTTGCCCAGTTGCGTGATAGCTTGCGTTTTCACTACGCCATTAAGTATCTTATCGATGACCACATGAGCGTTGATGCCGCCTCAACGGCACTGGATTTTTCAGATCGGACCAGCTTTACCAATGCGTTTAAGCGTTGGACCAGCCTATCACCCAGCGTGTTTCGCAAATTGTTTCGCGATTACGCCTGAGGCCATCTTTATAAAAGGCTGCTGCAACAGCAGCCTTTTGTCTTGTTTTATCCGTTTATCAACGTTGGCAAAATCAATCAAACACGGTAGAGTTACGCCTCTTTTAAGCGACTGAGGTTTTCCCTATGGGTTTCTTTGTACAATCGGCTTGGGTATAGGGTCAGGCTGCTCCGCAAGGTGCGCCAATGTACGTTAACCTGCTGATGTTTGGCGGCCTGTTTTTGTTTATGTATCTGCTGATTATTCGTCCGCAGCGCAAGCGCCAAAAAGATCACCAGAATTTGGTTTCGAGCTTAAAAAAAGGCGATGAAGTTCTGTTGACCAGCGGCATGCTGGGCAAGCTGCTTAAGGTAGATGACAACTACATTGTGATAGAAACCGGTACCAATATTGAGTTGAAGTTTCAAAAATCAGCGGTCCACGCTGTATTGCCTAAGGGCACAGTTAAGTCTATTTAAGAGTTTCTGGCGTTTACGCCAATTTTTAACCCTCAGGGTCAGTTGTGTGACTCAAGCCGGAACAGCCAAAGGGCTTTGGCTGTTCCGGTTGGCTCGCTCTGGCCCTGTTCCCCGCTTAGTTATCGACGTCCCTTTAACTCGCCACACCGATACGCTTAGTCCTCAGCGGTAATTTTGATCGATACTTCCGTGCCTTAAAACTGTGCGTATTCTTGTTACCTGTGTAATGCTAGGCCCGTGTTTCACTTTAATAACGTTCAACCATTCGTTTAATAAGCCGTGAGTGATTTCTGCTTAGGCTTAATAAAGCGGCAGTGTGGGTGGATTTAAACGTTTGCTCACAAGGCCGCGTTACTTTTTTACCTTGGGGTATTAGCGCGCAGACGATGGCTGATTATGGCTTGGGGCTTTCGACTCTTAGTGTTAATAACGTTGTACAACGAGCCAATGTTAAGGCAATCAAATGGAATATGTGCACGGTTTGTTAAATGCGGTCAGTGGCCTTGTGTGGGGGCCGTTGATGCTGCTTTTGCTGTTAGGCACAGGCGTGTTTTTAATGCTGCGGTTAAAGGGGTTTCCGCTGCGCCGGCTGGGCACGGGCGTGCAGCTTTTGTGGCAGGGGCGCAAGCCTCAAGGGGTTGGTGATGTCAGCCCTTTTAATGCTCTTATGACGGCCATGGCAGCCACCGTGGGCACCGGTAATATTGTCGGTGTGGCGACGGCGATAGGACTGGGTGGCCCAGGTGCGCTGTTTTGGATGTGGTGTAGCGCGCTGGTGGGTATGGCGACTAAATACGCCGAGGCTGTGTGTGCGGTGCATTACCGTGAGCAAGACCCAGCGGGCCTAAGTGTGGGCGGGCCCATGTACTACATTAAAAATGGTTTAGGTGCACGCTGGCTTTGGCTGGGCACTGTGTTTGCCGTATTTGGCTGTGTGGCCGGTTTTGGTATTGGCAATACGGTGCAGGCGCACTCGGTTGCAGATGCTTTGCAAGGTGGCTTTAACATCCCCAAATTATTTACCGGTGTGCTGTTGATGGTTTTGGTCGCAGCGGTGTTGCTCGGTGGGGTAAAGCGTATTGCTCAGGTGGCAGGGCACTTGGTGCCATTTATGGGCGTTGCTTATATTACCGGCGGTTTGCTGGTGATCGCAGTGCACATTAACGCCGTGCCGGCAGCGTTGCTGCTGATTGTTAAAAGCGCGTTTAGTGGTCAGGCGGCCGCCGGTGGTTTTGCCGGTGCTGGGGTGGCTATGGCGATCCAGTTTGGTGTCGCCCGCGGTGTGTTCTCGAACGAGGCCGGGCTGGGCAGTGCGCCTATTGCCCACGCCGCCGCCGCTACTGGCAGTGCCGTGCGCCAGGGTATGATTGCCATGCTGGGTACGTTTATCGATACCTTGGTGGTGTGCTCTATTACCGGCATTGCCATTGTCGCCAGTGGCGCTTGGCAGGGTGATGCTAAAGGGGCGCTGATGTCGCAAACAGCATTTGCCAGTGCACTGCCTATTGGCGAGCTGTTTATTACCCTAACCATTGTGCTGTTTGCCTTTACCACGATGCTGGGTTGGAGTTATTACGGCGAGCGCTGCGCGCAGTATTTGTGGGGTACAAAAGCGATTACACCTTTCCGAGTTTTATGGGTGTTGGCCATTGGCGTGGGCGCTATGGCGAACTTATCGTTGGTGTGGATTATCGCCGATATTTTAAATGCACTGATGGCGATACCTAATTTAATAGCGCTGTTTTTACTGTCGGGTACAGTGGTGGCTTTAACGCGTCAATACTTAACGTCGGAGCAGGCGTTAACCCCTATCAAGAAAACCTAAAAGCAATTGGCCGGCCGTGGCAAGCCGGCAATTTTGCTCACCATTAGCGCCGGGTGTGGTGCAAATAAACCCATTAAGTAAATGCTGCGGCCTTTGTCTTTGCC
>Ga0079223_10001816_pt1 | contig 12950 bp, 8 predicted proteins | sample Stecom2011_FD_75072 | JGI IMG/M metagenome (GOLD analysis project Ga0079223, IMG submission 75072) | Agricultural soil microbial communities from Utah to study Nitrogen management - Steer compost 2011 | ecosystem: Environmental > Terrestrial > Soil > Agricultural land | place: USA: Utah... | reverse complement strand
TTGCAAGCCAATGTGCCGGCTTATGTCGCCCTGTTGGCCGCCGCCGGCCTGGCTATGAATCGTCCGATGGCGGCGGCGTTGACGCAAATCGTCGCTCTCCAGGGCAAGAATGACGGTGCGCTCCCGGGGTTACAGGCGCTGGACGAACTGCGCGATCCTGCGCTGCTTTCAGACAAGCCGCTCCAGCGCTTGTTCGACGAATACGTCGACCTCGAACGATTGGCGCATGGGCCGCCCCTGTATGTCGCGATCTATGAAAGCCGCGGCGCTTTCCTCGACGCGCTGCGCTGCCTCGCGGCGGAAGCCGGCGTCGCCGATACGCCGCCGTCGCGCTTTGTACATGTGCAGTCGCTGCCGGCAAACGAGCGCAGGAACGTATTGTTGGCCTCGGCAGCAATTCCCCTCCTGTATAAGGCTCGTCGGATCGAAGAAAGGCGCTATTCTGACGGAGGGCAGGGCGGGTGGCGAAAATCCCATGGCAATACGCCGATTACGCCGCTGCTCGATGCCGGTTGCCGGCAGCTCATCGTGACTCATCTGAGCGATGGGTCGCTGTGGAACCGGAATGATTTTGATGCCACGGTAATCGAAATCCGTCCGGAGAGCCGGATCGTGGCAGAAGACGGTGTGATGGCGGGCGCCCGCGCCACGCTGGGTTTCGACAGATCGAATATTACCCGGCTGATCAACCTTGGCCATGAAGACACTCTACGCTGCGTTGGCAGGGTCGTGCGCACGGCTCGTGGCCGGCAGGCGCTGCAACGCATGGAGGAGAGTCGTAGCGAGGCCGTGCGCGTGGAAGAGGCCGCCGACGCCCGGCTTGCCGAAGCATTGAGCCGGCTTCGTTGAGCCGGGAGGGCTTACGCGCGCTGCCGTTCGCCGGTGCCTTACAATAGCTGCCCGAGCGCCTGTATTCCTATCCGATACCATGTCCACCCCCACCTCCGTCTCGCCGCTGGCACAGTGGCTTTCCTACCTCGAAACATTGCACCCCACCGCCATCGACATGGGGCTGGCGCGCATCACCGAAGTTGCGAAACGGCTGAACCTGCAGCTGCCCTGCGTGCGCATCACGGTGGGGGGCACCAATGGCAAGGGCTCCACGTGCGCCATGCTGGAAGCCATTTACCTGGCGGCCGGTTACAAGGTGGGCACGTATACGTCGCCGCATCTGGTGCGCTACAACGAGCGCATTCGCCTGAACGGCGAGCAGGCCGACGACGCCTCGATTGTCGAACAGTTTGCCCGCATCGATGCCGCGCGCGGCGACATCACGCTCAGCTATTTCGAGTTTTCCACCCTGGCCGCCATGCTGCTGTTCGAGGCTCGTGGCGTGGACGTCGCCATTCTTGAAGTGGGCCTTGGCGGTCGCCTCGATGCCGTGAACATCATTGACGCCGATTGCGCCATCGTCACCAGCGTGGATATCGATCACCAGCAGTACCTGGGCAGCGATCGCGAACAGATCGGCTGGGAGAAGGCACACATTTTCCGCCGCGGCCGGCCTGCCATTTGCAGCGATCCGATGCCCCCGCAACGCCTTATCGATTACGCCGCCGGTATCGGGGCAGACCTCTGGTTGTTCGGGCGTGACTTCAATTATTCCGGAGACCGTCTGCAATGGGCCTACGGCGGGCGCAGCCAGCGTCGCGCGAGCCTTGCTTACCCGGCATTGCGTGGCGCCAACCAGCTGCTGAATGCTTCGGCGGCGCTTGCGGCCATCGAGGCGCTGCGCAGCAGCCTCGCCGTGCCGCAGCAGGCCGTGCGTGTCGGTCTTTCGCGGGTCGAGTTGCCCGGGCGCATGGACATTCTCCCCGGGTTACCTGCCATTGTGCTCGACGTGGCACATAACCCGCACGCCGCTGCCGCGCTGGGGCAAAGCCTCGACGCCATGCAGTCGTATCCTGCCACCCATGCCGTGGTGGGCATGTATGCCGACAAAGATGTGGAAGGCGTGATACGGCGCATGGCGACGCGCATCGATCACTGGTATTGCGCAGGCCTGGAAGGTGAGCGTGGCCTGTCGGCCGAGAAGCTCGCGCAGATCGTCAGGCGGGTTACAGGAAACAGGACGCCTGCGTCGGCATCGGCATCCGCAACGGCGAACGATGGCATGGCGCCCATCGTGCTGCCGCCGCAGGCCCAACCTGCCGAGTCTTCGGGCCCGGGGGTCAAACCCGCTGCCCGCCCGGTGGCACAGCGTCGTACGGTCACCGTCAGTGAGTGGCCTGACCCGGTCGAAGCCTTCCGCGCCGCCCGTAAGGCGGCGTCCGACAATGATAGAATTGTGGTGTTCGGCTCGTTTTCCACGGTCGGTCCCGTGCTGGCCGATCTGGGCAGGGAAGGGGTCTAGCCCGGGCACACCCCCGGTGGGTTCATACATACGCATAGGTCAAGAGCGTTCATGGGATTCTTTTCGCGCAATGAGTCGTCCGGCTCTTCCGGTCGGCGCAGTTCGTCACGAACCAGCAGCGAAGCCCAGGCAGCTGAACTGCGTGTAAGGGCGCGGCGCCGCCTGATCGGTGCCCTGGTGCTCGTGCTTACAGCGGTCATCTTCGTGCCCATGCTCTTCGATGCACCGCCCGAAGAAGATCTTCCCACACCTGTGGTACTACCCGAATCCCTGCCACCTGTGCCAGCCGAGCCGCAGGTGGCGCTGGCACCCGAGCCTCCCGCCGCACCGGCCGCCGGCACCATTCAGGCCCCCGCCACACCGGAACCGGCCCAGGCGGGCGACCAGGCCGCAGCGCAGCAACTCGGTCAGCCCCAAACCGCGGCGCAGCCTCAGGCCCCCGCGGCCGAACCGCAACAGCCCGAACTCAAACCCGAGCCGCGCAGCGAGGCTGCGAAACCTGCTTCGTCAACGGCAACACCTGCATCGGGTTCCGCGGCAAATGGCCGTACCGATGACGGTTCCGTTGCGCTAGCCCTGCTCGAAGGCCGTCAGCCGCCGCAAACGGGTGCATCCGCTGCGCCGCAGAAAGGCAATTTCGTATTGCAGGTGGCGGCATACACCACCGAAGCCGATGCGCAAGGCCGTCGCGAGAAGCTGGCCGCTGCGGGCGTAACCAACGCCTACGTCGAGCAGGCCGTCGCCAACGGCAAGACGGCCTACCGGCTGCGGGTGGGCCCCTTCCCCACGCGCGACGCGGCCGAAGCCGCGCAGGCGCGCCTGCGTCAGCTGGGTTACAACAACGGCCTCATTTTCAATAAGTGACCGGGTTCGATTACATCGTGCTGGCGGTGCTGGGGGTGTCCGCCCTGCTGGGCCTGATTCGCGGGCTCATCAAGGAAGTGCTGTCGCTCGTGGCCTTTGCCGTAGCCATACTCGCTGCCGTCTGGTGGGGGGGCATGGCCGCCAGGGCCCTCGAACCCTTCATCGCCAACGAATTCTTGCGGGCCGCTGCGGGCTACGGCGGCGTGTTCATCGTCGTTCTACTCCTGGTGGGCCTTTTGAACGTGACGCTGGCCGGCCTGGTTCAGCGTACGGGCCTCACGCCCGCCGATCACGGGCTTGGCGCGCTGTTTGGCCTGGCCCGGGGTGCCCTTATCGTTTTTGTTCTGGTCGGCCTTGCCGGTCATACCGAACTGCCGCAGGAAGCGTGGTGGCGTGAAGCGCGCCTCTCCGGTGCCGTGGTGGGCGCCGTGCAGCACTCGAAGACCATCCTGCCCCCCGCACTGTCTTCGTGGCTGCCGTACTGAGAGATCACTTACAGGAAGATCGAAATGTGTGGAATCGTAGGGGTTGCGGCGACGAGCCCCGTCAACCAGCTGGTCTACGACAGCCTGCTGCTGCTGCAGCACAGGGGCCAGGATGCCGCCGGTATCTCGACCTCGCATGACCAGTTTTTCAGCATGTATAAGGCTCACGGCCTGGTGCGCGACGTCTTTCGCACGCGCAACATGCGCTCCCTGCCCGGCAATTCGGGGCTGGGGCAGGTGCACTACCCTACGGCCGGCTCAAGCGACAGCGTCGATGAGGCCCAGCCGTTTTATGTGAATGCGCCGTTCGGCATCATGTTCGTGCACAACGGCAATCTCACCAACTGGCGCCAGCTGCGTGAAGAGCTTTTCAGCGTCGACCGGCGCCATATCAACACCAATTCCGATTCCGAGGTGCTGCTGAACGTTTTTGCCCATGAACTGCAGCAGGCCTCCGCCGGCGGTTCCCTCGACGACGATGCCGTGTATCGGGCCATTTCCGCCGTGCATGCGCGCTGCCGTGGTGCCTACGCCGTCATCGCGCAGATCGCCAATTTCGGCATGGTCGCGTTTCGCGATCCGCACGGCATCCGCCCGCTGTGTATCGGCACGCTCGAAACGGAACAGGGGACGGAATGGATGATTGCATCCGAGTCGGTCGCGCTCACGGGCTGTGGGTTCAGCCGCCTGCGCGACGTGGAACCGGGCGAGGCGGTAATCATCGACCTCGAGCGCAACATGCGCAGTCGGCAGTGCGCGCAGAATCCGCAACTCACCCCCTGCGTGTTCGAGTACGTATATTTTGCCCGTCCCGACAGTTTCATGGACGGCGTGTCGGTATACGATGCGCGCCTGCATATGGGTGAATACCTGGGCAACAACGTGGCGCGTTCACTGCGTCTGGGCGAAATCGACGTGGTCATGCCGATCCCTGACTCGGCCCGGCCGGCCGCCATGCAGCTGGCGTTCAAGCTCGATCTGGCCTATCGCGAAGGGTTCATCAAGAACCGCTACGTGGGGCGTACCTTCATCATGCCGGGGCAAGCCGTCCGCAAGAAATCGGTGCGTCAGAAGCTCAGCGCGATCGACATGGAATTCCGTGGCAAGAACGTGTTGCTGGTCGATGACTCGATCGTGCGCGGCACGACCAGCCGTGAGATTGTCGAAATGGCCCGTAGCGCGGGGGCGAACAAGGTGTTCTTTGCGTCGGCGGCCCCGGCCGTGCGCTTTCCCAATGTGTATGGCATAGACATGCCCACGCAAGGCGAGCTGATCGCCTATGGCCGCGACACCGACGAAATCGCCCGCGAGATTGGTGCGGACGGCCTGGTGTATCAGAATCTCGAAGATCTCGAGCAGTCGATCCGCGACCTGAATCCCGCCATGCGGCAGTTCGAGTCCTCGTGCTTCAACGGGCGCTATGTTACGGGCGATATCGACGACGCATACCTGGAGGCCCTGCAGCGCACCCGCGGGCAGCGTGCGCCGGCCGGTGCGATGGCGCCCAACAACTCGAACGACGACTGAAAGGGCGCGAAAACGGTCGCGGCAGCGAATGCGTTCGCAGCCGGCCTCATGGGAAGAGCGGGGCGCGGCGGTTGACGCATGTGCGGCCGCCGCGCCAAGCGTATTCGGTTTACGCAACAGGGGCGCGCCCTGAGCCCGGTTTCGGGCCGATGCGTGCCAGTACGGCTTTCTCGGCCTCCACCCCGAAGAACAGTACGAGCGCGGCGCCCAGCGTCAGCATCCATTGCGCGGGGCTGAGCGCGGCCGACCCGAACAGGGCCTGCATGGGTGGCCAGTATACGTAGAGCTGCTGGAAGAGCACCGAAATCCCCATGGTGAGCAGCGCCCAGTGGTTGCCGAACAGGCCTTCGCGGTCGAGAATGCTGTGCCGTAGCCGGCGGCTGTTCAGCAGGTAGACGACCTCGCACAACACGATGGTGTTGACCGCCATGGTGCGTGCCACTTCGAGTGGGGCGCCGCTACGCAGTGCGTACTGGAAGAGTGTGAGCGCACCTGTCGCCATGAGTATCGAGACGAAGACCGTGCGCCACACGAAAAAGGCGGTGAGCAGGGACTCGTCGGGAGGGCGCGGCGACCGCTGCATGACGTCACTGTCGGGGGCATCGAACGCCAGCGCGATGCCCAGGGTGCCAGCCGTCACGATGTTGATCCACAGCACCTGGGCGGGCGTGAGCGGCAGGGTGAAGCCCAGCAGAAGGGCTGCCACCACCGCCAGCGCCTCGCCGCCGTTGGTGGGCAACATGAACAATATGAACTTGCGCAGATTGTCGTATACGGCCCGGCCCTCGCGTACGGCGGCCGCAATGGTGGCGAAGTTGTCGTCGGTGAGCGTCATGTCGGAGGCCTCGCGTGCGGCGTCGGTGCCATTCAACCCCATGGCCACTCCGACGTCGGCGCGCTTGAGGGCCGGGGCATCGTTCACGCCGTCGCCCGTCATGGCGACGATCTCGCCATTGCGTTGCAGAGCCTGTACGAGACGCAGCTTGTGCTCGGGGCTTGCGCGCGCGAAGATATCGATATCGCTCACCACCCGTTGCAGTGCCGCATCGTCCATCACCGCGATTTCGGCTCCCGTTACGGCCGGTTTGCCCACGCCGATACCCAGCTGGGCACCCACCGCACGGGCCGTATCGGCATGGTCACCCGTGATCATCTTCACCCGGATGCCGGCGGCGTGGCAGTGCGCCACGGCTTCGATGGCTTCGGTGCGGGGTGGATCGATGATTCCGGTGAGGCCCAGCATCGTGAAACCGTCTTCCATGTCTGCAGCCGAAAGCAGGCCGCTGCGGGGTCGCGCCGCCTTGCGCGCCACCGCCAGCAGTCGCAGGCCACGGCCCGCGATATCGTTGGCCATGCGTCGCCAGTAGTCGACATCCACCGGTGTTTCGCCCCCGTTGCCCAGCTGCGTGCGACACATGGCCAGCACCCGTTCGGGGGCGCCCTTCACGAAAATCCAGTCGGTACCCGCTGTGTCGCGATGATGGGTGGCCATGTAGCGGTTGTCGGATTCGAACGGAATCGAATCGAGTCGCGGCCAGTGCGCCGAAAGCGCCGCTTCGCTGAGCCCCGCCTTGCGCCCGAGCACCAGCAACGCACCCTCGGTCGGGTCACCTACGATACGCCATCCGCCGTCGTGCTGTTCCAGCGTGCTGTCGTTGCACAGCATGCCGGCCTGCACGGCCGGTACGAGGTGTTGTTCGTCGACCTTGGCCGTCTGGCCGTCCAGGGCTGTGATATGGCCTTCGGGGGCGTAACCCACGCCGCTGATTTCGTAACTGCCCGCAGCCGTGACGAGCTTCTGCACCGTCATTTCGTTGCGGGTGAGGGTGCCGGTCTTGTCGGAACAGATTACGGTGACCGAGCCCAGCGTCTCGACCGCCGGAAGGCGGCGGATGACGGCGCGCTGGCGTGCCATGCGCTGCACGCCGAGCGCCAGGATTACCGTCATGATGGCAGGAAGGCCCTCGGGAATGGCCGAGGCCACCAGGGCAACCGCCATCATGAACATATCGGGAATGGGGTAGCCACGCCATAGCACACCGAACGCGAAGGTGAGCGCAGCAAAACCAAGAATGAAGATCGCCAGCCGCACGGAAAAATCGTTGATGCGGCGCATCAGCGGGGTCGTCACGCTTTCGACACCGCTGATCAGCCGGGTAATGCGCCCCAGCTCGGTATTGAGCCCGGTGGCCACCACCACACCGGCGCCCGCGCCCCCCACTGCCAGGGTTCCGGCATAGGCCATACAGCTGCGGTCCCCCAGCGTGGCGTCGGCCTGCACGGCATCGACCGATTTTTCGATGGCGAGCGATTCGCCCGTGAGCGAGGCTTCGTCGATGCGCAGTTCGCGCGTGCGCACGAGCCGCAGATCGGCGGGAATGCGGTCGCCGGCGGCAATGAGTACCCGATCACCCGGTACCAGATTCGCAGCGTCCAGCAGCTGCCGCTGGCCGTCGCGCACCACGGTTGCCTGCGGGGCGAGCATGCCGCGAATTGCAGCCAGGGCGATTTCCGCCTTGCCTTCCTGCACGAATCCGATGACGCCATTGATGAATACCGCGCCCCATAACACCCCGGCGTCGACCCAATGGCCCAGCAACGCGGTAATGATGCCCGCAGCGGTCATGAGGTACAAAAGCAGATTGTGGAATTGCGCGAGAAAGCGCAGCACGGGGTGTCGGGGCTTTGCCGATGCGAGCTGGTTGGGCCCGTGTATTTTCAGACGTGATTCGGCTTCGGTGGTCGTCAGGCCGCTTTCGGGCGAGTCGAGTTGGCGCTTGACGGCGTCGGGCGGCTGGGCATGCCAGGCGACGACGGTGCGAGGCGGCGTTTCAGTCATCAAACTTGCCTTTGCGATCATGTAACATATTGTATTGCCCTGATTGGATTGACCATGAGCGAGTCTTTACGTTATCAAAAGCTGATTGAATCTGCCCGCAATATTCCCGTTCGTTGTTGTGCCGTCGCGCATCCCTGCGACACCAGTTCGCTGAGCGCCGCAGTCGAGGCCGGGCGACTCGGCCTGTTCAAGCCCGTGCTGGTCGGGCCGCAGTCAAGAATCCGTGCGATGGCCGAGGAAGCGGGGCTCGATATCTCCGACATCGAGGTCATCGACACTCCCCATAGCCACGCGTCGGCCGAGAAGGCCGTCGAATGCGTGCAGAGCGGCAAGGCGTCGCTGCTGATGAAGGGCAGCCTTCATACCGATGAGCTGATGCATGCCATCCTCAAGTATAATGGGGGGCTGCGTACCGAACGCCGCCTGAGCCACGTCTTCATCATGGACGTGCCCAATTACGACGAGCTGCTGTTCATTACCGATGCGGCCGTGAACATCTTTCCCGACCTCGAGGCCAAGGCCGATATCGTGCGCAATGCCATCGATCTGCACCACGGACTGGGGCTGGGCACACCGCGTGTGGCCATACTGTCGGCGGTGGAGCAGGTCACCAGCAAGCTTCCCACGACACTCGAAGCCGCCGCCCTGTGCAAGATGGCCGACCGGGGTCAGATCGAAGGTGGCCTGCTCGACGGCCCGCTGGCGTTCGACAATGCCATAAGTCCGGAAGCGGCGCGCGTGAAAGGCATCTCGTCGCAGGTGGCCGGCCGCGCACAGATTCTGGTCGTGCCCGATCTGGAAGCCGGCAACATGCTGGCCAAGAATCTCACATTCCTGGGTGGCGCGTCGGCCGCCGGAATCGTGCTGGGCGCCAAGGTGCCCGTCATCCTTACCAGTCGTGCCGACAGCAACAGCACCAAGCTGGCGTCGTGCGCGGTGGCGTCGCTGTATGCCGATTACCTGAGCAGAAGCGTGGCAGCACCTGTTGGCGAGGTCAAAAATGGGTGACGTGATTCTCGTCGTCAATGCCGGCAGTTCCAGCCTCAAGTTTCAGGTTCATGAAGTCACGCCAGACGGTACGCTGGCATTTTCATTAAATGGTCAGGTGTCGGGCATCGGCGCCGAACAGCCCGGCTTTCGCGCCAGGGATGCAAATGGTGCCGTGCTGGAAGACCGGCGCCTGCAACCCGGCGATGTGCCTGATCTGGCCGCCGCACAAGAGATCATGGCCGGCTGGCTGCAGGGCCACATGCCGGGGCCGCCGCTGGCGGTGGGGCACCGCATCGTGCACGGCGGGCCGCGCATGAGTCGCAGCGTGCTGCTGTCGCACGACATCCTCGATTATCTCGACAGTCTGTCGCCGCTTGCGCCGCTGCATCAACAGAACAATCTTGCACCGGTGCGGGTCATTTTCGAACACTGGCCCGAGATTCGCCAGGTGGCGTGCTTCGACACGGCGTTTCACCGCACGCAGAGCCCCGTGGTCGAGCGGTTTGCGCTGCCTAACGAATACTACGAACGTGGCGTGCGCCGTTACGGGTTTCACGGGCTTTCGTATCAATACATAGCCGGGCGATTGCGCGAAACCATGCCCGAGGTTGCGGCAGGGCGGGTCATTGCCGCCCACCTGGGGTCAGGTGCGTCGGCCTGTGCCATGGTCGACGGCGTCAGTCGCGAGACCACGATGGGCTTCACGGCGCTCGACGGGCTGCCCATGGGAACCCGCCCCGGGCGGCTCGACGCGGGGGTGGTGCTGTGGATGCTGGAGCAGGGCATGAACCACGATGAGATCCAGGACCTGCTCTACAATCATTCGGGAATGAAGGGGCTGTCGGGCATCAGTAACGACATGCGCACGCTGCTTGCCAGCACTGATCCGGCGGCCCGGCTGGCCGTCGACTACTTCACCTACCGTACCGCAGAGAGCATTGCCGGGCTGTGTGTCGCAGCCGGGGGACTCGATTCCCTGGTGTTCACCGCCGGGGTCGGCGAGAACTCGCCCGAGATCCGCGCCGGCGTCTGCAGCCGGCTCGAATGGCTGGGCGTGCGGCTCGACGAAGCTGCCAACGCCGCGAATGCCCAGGTCATTTCCGGCCCCGACAGCCGTATCGGCGTCTATGTCGTGCCCACCAACGAAGAACTGGTCATCGCACGGCAGACTCACGATACGATCCGCGGCATGCTCTGAGCGGCGCAGGGCCCGTTACGGGGCCCGGCCCGCGCTTCTGCGTACGCTGCCGCCGGCCGGCGTGCCGAAGGTTTTTCAACGGAGGATCCCCCATGCCCACCACGCAACGCCCCGAATCAAGTTCGCTTCTGCAGGTGCCGGCCTACCGGCGCTGGGCGCAGGGCCATGGCGTCGTGTCGCACCAGGCGCGCACCAACGACGCCGTTCTGGCTTTGGCCGCACGGCTGGTCGAACTGGGCAGGGTGCCGGACGCCGCGTTCGTATTCGACGTTCTGGCCGCCGCCGATCGGCTGGCCAACGCGGCCATGTGGCTGGTCGTGCACATGACGTACGCCCGTCGCGTGCGGCTCGACGGTACCCCGCTGCAGCCCGATGATTTCAAGGCTTCGCCGCAGGGCCACACGGGCGGGTCCCTGAACATGGTCCCCGCCTATGTGGGTTATCTGGCGGCCAACGCGCTCACGGGCCACACGCGCGGCTGGCTCATGGGGCAGGGCCACTGCGTGGCGGCCATCGAGGCCGTGAACGCGCTCATCGGCAACGTGTCGCCCGGGCAGGAAGGGCGCTATACGGCAACCGATGAGGGGCTCACGCGGCTTGTCGAAGACTTCTATTCGTATGCCATCACTTCCGAAGGCCTGCCTGGCGTGCCGTTGGGCAGTCACGTCAACGTGCATACCGCCGGCGGTGTATCGGAAGGCGGTTACCTGGGATTCGCCGAAGTGCAGTATGTGCACATGCCTTTGCCCGGCGAAAGCCTGGCGGTTTTTCTGAGCGACGGCGCATTCGAGGAACAGCGCGGCGGCGACTGGGCGGCGCGCTGGTGGCGGCCTGCAGACAGTGGCTACGTGATGCCGGTCATGATCATGAACGGCCGGCGTATCGACCAGCGCACGAACATCGTTCAGGAAGGCGGTGCGAACTGGCTGATGCGACACCTGAGTCTGAACGGCTTCGATCCGTTCGAGATCGATGGGCACGACCCGGCCGCCTACACGTGGGCCTTGCTGCACATGGAAGACACGCTGGCCGGTTACGTGCAGGCCGAGCGTGAGGGCCGCCTGACCTACCCCTCGCGTCTGCCGCACGCCATTGCCACCTGCGTGAAGGGCTATGGCTTTCCGGGCGCGGGTACCAATCACGCGCACAATCTGCCGCTTGAAGGGAATCCGGCCGTGGATGCCGCTGCGCGGCAAGAGTTCAACGCGGGCGCGGCGCGCCTGTATGTCGACGTGCCGACGCTCGATGCGGCCCGGGCCTATTTCAAGTTGCACGCGACACAGTCCCGCCCGCTGGAGCGCGATCATCCGCTCGCGCGACGCCGGGTTGCCGTGCCCGAGCTGCCCCGCGGAACCGTGCGCTATGCGCCTGATGAAGCCGTTTCACCCATGCGCGCGATCGACGATGCCTTCGTCGAGATCGTACAGGCCAACCCCCAATTGCGGGTGCGGGTGGGCAACCCCGATGAACTGCAGAGCAACCGCATGGTGCGCACCCTGGCGCTGCTCAAACACCGGGTTGACCAGCCGGAACCGGGCGGGCTCGAAGCGGTCGACGGTTCCGTGATCACGGTACTGAACGAAGAAGCGGTGATCGGCGCCGCACTGGGTAATAAGGGCGGGTTGAACATTGCCGTGAGCTACGAGGCGTTCGCCGTGAAGATGCTGGGTGCCATGCGCCAGGAAGTGCTGTTTGCCCGCCATCAGCGCGAGGCGAATGCGGCGCCGGGCTGGCGCGGTGTGCCTGTCGTGGTCACATCGCACACCTGGGAAAACGGCAAGAACGAACAGTCCCATCAAGACCCCACACTCAGCGAGGCGATGCTGGGTGAGATGTCCGACACGGCGCGCGTACTGTTTCCCGTGGATGCAGCCACTGCGGTGGCCGCATTGCGCGCAATCTACGAGAGCGAGGGCGTGATCGGCACGCTCGTCGCGCCCAAGCAGGAGATGCCGCAGATTTTCAGCGAACACGATGCGCACGCGGCCATGCAACAGGGCTTTGCCGCGCTGCAGCCGCTCACGGAAGCGGTGCGGGTTCAACTGGTTGCCGTGGGTGCGTACCAATTGCTCGAGGCCCGTCGCGCGGCCGAAGTGCTTGCCGAATGCGGATGCATCGCCCAGGTCGTGGTGGTGCTGGAGCCGGGGCGCCTGCGCCAGCCGCGTGATCGCATCGAAGCGGGTTTCGTCTGCCCCGACGCGGCCCTCAATGCCGCCTTTCCGTCGGACATGCCGCGCGTGATCGTGTCGCACACCCGGCCTGAACCCATGCTGGGCGCCCTGCGGCGCATCGACGGGGGCCCGCGCAGCACGGCGGCTGCGGGTTACATCAACCGCGGTGGCACGTTCGACGTGCAGGGCATGCTCTTCGCGAATCACTGCACGTGGGCGCACATCGTTCAGCTGGCGGCGCAGGTCATGGCAGAGCCGGCCACGCGTTTCCTGAATGATCGGGTGATGAATGCCCTGGCCGGCCGCGGCCACCTTGCCGACCTTTATTCATGACACGGGCGATCTCATGAGCGCACACCAACCATTCAGTCTGTCATTCCTGGGCGCAGCAAGTACGGTGACCGGCTCGCGAACCCTGCTGCGCGCAGGCGGGCGGCAAGTTCTGGTCGACTGCGGCCTGTTTCAGGGCTTGAAGAACCTGCGCCAGCGCAACTGGGCACCGTTTCCCGTCGACCCGGCGGGG
>Ga0079223_10001812_pt1 | contig 12964 bp, 10 predicted proteins | sample Stecom2011_FD_75072 | JGI IMG/M metagenome (GOLD analysis project Ga0079223, IMG submission 75072) | Agricultural soil microbial communities from Utah to study Nitrogen management - Steer compost 2011 | ecosystem: Environmental > Terrestrial > Soil > Agricultural land | place: USA: Utah... | reverse complement strand
GTGGCACACACCGGGCGGCGGCTATTATGTATTACTGGTGCGCAAAGATGTGGGCGCAGCCATTCCGCTCAAGCCTCAATGGCAGACGCCGAGACTGAAAGGCATAACAGAAGGGCGTGTATCCAGCGGTTCACGCACCGGCCGTAGTCACCCTAGAAATAACTTTAAATAAGAGCTGTAAGCAATTGAAAAAAATAGAGATATATACAGATGGTGCCTGTCGGGGAAATCCGGGCCCAGGCGGTTGGGGGGCTATTTTGCGCTATGGTAATCACGAACGAGAGTTGTTTGGCGGCGAGCCCCAGACCACCAACAATCGTATGGAATTGATGGCGGCAATCGAGGCGCTCAAGACTCTGAGAGAGCCCTGCGAGATAGATTTGACCACCGACTCGCAATATGTGCGCAAAGGTATTAGCGAGTGGATGACCCAATGGAAAGCCAGGGGCTGGCGGACAGCGGCCAAACAGCCGGTAAAGAATGAAGATCTGTGGCGGGCGCTGGACGAGCAGGCGAGCCGTCACCAGATACGCTGGCACTGGGTAAAAGGGCACAGTGGACACAAAGATAATGAGCGTGCCGATGAGCTGGCTAATCGCGGTATAGACGCGCTGACCCAAGGTTCACCGGCTTTATAAGATAACAACGAGGTAGACAGGATTGAGCAAGAAAACCTACAGCCGGCAGATTGTGCTGGATACTGAAACCACGGGTATCGAAATCTCCCAGGGTAACCGCATTATTGAGATTGGCTGCGTGGAGCTGGTCAATCGTAAACTCACCGGCCAACACTACCACCAGTATGTTAACCCGGAGCGCGAGATTGAGCCGGGAGCCGAGGAAGTCCACGGTATTAGCTACCAGATGCTGCAGGATAAACCCGTCTTTGCCCAGATAAGTCATGAATTTCTGGAGTTTATTCGCGGTGCTGAATTAATTATCCATAACGCTCCTTTTGACGTGGGCTTTATTGACCACGAATTACGGCTGCTGGACCCCGCTCACCAGACCATTGCCAACTTCTGCGGTATCGTCGATACCCTGGCGCTGGCGCGGGGCAAACATCCGGGACAGAGAAACACCCTCGATGCCCTGTGTAAACGCTATGGTGTCGATAACTCCCAGCGGGAGTTGCACGGGGCTTTGCTGGATGCTGAAATCCTCGCCGACGTTTATTTATTAATGACAGGCGGGCAGACCCTGCTATCGTTAGGCTCAGGCGCCAGCGGTTCTGACAGTCAGGATGGAGAGCAGGGCACGGGTATACGCCGGGTATCCAACCAGCGCAAACCCCTGCCCGTTATTCAGCCGCAAGAAGAAGAACTGCTGCGCCACCAGCAGAAACTTGAGGCCTTGGTCCAGCAGAGTGGTCAATCGGTGTGGCCGGCTTCATAAAACTGAGAGGAACTCGGCAAGGCAATGATAAACCCTGTAAAAAGTGCTGGAAATTTGTGGAGCTATAGGGTTCACTTAATGTCATTTCTAGAATAAAAATACCGCTGTGCAGGCAAGCAGAGCGGAAAAATACCGCTCGTTTTAGGCACTTGATGTCTGCTCGCGGGGCTACTAACGGTAGGAAAGTCATGATCACTACAGAAAATATCGAGCCTTTTAATCCCTCAACCCTGAAGCTGGTGCAAGGCGAGCTGGTGGAAACCATTGAATTGGCTGCCTCGCGGCTTGAGCGTTTTGCCGCCGACCGGCATGACGGCGAGCTGCTGCAACACTGCATTGAGGACATCAAACAGATTCGCGGCACCCTTAGTTTGCTGCAATTGCGCGGCGTGGATCTGCTGGCCGCCGAGCTGGTGGAACATATTACCGATATCCCTCTGGGTGATGATCCGACAACGCTCACCAAACTGGAGCGTTTGACCTCTTCATTTTTTATCCTGCCGCGCTATCTGGAATACTGCACCCAGACAGGCCGCAGCATGGCGGTGCTATTACTGCCGCATATCAATGAGTTGCGCCGGGCGCGCAAAGCCGCGCCACTGCCCATGAGCCACTATTATCCGCTGACAATTAACGGCGTTAAACGGCCTCCCATTGAGCAGCGCGAGCTGCCCGAAGATTTGCGCATTCTGGTGCGCCGGTTGCGGCATATGTATCAAGTGGCGATGCTGAATGTCCTGCAAGGCAAACAGGTCAAACCGTCGCTGGGCATGATGAGTCGCGCGCTGGAGCGCCTGGACAAGGTAACCGGCAACCATCCGCTGGGATTATTGTGGTGGGTCGCCTCGGCTTTTTTTGCCGCCTTAAGTGACGAGAGTCTGGCATTGAGCAACAATCGCAAGATTCTTTTGGGCGCCATCGACAGGGAAATAAAACGTCTGCAGTTTGAAGGTGAAAAAGCCTTAGAGCGCACTCCGACCGAAGCATTATTAAAAGAACTCGTTTATCTGGTCGTCCTCTCGGGCCAGCAGAGGGAAGAAGTACAGGTTATTCGCCGGGCCTTTAATGCGCCGGAGCTGCCCTATACCGAAGCCAGCCTGTTGCGCGAACAGGAGTTCCTCAAAGGGCCCAGTGCCACCACCGTGACTTCTATGACCGCGGTGTTGCAAGAAGAGGTGCGCAACACCAAGAATATTCTTGAGCGCGCCGCACAAGGTGGTATAGAGCTGCTCAACGATAGTCCTGAGCTGTTGGAAAATCTGAAAAAGATTGCCGATATTCTCACCATGGTGGGACTGGTGTCGCCGAGCGATTCGCTGAAGGAAGAAATTCAGAAAATTAACAGTTGGAAAAATGCCGAAACACCCGCTGTGGCCGATGATCTGCTGGCCGTGGCCGATACTTTGCTCTATATCGAAAGCACCATTGCCGGTCTGGCCAAAATGAACCTCTCGGAAGAAAAGCTGGCCAAGCTCAACGCCCTGACTCGCCAGGAAGCTCTGGCCAGCAGCCAAATTCAGGAAGCCGAACATCTGGTGATCGAAGAAGCCGAGGCGGGTCTGGCGTTGATCAAGCGCGGACTCAATGCCTATGCTGAATCCAATTACGACGTTGGCCATATTAAAAATGCAAGTTCCACGCTTATCGCGGTACGCGGTGGTATGCAGGTACTGAATCTGCCGCGGGCGACGCAGGTGGTGACGGCTTGTGAGCAGTTTGTCAGCCAAACGCTCCTGAATGATAATCAGGTAGCAGCGATAGAACATATGCTGGAAACTTTTGCCGACGCGGTGATCAGCCTGGAGTATTATCTGGATGCCCTCAAGGACGACAGAAATGCCGATACCAGTGTGCTGCAAGTGGCAGAAGAGAGCCTGCAGGCGCTCGGCTATCCGGTGGCCTCTTGAGCTGAGGCCTGAGTGCTGCCAAAGTACCGCCCCGCCCATGGTGTTTTGAGTTGTCGCGTCCCGAGCTTGTAATGTCTTGAGCTTGCAGCACATTATTATCTAAACGTCTGGCTGACAGGAAGAGCCCGCGGAGGAGCCAAAGCCATGATTTACACTGGATTAACCCTGCTGGCAGCACTGGCCTGTCTGCTGTTGGCCTATGGCGGGTTAAAAATATTGTTTCGCAATAGCTGGTTTATCGGCTGGCTGCGCGGCATGCTGGGTCTGGCGTTGCTGGTTCTGGCGCTGACTTTTGCTCTGGCCGCACTGGATATTTTCAGTTATCGCCAAATCGACCGCGAAGAGGTGATCGCCACCTTGAGCTTCGAGAAAAAAGCCGAGCAGGAATACGAAGCGCAAGTGACGCTCAGCGACGGCGAAGAAAAATCATTTACCCTTTACGGAGACCAGTGGCAACTGGATGCCCGTGTGGTGAAATGGCAGGGTGCGCTGGCGGGTCTGGGTCTTGCGCCCGGCTATCGTCTGGATCGCATCAGTGGCCGCTACTACTCTCTGGAGCAGGAGCGGGAACAAAAGCGCAGTGTCTATGCCTTTAACGAAAGCGAATGGGTGGATATCTGGCAGTGGATTCGCCACGCTGACGGTGCCTTGGGACTGGTTGATGCCAGCTATGGCAGCGCTACTTATCTGCCCATGGCCGATGGTGCTTTATTTGAAGTGAGCCTGACTCGTTCAGGCCTGATAACTCGTCCACTCAACGATACGGCCCGTGCCGTGCTCGGCGAATGGCACAACACACCTTAACAGGAGTCTGGATTGGAATTTTTAACAGAGTACGGTTTGTTTTTGGCCAAGATAATTACCATCGTGGTCGCGCTGATATTTATCGCCGGGTTGATCGTCAGCAGCAAACAGCGCAGCCAGGGCAAGGGTCATATTGAAGTTATCAAACTCAATGACCAGTTTGATGACTATAGCGAGACGATCAAACAATCAGTACTGGATAACAACGCGTTAAAACTGGAGCATAAACAGCAGAAAAAACGCGACAAGCTGGAAGCCAAAGCGCGCAAGCTCGCGAGTAAAAATAAAGAAGAACCCCCGCCCGCGAAAAAGCGTGTTTTTGTGTTGGACTTTGATGGTGATATCAAAGCATCAGCGGGCGAGAATTTACGCGAAGAGATCACGGCCATATTAAGCTTGGCCGAAGAGCGCGACGAAGTTGTGGTCAGACTGGAAAGCGGCGGCGGCATGGTGCATAGCTATGGTCTGGCCGCCAGCCAATTGGCACGCCTGAGCGAGAAAAATATTCCTTTGACCGTGTGCGTAGATAAAGTTGCCGCCAGCGGTGGTTATATGATGGCTTGCGTGGGCAATAAAATTCTCGCCGCACCATTTGCAGTGTTGGGTTCTATCGGCGTGGTAGCCCAACTGCCCAACTTTCATCGCCTGTTAAAAAAGCACGACGTTGATTATGAATTGTTTACCGCTGGTGAGTACAAGCGCACAGTGACTGTGTTTGGTGAAAATACCGAGAAGGGCAAAGAGAAATTTCTGCAAGATATTGAGCAGACACATGTGTTGTTCAAGGAGTTTGTCAGCGAGCATCGCCCCGCGGTGGATATGGAGCAAGTGGCTACGGGAGAAGTCTGGTATGGCCGCCGTGCACTGGAGATGCAATTAATTGATGAGATTGCCACCAGTGACAGCTATCTGCAGGGACAGCATCCCCAAGCCGATATTTTACAGGTCTCCTTCAAGCAGAAAAAATCCTTGCAGGAAAAAATGGGCGTTGCCGCCGAAGGCACTATCGACCGGTTATTGTTGAAATGGGTAGCGCGTCTGCAATCGGCGCGCTGGTTTTAAGCGTCGATTATCTTGTCGCCCCAGAGCAGGTACTTAATATGTTTTATCGCACCCGCCTCCCTGAAATGCCCACGGCCGAGCAAGCTCTGCCTGGGCGTGATACTCCGCTGGTTATTGACAATCGTCACGAGGTTAATGGCCAGCCGTTAAAGCCGCCGTTTCCGGCTGGCAGCGAATGGTTTTTGGCAGGCATGGGATGTTTTTGGGGCGCCGAGCGGATTTTCTGGCAGCAGCCGGGTGTCTATGTCACGGCGGTGGGTTATGCCGCCGGTCTGACTCCCAACCCTACCTATGAAGAAGTCTGTTCGGGTTTGACTGGGCACAATGAAGTGGTACTGGTGGTTTATTTCCCCGAACAAGTCAGCTTTGCACAGTTGCTACAAGTTTTCTGGGAATCTCACAATCCCACTCAGGGTATGCGTCAGGGTAATGATCAGGGTACCCAGTACCGCTCCGGCCTCTATTTGCCGCTACCGACGCAACAGCAAACAGCGGAGCAAAGCCGGGAGCGCTACCAGCAAAAACTGCAGCAAGCCGGTTATGGCGAGATCACTACGGAGATAAAAGCTGAGGTGCCGTTTTATTATGCCGAAACCCAGCACCAGCAATATCTGGCCAAAAATCCTGGCGGCTATTGCGGGCTGGGTGGCACGGGTGTCGAGTTATAAATTAACCGGTTTGTGCCAGCGGAGTAAATTACTCCCCCAGCAAATTGCTCTCGTGCAGGCCACATTCTTTTTTCGTTTCATCTTCCCACCACCAGCGACCCTCGCGCTCGTGCTGACCGGGATTAATCGGCCGGGTGCAGGGCTCACAGCCAATGGAAATAAAACCGCGCTCGTGCAGCGGGTTATAGGGCACTTCATAGGCGCGGATATAGTCCCACACCTGCTGAGAACTCCAATTGGCCAAAGGATTAAACTTGGTCAAAGTGGCGCCTGTACGAGCAAAGTTCCTGTCGTCCTGAATCACCGGAATACCTGTGCGTGTACCCGGGCTTTGATCTTTGCGCTGTCCTGTAATCCAGGCATCCAGCGTGTGCAGTTTTTTGCGTAAAGGCTGGATCTTGCGAATACCGCAACACTCCTTGTGCGTGTCCTCATAAAAGCTGAATAGGCCCTTGGCCGTCACCATTTGACGCACCGCCTCGCCATCGGGGGAGAGCACGTCAATCTGAATGCCATAGTGCTTACGCACACGTTCAATAAACTCGTAGGTCTCAGCGTGCAGGCGGCCCGTATCCAAGGTAAACACGGGCGCATCGGGGCGAATGCGGCTGGCCATATCGATCAGCACCACATCTTCAGCGCCGCTGAAAGAAATGGCAATATTATCAAAGGTTTCCAGCGCATAGCGTATAACCTGGTGAGGACTCTGGCCCTGCAGTTGTTGGTCCAGGTCCAGGGTGTCGATGATCTGCGTCATTATCTGGCCTTTATCAATAGCGGTTGCGAGGCGCGCAGAATAGCAGAGCTGCCGGATCAATCCCAATAATCACGAGTTATGGTCTTATAACCTGTGTGAGTAACCCGCTGTGCGCCGGGGAAAGATTAACCCGTCAATCTGGCGGTTGCCGCCGATTTATAGACATATTGTGGACTCTTCTGTGGATAACCAGTCGATATAGCCGGGGATGGCTTGTGAATATTGATTTTGTAGCGCGAAGCGGGTAGATTTCACCTCCTTTTGAAACTGCCCTTGGAGGTTGTTGTGGAAATCGCCTGTTTGGACCTGGAAGGAGTACTGGTACCAGAGATCTGGATCAAGTTTGCCGAAAAAACCGGCATTGAAGAGCTCAAGGCTACCACCCGGGATATTCCCGACTACGACGTGTTGATGCGTCAACGCTTAAAAATCCTCGATGAGCACAAGTTGGGGCTCAAGGAAATTCAGGAAGTGATTGCTACCCTGACGCCACTTGAGGGTGCCCCTGAGTTTATCGACTGGTTGCGCGAGCGGTTTCAGGTCATCATTCTGTCTGACACCTTCTATGAATTCTCCCAGCCGTTGATGCGCCAACTGGGTTTCCCAACCTTGTTTTGCCACCGCTTGCAGCACGATGACAATGGCCGAGTGACGGATTACAGCCTGCGGCAGAAAGACCCCAAGCGCCAGTCGGTGCTGGCCTTGAAGACGCTTTATTACCGTATTATTGCTGCGGGTGATTCCTATAACGACACCACCATGCTGAGCGAAGCCGACGCAGGCATTCTGTTTCACGCTCCACAGAATGTGATTGACGAATTCCCGCAGTTTCCGGCAGCGCATACCTTTGCCGAACTCAAAAGCGAGTTTATCAAAGCCAGTAATCGCGACCTCAGTTTCTAGCACTGTGCTGGCGGCCCAACGGCCGTCAGCAATTTCTCTAGTACAACACCTTTTCCACCAATACCTCTCCATATTTCCGCGCCCCATAGCCCGAAGGCGTGGGCTGGGGCTTGATGAGCCATCTGGCTGCGTCTATAGCCAATAGCAGCATAAAAAATTGAAATCCAAGGCCTCTTGGCAAGTATCCGCCGCAGGTATCAGCTATAGTTAAATCCACTCACAAATAATAAGGATATGAGTGTGGTTGAACTAACTCCCAAACCTCCCTTACGGATACCTTTGCGTCGATTAGTGGTGAGCCTGATGGCCTTACTGGCTATCTTGATTGCCTTGGTAGCCATTGTTTTACAGTATTATTTCAGTCGCGACCTGGCCATTGAATCGGCCACTAACCGTTATCAAATGACTGCCCGCGCCACGCACAGCTTTCTGCAAAACGCCGAAGACCGAGCCGTGCAAATCACCCGTATTCTAGCGCGCTATCCGGTTTTGATTCATACCAATCAAGGCGAACCCAGCATGCGTGACCTGTTTGCCGAAGTCATGCACAGCAACCCCATGTTCTACAGTATTTATCTGGGTTTTCCCAACGGAGACTTTTACGAACTGGTGAACCTGGACAGTGACCCGGCGGTGCGTGACACCCTCGGGGCCACGGCGGCGGATCGCTGGCTAGTCAATCGCGTGGTGAAAGGTTTTACCAAACGACGGATGCTGGAATTTTATACAGAAGATTTTCAATTGACCCAGAGCCGTGAAGAGCTATCGCAATATGATGTTCGCGAGCGCCAATGGTATATCGAGGCGCAGGCAGACAAGGTCAATAAATCAGCGCCCTATATGTTTCAGTATATTCAAAAGCCGGGGCACACCTACGCCATCAAACTGCCTGATAACAATAATGGCGGTGGCAATGTACTGGCGATTGATATCACTTTGGATGCCTTTTCTGCTTACCTGAAAAGCTATGCTCCCAGCTTGTCCGGCGAGCTATATCTCTACCAATCGACAGGGGAGATTATCGCCTCCAATCGGCTGCAGCGAACGCCACCTGAGCTGCCACAGGTGACACCGCTGACACTGACCAAGCAAGAACAAGAGTATCTTGAGGACATCGGCGTGCTGCAGGTCTCCAATGAAATGGATTGGCCGCCAGTGGATTTTGCGGTGGCAGGGGAGCCGCGCGGTTATGCGGTAGATCTTATGCGTCTGTTGGCACGAAAACTCGACATGCCGCTGGAGTTTATTAACGGCTACTCCTGGGATGAACTGGTGGATAAGTTTGAAAGTGGCCAGATAGATATTTTACAGCCTCTATCGGTTACTCAGGAAAATCAGGCGCGTGGTTTGCTCAGTGAACCGATACTAACGATTCCCCAAGGCTTGGCCCTGCGTAAGGATACGCCAAGCATTAACCGGGCTGAGGAATTGGCTGGAAAAATCCTGGCAGTACCCAGCGGCTGGTCCATCATCGGTTCTTTGCAGCAAGCCTTTCCTGAGATAGAAGTTTTGCTGGTAGATAATCAACGCGATGCGCTGCAGGCGGTTATCGACAAGCGAGCCTTTGCGGCAGTGGATGCCGAAATGATTTTGCGCTTTACCGCCCGTCAGTATTTTATGGAGGACCGTTTGCGCATAGACTCGACTCCCTTTATTGCCCAGCACCTGCCCAGCGATTTGGCGTTGTTATTTCCAGCGGATGAACCGCAGCTACAAGCGTTATTTAATCGCGCTTTAAAAGCACTGTCGCCGCAGGCGCTAGAGGCGCTGCATAAAAAATGGTTTGCTGCCAGCAGTACAGAAGAGCTGCGCGCTAGCAGGGCTATTGTGCCTTATCACTATTTGCTGCAATCACCAAAGCAATCCGCTCACTTTAATCAATTGCGGCGCGAGAAAATTAAGGGCCAAGACGTTTTTGTGTTTACCGATGTCTTGCATACGGAGCAGGGCAACGCGGAATATTTTTCCGTGGTCACGCCGGTGCAAATAGTCTTGGCAGAGAGCCTGAATAAAGTGATGGTAGCCGTGTGGGTAACCGGCGGCTTATTGCTGCTCTTGTTGCCCATCAGTTGGCTGATCTCGCAGTTGATGATAGGACCAATTCGCCATCTGCACAGTAAAGCCACCTTGGTAGAAGAGCGGCGCTATCAGGAAGTGCGACATTCGCCGAGCTTCGTCAAGGAAGTGGATGACTTGTCCAGATCCGTGGTGACTATGGCACAATCCATCCAGCAGCATGAAAAAAGTCTGCGTCAGTTGATGGAAGATATTATTCGTTTAATTGCCGATGCCATTGATGAAAAATCTCCCTATACCGCGGGTCACTGTGCGCGGGTGCCGGAGCTGGCTTTGATGTTGGTAGAGGCGGCCGAGAATTCCAGCGCGCCGGCCTTTAAAGATTTTCGTTTTAACAATGATGATGAGCGCACCGAATTTCGCATTGGTGCCTGGCTGCACGACTGCGGCAAGATTACTGTGCCCGAGCATATTGTCGATAAAGGTACCAAGCTTGAATGTATTTATAATCGCATTCACGAAATACGCACGCGCTTTGAAGTTCTTTGGCGGGATGCTCGTATCCTCTGTCTGGAAAACACGCTGGCTAGCCCCGAGCGGGCGGATGAGTTCGCTCTGCTATTGGCGCAGGAGCAACAACAACTGCAGGAGGACTTTACATTTCTCGCCGAGATTAATATTGGCGGTGAATTTTTAGCCGAAGAAAAATTGCAGCGTCTGCGACGACTGGCCCAGAAGACCTGGTGGCGTCAGTTTGATAACCGCCTGGGTCTATCGCCGGTGGAGAATGATCGACTCTTTGACGCTGACACCAGCGTCAGCTTGCCGGTGGAAGAACCGCTGTTGGCAGACAGGTCTGAGCACTTGATCGCACGAGCCAGATCAACGGATTATTATCAGTCTTTGGGTGTGCGCATGGAGGTGCCGGAATATTTATATAACCTTGGCGAAGTACACAACCTGTCAATTGAGCGCGGCACTTTAACTCCGGAGGACCGCTTTAAAATCAACGAGCATATTATTAGCACCATCCGCATGTTGGAAGGTTTGCCTTTTCCTCCCCAGTGGTCGCAGGTGCCGCGTTACGCTTCAACTCACCATGAGACTATGAAAGGAACCGGATATCCGCGCAAACTCAGCGCTGAAGATCTTTCTATCCCCGAGCGGATTATGGCCGTCGCCGATATATTTGAAGCGCTGACTGCTGCCGATCGACCCTATAAAAAAGCCAAGAGCCTGAGTGAATCTATCCGCATCCTGCATCAGATGGCACTGGATGAGCATGTGGATATTCAAGTGTTTCACTTGTTTTTAAGCAGCGGCATCTACCGGCGTTATGCCGAGCAATACCTAGATCCGAGTCAAATTGACCAGGTAGATATTGCTCAGTATCTGGCGGGGGCCGAGGCCGAGGGGTGATTCTCGGCCGAGCGGTCTCAGGTAGGTCTGGGGCCGCGACGCTGACGAGGTTGTCTGGATGATGGTGCATTGCCACCACCGGGGCGCTGCCCACGCGGACGAGAGGAAGGAGCACCTCTGCCGCGAGTACCGCCGGTCTTCTTGGGTGGCGAAGGCGTGCGTGGCGCTTTTTCTGGCAAATCATGTTCTGGCTCAAAACCTTCCACCAGTTGACGCTTCAGCTTATTGCCGATCACTTTTTCAATATCAGTCAACAACTTGATTTCATCAGCGCTGACCAAAGACAAAGCTTGTCCGCTGGCGCCGGCGCGACCGGTGCGACCAATACGGTGTACGTAGTCTTCGGGCACATTGGGCAAATCAAAGTTGACTACCTGCGGCAACTGCTCAATATCCAGACCGCGAGCGGCAATATCGGTCGCCACTAACACCTGTATTTTTTGCGACTTAAACTGAGCCAGTGCCTGGGTGCGAGCGCTTTGACTTTTATTGCCGTGAATCGCCAGCGATTTAATCCCGGCCGCATCCAACTGTTTAACCAGTTTATTGGCGCCGTGCTTGGTTTTACTAAACACCAACACCTGGTACCACTGATGGGTTTGTATCAAATGAATCAGCAGCGCGGCTTTTTGTTTTTTATCCACCGGATGAATATGTTGCTGCACGGTTTTGGCCGTTTCATTGCGCGGCGTAACCGACACTTCCTCTGGCTGATTTAAAAAACTGCGAGCCAGCGTGCGAATCTCATTCGAGAAGGTGGCAGAGAACATAAGATTCTGGCGTTTGTTCGGCAAGTTTCTGATGATTCTGCGAATGTCGTGAATAAAGCCCATATCCAGCATGCGATCGGCTTCGTCCAGAATAAAAACTTCCAGAGCAGAAAATTCCACCGCTTTTTGCTGATGCAAATCCAACAGCCGGCCCGGTGTGGCCACCAGAATATCCAGCCCTCGGGCCAGCTTGCTGATTTGCGGCTGAATACCGACACCGCCAAAAACCACCGCGCTGTGTAGGGGCAGGGCTTGGCCATAGAGCCTCACGCTATCGGCCACTTGCGCCGCCAACTCGCGGGTTGGGGTCAGAATCAAAGCCCTGACTTGTCGCGGCTTGGGCCGGTTGCCCTGGCTGAGGCGATGCAGTAGCGGCAAGGTAAAGCCCGCGGTTTTTCCCGTCCCCGTCTGCGCGGCGGCCATCAAATCATGGCCTGCCAGCACTAAAGGAATAGCCTTGGCTTGAATAGGGGTCGGCTGGGTATACCCTTGGGCTTGAATTGCCTGGAGGAGGGGGGCCGAAAGGCCAAGGTTGTCAAAGTTCATAGTGGACCGTATGTGGATACAAAGGCGCGCATCTTATCCCAGATAGCGCTGCCAAGCTATTTTTATGCGCTTTGCCGATACTTACCTTGGAATGCTTGGCCTGAAAGGCGGCAGTCGTTATCATGCCAACTCCTGTGCGGTCCGGGTTCCAGGGGCGCTCGCTATAATAAAATCATCTGTCTTAAGAGCAGAATATGATCTATTTTTTTGCCATTGCCTTACTGGCTTACCTGGGATGCATCGCATTTATCCGCTGGCGCAACCGCCAGAGGCTGCCACTGGTTCGCCAGCTATCGGATTTCTCAACCTTTATGGTGCCCTTTAATTTGCCTGCCTACGGGCTGTCGCAGGTGCCTACCGACTCACAACTGGATAAACAGCTATTCCCCCAGCTACAGTTGCTGGAAGAACAATGGCAGACTATCCGGGACGAAGCAGTCGCGCTCTTCGAGCAAGGGCTGATAAAGGCCAAGGAAGATCTGCCCGCCAGCAGTTTCTATAAAGACAATCGCTGGACCAGTTTTTACCTCAAATTGTACGACCACCATATCCCCTCGGCCCATGCCCTGGCGCCCAAGACCATGGCCCTCTTGCAGCAGTTGCCGAATTTGAACCTCGCTCTGTTTGCGGTGTTGTTGCCCGGCAAGCAACTTAACCGGCACCACGATCCTTTTGCCTATACCTTGCGCTACTCACTAGGGCTGAGCACGCCCAATG
>Ga0079223_10001810_pt1 | contig 12971 bp, 9 predicted proteins | sample Stecom2011_FD_75072 | JGI IMG/M metagenome (GOLD analysis project Ga0079223, IMG submission 75072) | Agricultural soil microbial communities from Utah to study Nitrogen management - Steer compost 2011 | ecosystem: Environmental > Terrestrial > Soil > Agricultural land | place: USA: Utah... | reverse complement strand
CCGCCGGGGACCTGCTGATCACCAACGGCGCGATCATCCCCAACGCGGCGCTGCTGTTTCTGTTTGATATTCCGCTCGATTTGGGGCTGGATGGCGTGCACTTCGTTGGGGCTGAGGACAGCATCCGCCGGTTTGTCGAGGTCGCGGGCGGCACCGCGCCGGACGACTGGCTGAATGGCCGCCTGCAGGATGTCCTGACCGAATTGGACATTGACATCTGGTTCTCGATCGAGGGGACATGGTGGCGCACAGAGCGCCAGCGACCGATCCTCGACGGTGATGTGCTGTCGGTGCGCAATGGCGGGCAGGTGCTGTGGCAGGAAGTTCTGCTCGACCCACCGATCCCCGCCGGGCTGATCGATCGCGGCGTGGACTTTGGGCTGGATGCGCTCGCCGGGCCGCGCGAGCCAGAGCGCGCCGCGCTGCGCTTCTCCACCGAGATCCTCTACCGGGGCGAGGTCAGCTTCACCGATGGCGACGTGTTGGCAGTGGGTGGCGCGGTCGTGCGCCAGAACAACGACCTGATCCAGGCGTTCCAACCGGCGGCCAGCTTCCTGGGCCTGGACGCGCTGTCGCTGCGCATGGAGCCACCGCGAGATGTCTGCTGCGTCGAGTTCGAAGAACAACTGCCCGGCACGCAATATACCGTTGGTGATACGTTCACCGACGCGGGCGTGTCGATTACGGTCGAGCCGTTCACCTGGAGCAACGGCACGACCACCAGCAGCGGCCTGGCGGAGATCGACGCTGATAACCTCGCGGGGAGCGCCGGTAACGACATCAACACGAACAACGTGAATCTGCGGTTCAACTTCCCCAGCGCGCCCGGTGGCCTAACCCTGTGGTATGGCGAGTATGGCGGCAACCTGAACATTCGCATCAATGGCGAGTTTCAGAACTTCGACGATTTTGCCGATATCGACGGGACGACCATCGGCGGCGTGCAGATCGCGGTCGCAGAGATTTCTCCAGAGCGGGGTGTGCTGGCGCTTTCCGGCGCGGTTGACGAATTCGCTCTCGGCGGGCAGGAACTGTGGATCGACACCGTCTGCCCTACCGACCAGTAAGCGCACTGTAGAAACGCTGCGCGGGCCGGGGATCGCGCTCTGGCCCGCGCACTCGCTTGCCCCTTGTCCGGCGCTCGCTAGCGCCACTGCGCCACACGCTTGAGGATTGCGCGCTGCTCGTCTTCGCCCTCGGCCCCGATCCACAGGAAGATCCCGCGCGGCTCGACCGCTTCCATGAACGCTTCTAATTCGTGCGTCTGCAGGTCCACGATCACGCCCTTGCCTGCCGCCTGGATGCGCTTGATCAGCGGGACCCATTGCATGATCGGGCGCGACAGCCCCATCTCCTGCACCCACTGGATCGCGTGAATCTCCGGCTCGGCGAGAATGACGTCCAGGTGGCGCGCCACGCCGCGCCCGTCGACGTGGTAGATATTGCGCGTCATCGGCTGCACCTCGCGGCGCATCGCGGGCAGGCTGAACTCGACAAAGTGCTCGGTCGAGATCATCGCGGAGAAGTCGCAGCTCGGCACGTGAAACTTGCCCCACACCGGCACGCCCATCCAGCACACAGACGGCAGCCCAGCCGCCTCAAGGAGCGCGTGAAAGCGGTCAAAGATGGTATGGAAGTCCGCGACCGCGATCTCGATCAACTGGCGAGCCTGCTCTGGCGCGTCGTACAGATCCATGCACAACTGCTCCGGCCCGCGCCACGCCATCGCGCAGTCCACGCTCGGATGCAGATCCGTATAGCCTACCAGGAACTTGCCCTCACAGCGTTCGATCGCACAGCGCATCAGCGCCTCAATGGTGCGAAAGTACACGCCATCAACGTCGAGCTTCAACCGCCGCATATCTTCCCAGTCGCGGATGATCGGGTGCGACCACGACGTGACCTCCCCAAACGCCAGTTCCGCCCCGTAGAACGCCGCGTAGACGTCCGGCCCCAGGTTCGGCTCAAAGACCGGAAACGTCTCGCCGAGATAGCGCTTGCTCTCAATCGAGCGCACGAAATCATCCACGCGCTGTTCGACATTCAACCAGCGCGCGCGCTGTTCCTCAGACGAGCGCTTGCCCTCGGTCTCGCCGAGGTTGAACGCCGCGTTGTGCGCCATAAAGCGCATCGGCACGCGATCGAGGATCTCACCCTCGAACCACGCTTCGATCCGCTGCATGGCTTCTTCAAAATCCGGTTTGCTTTCAAGATCGAGCATCAGCGAAATCCTGTAAGAAGAAAAGGGAGCTAGTCTGCGCAAAATGTCTTATGTGCTGGCTGTATTGTATGCCAAAAACAGCAATAGAGCAGCGATGAAGCAGCCATAAGAAAGCAAGAGACAGCCCGCGCGACTGGCTATTGCACTTGCTAACCGTTAATCGCTAATTGCTTTCTCTCCGCAAACAAAACGCTCCCGGGACGAATCCCCGGGAGCGCGCTTGTTTTCTGACGGACGATTTGCCGCTATTCGTACAGCAGCGCGGCGATCTCTTCCTCATCCATGTTCTCGGCGTCGAAGTAGAAGAAGCCGGTATCAATCACTTCCGGCACTTCTTCGCCCATCAGCGCCATCACCGCCGCCTCGACGGTACGATAGCCGATACCGATCGGGTTCTGCGTGATCGCGCCAGCCATCACGCCGTCGCGGACCGCGTCCAACTGCGCCTGGCCAGAGTCGTAGCCGATCACAACCAGATCGCCTTCCATACCCAGCTCCAGCACCGCGTTCAGCACGCCGATCGCAGAGCCTTCATTCGCGCCGAAGAAGCCCTTGAGATCCGGGTTCCCCAGGATGATCGTCTTCGCCAGGTCGGTCGAGCGGAGATGGTCACCACCGCCGTACTGCACGTCCACGATCTCGATGTCGGGGTATTCTTCTTCGATCCGATTGACGAAGCCGTCCACGCGGTCGATACCCGTACGACTGGTCTGGTCATGCGCGATCACCGCAACCTTGCCCTCGCCGCCAATCAGCTCGGCCATCATGTCCGCCGCAAGCGCCGCAGCCGCAACATTGTCCGTTGCCGCTGTCGACAGCGGGATGTCGCTCTCCACGCCAGAGTCGAAGGCGATCACCGGGATGCCCTCTTCATCGGCACGCTCAAGCAGCGGGATCGCGGCCTGGCTGTCCAGCGCGGCGAAGCCCAGCGCATCCGGATCGCGGTCGAGCGCAGCCTGAAGCATTTCGATCTGCCGGTCTACCTGCGACTCAGACTCCGGCCCCTCGAACGTGATTTCTACGCCACACGCCTCAGCGGCCTGCTCCGCGCCGAGCCGGACAGCCTGCCAGAACTGGTGCTGGAAGCCCTTCGAGATCAGCGGGATGAAGAATTCCTGCGCTGCGATCTCGTCACGGTTCTCCTCGGTGCAATATTCGACCCACGCGGGCGCTTCTTCTTCGCCCTCTTCGGCCATTTCCTCAGTGGGTTCTTCGGTGGGCTCGTCGTCGTCGCCCTGGGGATAGGCAACACCGACTGAGAAAGTCAAGGCGAACACGAGCACAAACAACAAGGCGAATAACTTCGTGAGCTTCATCGTAACTCCCTCTCTTAGACTCTCCAGACAACAGGTTTGGTGTGTAGTGCCACGGACGAGCCGCGTATCCCCTGCCTAGGGCGCGCGGCCCTGCTTGCCCCGATGGGGTCTTTCGGCCTCCTGATGTCGCAACTTCGTGCCAAACGCCTCCTTCCCGACGTGCCAATCGCGTATCACAGCCATCGCTTGCTCGCGGGGCGCGCTTGCGCAGGCGGCACAGCGTCACGCCCGGCGCCGGATGACATCCATATACACGGCGAGGATCAGAATGCCGCCGGTAATCACGATCTGCCATTCCTGTTCAATGGACATGATCCGCAGACCGTTAACCAGGACACTCATCACGAACGCGCCGATGATCGTGCCCATGATCGTCCCTTCGCCGCCACTCAGCGACGTGCCGCCGATGACAACTGCTGCGATCGCGTCCAGCTCGTAGCCCTGGCCGAGCGCAGGTTGCGCAGAATTGAGCCGTGCCGCCATCAGCACGCCGCCGATCCCGGCGAAGAACCCACAGACGGTGTAAACCATCGTCTTCCAGAAGTTGACGTTCACGCCCGAAAGCCGCGTCGCTTCTTCATTGCTGCCCAGCGCGAGCGTGTAGCGTCCCAGGATGGTGCGGTTCAGCAGGAACCCGGCGAAGATCGCCGCCCCGAACATGATCAGCACAGCGTTTGGGATTTCCGCCCCCGGAATAATCTTTTCGATCACGGAGCCCATGGCGATCTCGCGGAAGCCGGGCGCTGCGTTGAAGTAGATCGGTCGCAGTTCCGACAGCACCAGCGACAGCCCTTTCGCAATATACATAATGCCGAGCGTCGTGATAAACGGCGGAACCTTCATCCGCGAGATGATCGTCCCGTTGATGAAGCCGGCAAGCGCACCAGCGCCCATGCCGCCGAGCACGCCGAGCCAGACAGGCAGCCCCCAGTTAATGCAGAAGATCGCGCTCATCACGCTGGAGAAGGTCATCACCGTGCCGATCGACAGGTCGATGCCGCCGGTGATAATGACGAAGGTTACGCCCAGCGCCAGTACGCCGTTGACCGAGGTCTGCAGCAAGATACCCACGACGTTGTTGAACGTCATGAAGTGCGGCGACGCCAGCGAGAAGTAGACCAACAGCACAATCAGCGCGCCAAACGCCAGGAATTTCCGCGTCGCGTCCGAGCGCAGCACCGAGCGAGTAGAAGCTTTCTTGGGGGCAATTGAAACGTCCATTGAACGCTGTTCCTGTTCTACAATGGTAGTCGTGCCTAAACAATCGATCGGAACTCAGTCGCCCGACGTGACCGCGGTGCGCTGCGTCGCGTACTGCATGATCCGCTCTTGCGTGGCTTCGGCGCTGGTGAGCTCGCCCGTGATGCGCCCCTCGCACATCACCACGATGCGGTGGCTCATGCGTAGGATTTCCGGCAACTCCGACGAGATCATGATGATCGCCTTGCCTTCTTGCGCCAGATCATTCAACAGCCTGTAGATCTCGCTTTTTGCGCCCACGTCGATCCCACGCGTCGGCTCGTCAAAGATTAAAATATCTGTGTCGGCGGTCAGCCATTTGGCGATCACCAGCTTCTGCTGGTTGCCACCGGAAAGATTCTTCACCTTCTGCTGCAAGCTTGGGGTCTTGATCGCCAGCGTCTCGACCAGATCGCGCGAAATCCGGCGGACTTTCCCCTTGTTCACCAGGCCCAGCCAATTCAGGAACCGGCGAAAAGCCGCCAGCACGATATTCGTCTCGACATCCATATCGAGCGTCAAGCCATAGCGCTTGCGGTCCTCAGACAGATAACCGATGCCATGCCGCACCGCGTCGCTAGGGTGGTGGATGTTCACGCGCTTGCCGCCGATGTAAATCTCACCCGAGTCGATCGGGTCCGCGCCGAAAATCGCCCGTGCGACTTCGGTCCGTCCCGCGCCCATCAGCCCGGCGAAACCCACGATCTCGCCCTTCTTCAACTGAAACGAGATATCGCGCAGCGCCCGCCCGCGATTGAGGTGGCGCACTTCGAGCGCGACCTCCTGGCTGTTGCCTTCGGGGATTTCCGGCGTCACTTCATAGATCGTGCGCCCGACCATCATGCTGATGATCTGGTCGATCGTCACGTCCTGGATGCGTACCGTGTCGATGGTGCGACCGTCGCGCATGACGGTCACGCGATCGGAGATCTGGAACAACTCCTCGAGGCGATGGCTGATGTACACGATGCCCACGCCATCATTGCGCAGGTCACGGATGATGCGGAACAACTCCTCGATCTCGGCGTCTGTCAGGGCGGCGGTCGGCTCGTCCATGATCAGCACTTCAGCGTTGAAAGACAGCGCCTTGGCGATCTCGACCATCTGCTGCTTGGCGACGGTCAGATCGCTAACTTTCGTGCGCGGGTCAAGCTCAATGTGCAACTGGGCGAGCAGCTCCCGCGTCTGCGCGTTGATCGCCTTGTCATCCAGCAGAATGGGCAGGACTTGACGCGGCTCGCGCCCGATGAAGATGTTCTGCGCGACCGTCAGGTGCGGCATCAGATTGAGTTCTTGATGAATGATCGAGATACCGTGTTGTTGCGCGGAACGGGGATTGGGCAGGTTGACCTCTTGCCCTTTGTATAATATCTTACCCGCGTCTTTGGTATAGACCCCCGCCAGGATCTTCATCAGTGTGGACTTGCCCGCGCCGTTTTCGCCTACCAGCGCGTGAGCCTCGCCCGCCCGCAGGTCAAACCGCGCGCTTTCCAGCGCCTGCACGCCGGGGAAGCTCTTGTCGATCGCTTCCATTACCACTAAACGGTCTACGTCGCCGCTCATGCCTAACCCTCTAATCACGCCATCAAGCGAACAGCTTCCGGCGCTGGATTGCGTTCAGGCGCCCCGTAACGGGGCGTCGATAGTCGATCACATTCGACCGCGCGGGAGCGCGGGCGAGAGGGAACAAACCGTGATGGTGGTGTCGCAATTGGAACGCGAGCCAAAAACGATTTCGTAAGCGTAAATGGGCTTCATAAGCCGCACCAATACAGGATAAACTAACATAGACGTAGGAGAGTGTCAAACCGTCCCGCGAACTACGTCACAACACCTATTGTTAGCATCAGGTTTGCCCACACACGCGCCTCACCGGTCGCGATTACCAGCCCCACCTCGCGCTGCCGCGCAAAATCGTAGAAGGCGAAGCGCTCCAGCGGCTGAAGCGGGACGCCCGGCAACCGCTCGCGGAACTCTGCGAAGATCGGCGGCTCGCTGCCGTCGTCGGGCTGCATGACGTGCGCCGCCTCAACCGGGATCGCGGTGATCAGCGCGTCGAGCACTTCGGTTGCATTGACCAGCCCCGGCCTCAGATTAAGAAAAACGTGTGTCGCCGCCGGGTTGCTGCCGGTCTCGAACGGGAAGTTCCCATCCGCGATCAGCACCCGGCTCCCATGGCCCAGACGCCCCAACACGCCCAGGATCTGCGGGTGAGTGAGTGTCGTACGAAGCATGTGTTTTTTCCTCTCGGTGGAAGCGAGCCGCGCCTCTCGACGGGCCATCGCTACTATTGTACATCGGTTATGTGCCTCGAGATCCTAGGAGACCAGTATTTTCTTCATTCGGTGTGGCGCAGGGATACGCAGCGCCGGTTTGGGGCCGGTGAGCGCCGATTGCGCCGGTTCGCTACAATAGACTTAAAGGAACCCAAAAGATTCATGCGCTATCGGTTAGGCGTACGCTTAGCAGGAGGGTAGAGTACTCATGGCACGGCCCGTGACACTTTTTACCGGCCAGTGGGCGGACCTTCCGCTCGAAGTTGTAGCGGAAAAGGCCGCTTCATTCGGCTATGACGGCCTGGAGCTGGCTTGTTGGGGCGATCATTTTGAGGTGGACAAGGCGCTCGAGAACGACGCCTATGCGCAAACCCGCTGGGATATCCTCGAAAAGCACGGTCTGAAGTGCTGGGCGATCAGCAATCATCTGGTCGGCCAGTGCGTCGGCGACCACCCGATCGACGAGCGGCACAAGAACCTGCTGCCCGCGCGCCTGTGGGGCAACGGCGAGCCCGAAGGGGTGCGCCAGCGCTGCGCCGAGGAGATCAGAAACACCGCGCGCGCCGCCGCGCAGTTCGGCGTCAAGGTCGTGAACGGGTTCGTCGGCTCGAGCATCTGGCATCTGCTGGCCGGGTTCCCCCCCGTTCCGCCGGAGATGATCGAGGCGGGCTACCAGGACTTCGCCGCCCGCTGGAATCCGATCATGGACGTGTTTGACGAAGTCGGCGTGAAGTTCGCGCTGGAAGTGCACCCGTCCGAGATCGCGTACGACTATTGGACGACGAAGCGCGCGCTGCAGGCCATCGGCCACCGCCCGGCGTTCGGCATCAACTTCGACCCCAGCCACCTCTACTGGCAGATGCTGGACCCGGTCGAGTTCGTTTACGAGTTCGCGGACCGCATCTATCACGTCCACGTCAAAGAGTCGGTGCGCGTCCTGAACGGACGGAACGGGATTCTGTCGTCGCACCTGCCCTTCGGCGATCACCGGCGCGGGTGGGACTTCGTCTCGCCGGGGCGCGGCGGCGTGCCGTTCGAGCAGGTCTTCCGTGCGCTGAATCGCATCGGTTATGACGGCCCGCTCTCGGTCGAATGGGAAGACACCAACATGAACCGCGAGCAGGGCGCGCCCGAAGCGGTGCAGTTCGTGCGGCGGCTGGACCTCACGCCCTCAGATGTCGCGTTCGACGCCGCGTTCGCCTCGAAGGAATAGGAGCGTCTCATGTCTGAGCACGTCGGGTTCACCAGCATGGCCGGCCCACACGCCACCGGCGACGCGCCATCCATCGGGATCGGGATGTTGGGCTATGCTTTCATGGGCAAGGCGCACTCCAACGCCTTCAAGACCCTGCCGTACATGATGTATCCGCCGGTGGCGATCCCGCGCCTCGTTTCGATCGCCGGACGGAACAGCGAAGCGGTCCGCGAGGCCGCGCGGCGCTATGGGTACGAGAAATACACGACCGACTGGCGCGATCTGGTCAGCGATCAGGATATCCAGGTGTTCGACAATGGCGGTCCGAACGACGCTCACGCCGAGCCGTCCATCGCCGCCGCCGAAGCGGGCAAACATGTCTTTTGCGAAAAACCGCTGGCGCGCACCGCTGAAGAAGCCAAAACCATGCTCGATGCGGTCGAGAAGGCGGGCGTCAAGCACATGGTCGCGTTCAACTACCGCTTCGTCCCGGCCATTGTGCAGGCGCGGTGGCTTTTGGAGAGCGGCGCGCTGGGCCGTGTGTACCACTGGCGCGCGGTTTACTTGCAAGAGTGGGGGATGGACCCTGCCATGCCAACAAGCTGGCGCTTCCAGAAGGAGACCGCTGGCAGCGGCGCGCTGGGCGACCTCGGCTCGCACATCATTGACTTGGCGCGCTTCCTGGTGGGCGAGCCGGTGACGGTGATGGGCATGGCGAAGACCTGGTTCACCGCGCGGCCCGCGGGCGGCCCCGGCAGCGAAATGATCCCGTCCGACGTGGACGACGCGATCACGGCGCTGGTCGAGTTCGAGAGCGGCGCGCTCGGCACGTTTGAGGCGTCACGTTTCGCGCAGGGCCGCAAGAACTACAACCGTTTCGAGATCAACTGCGAGAACGGCTCGATTCACTTCAACCTGGAGCGGCTTAACGAGTTGGATGTCTTCTGGAAGGGCGAGAACCCGCGCGAGACGCAAGGCTTCCACAACGTGCTGGTCACCGAGGGTTACCATCCCTACTGGGAGAACTGGTGGCCGCACGGACACATCATCGGGTGGGAGCACACCTTCGTGCACGAGTTCCACCACTTTTTCGACGCGATCGTGAACGATAAGAGTGTGGCGCCCTATGGTGCGACGTTCGAGGACGGCTATCGCAACGCCGTGATCTGCGACGCGATTATCGAGTCCGCGCAGTCCGGGCGGCAGGTCGATATTCGTTACTGATCATCTTGTTCACCGCGCACGCTGAAAAAACACACCGGGGAGATCGAACGATCTCCCCGGCACGTTCTTCCTACCACCCACCTCACCTAGACAGTGATAGCCCATTGATCCCGGTCGAATATCCCCTAAACTGCGGATGTGTGCGCACGTATGAGTCTCTATACTTCTCCCTTGAGGCAAACGGCGCCTGCATCGGATTGTGATGCGCCCGACAATCAACACGGCAGCGCCAATGCAAGCACCTGAAAGGGAAAGAATGCAGCGCATCAAAAGCATGCTTCCGGTCGATGGCCGGTATCTGTTGTCGCGAATGATCCTGATCATCGCAGGCAGCCTCGTCAGCGCCACCGCGATCAACCTCTTTTTCATCAACGCGAACATCGCACCAACCGGCTTGACGGGGGTCGGCGTCATACTGAACGAATTCGTGACCGTGCCCATCGGGCTGGTTTTTTTGATCGGCAACATCCCGATCCAGTACCTGGCGTTTCGCCGTCTGAGTGGCTGGCGCACCGTGTCGGGCACGCTGCTGGCGATGGCGGTGTACGCCTTTGGCCTGGACGTGCTGCCGCAGTTTGTCGACTTCGGCAATCCGACCGATGACGTGCTGCTCAATGCCGTGTTTGGCGGCATCCTCGCGGGGCTTGGCGGCGGGCTGATTTACCGGGCGGGTGGCTCGCTGGGCGGTGCCTCGACCCTGGCGCGCGTCGTCCGGCATGAGTTTGGTGTCTCGCTGGCGACAGCGGCCCTGGTTAGCGACGCCGCGGTGCTGGCCGCCGCCGGGATCGTGCTGGGGTGGGAGATCGCGCTGTACGCGACGGTAGCACTGTTCCTGAGCCGGATGGCGTCGGATTACATCCTGGAAGGCACGGGCAGCACCCACACCGCGCTGGTGATTTCAGACCGCTCTGATCAGATCGCCCAGGCCGTGCAAGAGAAGCTCAATCACGGCGTGACGTCGTGGAAAGTCAAAGGGCTGCACCTCCAGCGGCAATACGACGCGCTGATGATCACGCTGACGCGGACCGAGCTCAACGCGTTTCGCAAGCTGGTGATGCTGGTCGACCCCGATGCGTTCGTGACGATCCTGCAAGCGCAGGTAACGTACGGTCGCGGATTCAGCTCATTGGAGCCGCAAATGCCGCTGGCGCTGGATCAGGTGGATGACGAACAGGCGATGCAGATCTCGCGCGAAGACCTGGTGACGCACTCAAAATAGCGGCCCGCGCCATCGCTGGGGCTCATTTCGATAAGAAGTATCCCGCTGCAAACAACAGCGCTACGCCGATCACGCGGCTCGCGGTGATCGGCTGCGGCGTCATGCCGAACCACCCGTTCTGGTCGATCACCAACGCCAGCACAAGCTGGCCCCCGATCAACAGTGCGGTCGCGTTTGCGGCGCCGATGCGCGGCAGCGTTACGCTGAGGGAGATGAACAAGACGAGGCCAAGCGCCCCAGCAGCGAAGTATGGGCGCGGGATGGTGCGCCACTCGCGGAGTTCTTGCCCGCCAAGCGCCAGCAGCAGCACCACCGACGCAAGGAACCCGCTCAAATGCATGATCACGCTGCTCGCGACTGGCCCCATCCGCGCGCTCATCACGCCGGAGATCGGCCCCTGGAAGCCGACCGCAACACCGCCTAACAGCCCGATCAACAGCACTGGAAGTATCTGTAGCAGCCCACTCATGCCTCGTTGTCGCCTTTCCGTCGCGCTTGCTGCGTTCCACTGCCAGACCGCCGCTCATGCAGCGCGCCAAGTGTAATCCCCCGGGCGCGAAACGTCGAGCCTCAGCTCGAGTTTTGAAGCTGGGGATTGACATTTTTACTCATCGTCCTTATACTTATCGCCGATGATACACCTGCGAACAGTAATCCTCTCCTTCTTTCACCACTTTTGACCAGCACTGTGGTAAATGAGGTCGCAGACACGGCGGGCGCAGGGCCCGATCGTCCCGTGCTGCATGATGCGTTTTATTGGTGAACTGGTGTTCTTCAAACGTACCGTTCGAAATAATTAGGTCCAGTTGGACGACGATAGGAAAACAATGGCACAGAAACTGCGTATCATCCCCCTCGGCGGCTTGGGGGAAATTGGTAAGAACATGACCGTCTACGAGTATGGCCGCAACATGATAGTCGTAGACTGCGGGGTAATGTTCCCCGAAAGCGATATGTACGGCATTGACCTGGTGCTGCCGGACTATCGCTACGTTGTCGAGAACCAGGACAAGCTGCGTGCGATCGTACTAACGCACGGGCACATGGATCACATCGCGGCGCTGCCTTATCTGCTGCGGCAGGTGAAGGCGCCGATCTACGGCACGCCGCTCACGCTGGGGCTGGTCGAGCGCCAGCTCCGCGAGAAGAACGTGCTTGACCGCGCCGAGCTGATCCCGATCACACAGGGGCAACCGGTGCAGTTCGGCCCGTTCCGCGTGACGCCGTTTGCGGTCGCGCACTCGATTCCGGACTCGGTTGGGTTCGTGATCGACACGCCCGCTGGCAAGATCGTGCACACCGGCGACTATAAGCTGGACGAGACGCCCGCCGGCGGACACAAGACCGACCTGGCGATGCTCCAAACGCTGACACAGGATGGCGTGCTCGCGATGCTGGCGGACAGCACCAACGCCGACCGGCCCGGCCACACGCCGACCGAGCGCGTCGTTGCGGATACACTAGATCGCCTGCTCAGCGAAGCAGGGAACCAGCGCGTGATCATCGCGACGTTCTCCTCGCTGCTGGCGCGCCTGCAAGAGATCATGTATCTCGCGCACAAGCACGGTCGCAAGGTCGCGCTCACTGGGCGCAGCCTGATCGAGAACGTGAAGCTGGCGCGCGAACTGGGCTACCTGGAAGTGCCCGAAGGGTTGCTGGTCGACCTCGACGCGCACGTCCCGCCCTCGAAGATGCTGATCCTCTCCACCGGGTCGCAGGGAGAGCCACGCTCTGCCCTGAACCAGATGGCGAATGACCAGCATCGCAACCTGAAGGTAGGCCCTGGCGACCTGATCATCATCTCGGGCGGCACGATCCCCGGCAACGAGGAATCGGTCGGCCAGATGCTCAACAAGCTGTTCGAGCGCGGCGCGAACGTGATTTACGGGGCAATGGAGCAGGTGCACGTCTCCGGTCACGGCAGCCGCGACGAAATGCGCGCCATGATCGACGCGGTCAAGCCGCGCTACCTGATCCCGGCGCACGGCGAGGCGCGTCACCTGCACCTGCACGCGCAGATCGCCATCGACGCGGGGATGCCGGACGATCACGTGTTCGTCCTCCGGGACGGCGCGCAGTGGTTGACGGATGGGATGGAAGCCTGGACCGAGGAGTCGATCCCGGTGGACGAAGTCCTGGTCGACGGGCGGCTGATCGGAGAGATCGGCGAGATCGTCATGCGGGACCGGCGCCGCCTGTCGCAAGACGGCTTCATCGTCGCGCTGATCCCGATCGACGATCAGAAGCGTCTGATCGGCGAGCCGCAGATCGTCAGCCGGGG
>Ga0079223_10001809_pt1 | contig 12973 bp, 13 predicted proteins | sample Stecom2011_FD_75072 | JGI IMG/M metagenome (GOLD analysis project Ga0079223, IMG submission 75072) | Agricultural soil microbial communities from Utah to study Nitrogen management - Steer compost 2011 | ecosystem: Environmental > Terrestrial > Soil > Agricultural land | place: USA: Utah... | reverse complement strand
CCCTCCATCGCGGCGAGAATGACATTCTCGTAACGCAACAGCCCTATCCAGCGAATGGCGGCCTCGATGGGGCGGTAGTGGATTTTCGATACTGGTGTCACCTGCATGCATTGCCCTCCTTGGCTGAGAACTCCGTTACTGAACACCCACATGTTCAGCTGTAGCTCGCAACCGCGACGGATGGCTGGCCGCACTCGGGCTAAGGGACCATTACGTGATCAGGCCCGCAATATGACTAAACAGTCATTGGATTTTTTGTGATCTACCGGATATGGCAGCCAAGTGAGTGCCACGTGACGATGCCGATCGCCTGCGGTGCGGGAAGCGCAGACGCATTAGTCGTGGGCCTCACTGCCTCTGGCCTACGGCCTACCGGCCAGTGCGTCTGCGGTGTGAAGACATCCAAACGCGCAAGCGACTTTCTCCTCACCATTGATCAACGCGACTGGGAACTCACTCTAGAGGGCCCCCCTGAGGCCAGGCCCCCTGAGGCCCCCTCCTCCCGCAGAGCTCACCATTCCTAATTGGCTACCAATTGGCTACCAAAAGCCTCCAAATTGGCTACCGCAAATTTTCGACCGCGCATAAAAAAATCCAGTCACCGCTAAGTGACTGGATTTCTTTAAGATTATTTGGTCGGGACGGAGTGATTCGAACACTCGACCCCTTGCACCCCATGCAAGTGCGCTACCAGGCTGCGCTACGCCCCGACTGTTACTACCAGCTCTCTGGAAGTGGTGCGCACTATACAGTAACCATCTGATAAACGGAAGCTTTTTTTGCGAGAAGGCGCTCACTTGCGCAGGATGCGCAGCAGGTCCTCCAGCTCGCACAGGAGCTGGCGGGTGATCTGGCGCGTCTGGCTGGTGTCTTCCGCGGCTTCCTGGCCGGACAGCTTCTGCCGGGCACCGTTGATGGTGAAGCCCTGGTCGTAAAGGAGGGAGCGGATCTGGCGGATGATCAGCACGTCGTGGCGCTGATAGTAGCGGCGGTTGCCCCGCCGCTTGATGGGATTGAGCTGGGGAAATTCCTGTTCCCAGTAGCGCAGCACGTGCGGCTTGACTGCGCAGAGGTCGCTGGCCTCACCGATGGTGAAATAGCGCTTGCCCGGGATGGGCGGCAGTTGCTCGGTGCCGCCCTTAGGATTTGCTTCCGGCATAGCTTTCCACCCTGGCCTTGAGCTTCTGGCCCGGGCGGAAAGTCACCACGCGGCGTGCCGAGATGGGGATTTCCTCGCCCGTTTTCGGGTTCCTGCCGGGGCGCTGACGTTTATCGCGCAGGTCGAAGTTGCCGAACCCGGACAGTTTGACCTGTTCGTTCTGCTCCAGAGCCTGGCGAATCTCTTCGAAGAAGAGCTCCACCAGTTCCTTGGCTTCCCTCTTGTTCAGGCCCAGCTCTTCGTAAAGACGCTCAGCCATTTCAGCTTTCGTCAGAGCCCCCATGCGCTACATCCTTAACGTGGCGTTGAACCTATCTCCCAGCGAGGTGAGGATGGTCTGGATCGCTGCGCTCACCTCATCGTCGTTAAGAGTGCGCGAAGGATGCTGCCAGGTCAAGCCGACGGCCAGGCTTTTACGAGCGGGATCAATGCCTTTGCCCTGATAGACGTCAAACAGCTTGAGATCCGTGAGGTAATCGCCTGCTTTTTCTCGGATACAGCCGAGGATGTCCTCGGCGGGGGTATCCCGATCCACCACCAGAGCCAGGTCGCGGCGCACTTCGGGGAAGCGCGACAGCTCCCGGAAGGACGGCAGCCTGCCCTCGTCCAGCTCGGCCAGCAGCAGCTCGAACAGGAACAGCGGCTGCTCGATGCCCAGCTCGCCCGCCAGTTGCGGATGGATGGCACCCAGGTAGCCGACGGTGCGCCCTTCCCGTTCAATGCGGGCGCACTGTCCCGGATGCAGGGCCGGATGTTCGGCCGGCACGAAGCAGAAGGCGCCGGCATTGCCGGCCGCGCCCAGCAGGGCTTCCACATCGCCCTTGAGGTCATAGAAGTCCACGCTCTCGCGACCGTGGCTCCAGGACTCCGGCAGGCGGTTCCCGGTGATCACGCCGGCCAGCATGGCCTCCTGCTTCAGCTCGGGCAGTTGACCCACGAAGCGCAGACCACTCTCGAACAGGCGCACGCGCGTCTGCTGGCGGTTGAGGTTGTGCAGCACCGCCTTGACCAGACCCGGCCACAGCGAGGCGCGCATGGCGGCCATGTCCGCCGAGATGGGGTTGGCCAGCAGCAGCGGGGTCGCATCCGGATTGAACTGGGCGAACAGCTTCGGATCGATGAAGCTGTAGGTGATCGCTTCCTGATAGCCGCGGGCAACCAGCAGGCGACGCAGGGCCGGCAACTCGGCACGGGCTTCGGCGCGGGCCTGGGGGGCCAGGCGGGCCTGGGGATAGCGAACCGGCAGGCGGTCGTAGCCGTACAGGCGCCCCAGTTCCTCGATGAGGTCGACTTCCAGGGAAATGTCGAAGCGGTGGCTGGGAATGGTCACTTCCCAGACGCCTTCGCCCCTGGCGGTGACGCCCAGGCCCAGGGCGCCAAGCAGGCGTTCCACCAGGTCGGCTTCCAGTTCCAGGCCCAGCATCTGGGTGATGCGTTCGCTGCGCAGGGTGACGGCCTCGCGAGTGGGCAGATCGGCCTGGCTCACGGCCTCGACGATCGGGCCGGCTTCGCCACCGACGATCTCCAGCAGCAGAGCGGTCGCGCGCTCCATGGCCTGACGGGCCAGTTCGAAATCCACGCCGCGCTCGAAGCGATGGGAGGCATCGGTGTGCAGGCCATAGTTGCGCGCCTTGCCGGCCAGGGCGATGGGATCGAAGTAGGCCGACTCCAGGAACAGGTCGCGGGTCTTGGCGCTGACGCCGCTGTGCTCGCCACCCATCACGCCGGCGATGGCCAGCGGACGCTCGTGGTCGGCGATGACCAGGGTGTCGGCGCTCAGCGTGACTTCCTGCCCGTCCAGCAGAACCAGCTTCTCGCCCTGCTCCGCCATGCGCACGCGGATGCCGCCGCGGATCTCGTTCAGATCGAAGGCATGCATGGGCTGGCCGAGTTCCAGCATCACGTAGTTGGTGACGTCGACGGCCAGGTCGATGCTGCGGATATCGGAACGGCGCAGGCGCTCGACCATCCACAGCGGCGTCGGACGGCTCAGGTCCACGTTGCGGATGACGCGGCCCAGGTAACGGGGGCAGGCTTGCGGGGCCAGCAGTTCCACCGGGCGGGTCTCGTCATGGGCCGGCGCAACGGGCTGGATGGTCACCGGCTGCACTTCGCAGCCGTAGACGGCGCCCACTTCCCGGGCCAGACCGGCCAGGGACAGGCAGTCGCCGCGGTTGGGGGTCAGCCCGATCTCGATGACCACATCGTCCAGACCCAGGTACTCGCGAATGTCGGTACCCACCGGCGCGTCGGCGGCCAGCTCCATCAGCCCGCTGTGATCGTCGCTGATCTTCAGCTCGGAGGCCGAGCAGAGCATGCCGAAGGATTCCACGCCACGCAGCTTGGCCTTCTTGATCTTGAAATCGTCGCCCAGCTCGGCGCCGATCATGGCAAAGGGCACCTTGATGCCCGGGCGGGCATTGGGGGCGCCGCACACCACCTGAAAGGTCTCGCTGCCGTTGCTGACCTGGCAGACGCGCAGCTTATCGGCGTCGGGATGCTGTTCGGCGCTGAGGATCTCGCCCACCACCACGCCGTGGAAGGCGCCGGCCACCGGGGTAACACTATCGACTTCCAGACCCACCATGGACAGCTTGGCCACCAGGGCGTCACGGTCGGCTGCGGGATTGGCCCAGCTGCGCAGCCATTGTTCACTGAATTTCATCTTCTGTTCTCTCCTGTTCGGTTCGTGTCGGACGCGGGGCCTAGCGGAATTGCGCCAGGAACCTCAGGTCGTTGTCGAAGAACAGGCGCAGGTCATTGACGCCATAGCGCAGCATGGCCAGACGCTCCACGCCCATGCCGAAGGCGAAGCCCTGGAATTCCTCGGGATCGATGCCGGACATGCGCAGCACGTTCGGGTGCACCATGCCGCAGCCCATGACCTCCAGCCAGCCGGTCTGCTTGCAGACGCGGCAGCCCTTGCCGGAGCACATCACGCACTGCATGTCGACCTCGGCGGATGGCTCGGTGAACGGGAAGAAGGAAGGACGGAAGCGCACGCCCAGCGGCTTCTCGAAGAACACCCGCAGGAATTCCTCGATGGTGCCCTTCAGATCCGCGAAGCTGATGCCCTTGTCCACCAGCAGGCCTTCCACCTGGTGGAACATCGGCGAGTGGGTGATATCCGAGTCGCAGCGATACACGCGTCCCGGGCAGACGATGCGGATCGGCGGCTTCCGGCTTTCCATGGTGCGCACCTGCACCGGCGAGGTGTGGGTGCGCAGCAGCATGTTGGCGTTGAAGTAGAAGGTGTCGTGCATGGCCCGGGCCGGGTGGTGGCCGGGAATGTTGAGCGCTTCGAAGTTATGGTAGTCGTCCTCGACTTCCGGACCCTCGGCCACGCTGTAGCCGATATGGGTGAAGAACTGCTCGATGCGCTCCTTGGTGCGGGTCACCGGGTGCAGGCCGCCCGAGGCCTGGCCGCGGCCCGGCAGGGTGACGTCGATACGTTCGGCGGCCAGCCTGGCCTGCAGCGCGGCGGTTTCCAGCTCCGCCTTGCGCGCGGCGAGGGCGCTCTGGACCTGGTCACGGGCGGCATTGATGCGCGCGCCGGCCTTGGGGCGCTCCTCGGCGGAAAGCTTGCCGAGGGACTGCATCTGCAGGGTTATTTCGCCCTTCTTGCCCAGGTACTGGACCCGGATCTGTTCGAGGGCGTTGGTGTCTGCGCTGCCTTGCACGGCCTCCAGCGCTTGGGCGACCAGTGCATCGAGATTTTCCATTTACATCCTCCCGAGGATCTTGCAGAAACACCCGGCGCAACGGGCGTTTTTGCAAGAACCCCTGCAAATACAAAATAGGGGAAGAGCCGCAAGGCTCTTCCCCTATCGTTGACGCTTTCGCTCCGGACACGTCCGGCTGCCGGGGAAGTCAGGCCAGAGAGGCTTTGGCTTTCTCGACGATGGCAGCGAAGGCGGCTTTTTCGTTCACGGCCAGGTCGGCCAGAACCTTGCGGTCGATCTCGATGGAGGCCTTGCGCAGACCAGCGATCAGACGGCTGTAGGACAGACCGTTCTGACGAGCGCCGGCGTTGATACGGGCGATCCACAGAGCGCGGAACTGACGCTTGCGCTGACGACGGTCACGGTAGGCGTATTGACCTGCCTTGATCACCGCCTGCTTGGCAACACGGAACACGCGGGAGCGAGCACCGTAGTAGCCCTTGGCGAGCTTCAGGATTTTCTTGTGACGAGCACGAGCGATAACGCCACGCTTAACACGAGCCATGAGTAATGTCCTCTAGATATCTTGACCGGATTAACGAACGCGCAGCATGCGCTCGACCTTCGCCTTGTCAGACGGATGCATCAGGGCAGTGCCCCGCAGCTGACGCTTACGCTTGGTCGTCATCTTGGTCAGGATGTGGCTCTTGAAAGCGTGCTTGTGCTTGAAGCCGTTTGCGGTCGGCTTGAAGCGCTTCTTGGCACCACTCTTGGTCTTCATCTTTGGCATGTTCGGTACTCCGTAGCTTGAGTGCTTACAAATAACTGCAAGGCCTGCCAGTGCCCTGGTAGTTATTTTTTCTTCTTGGGAGCGATGACCATCATCAGCTGGCGTCCTTCCAGCTTCGGATGCTGTTCAACGGTGCCGTATTCGGCGAGGTCGGCTTCGACCCGCTTCAACAGCTCCATACCCAGCTCCTGGTGAGCCATCTCACGACCGCGGAATCGCAGGGATACCTTGGCCTTGTCCCCATCGCTGAGGAAGCGCATCAGGTTGCGAAGCTTGACCTGATAGTCGCCTTCCTCTGTCCCTGGACGGAACTTCACTTCCTTGATCTGAATCTGCTTCTGATTCTTCTTGGCGGCAGCCTGCTGCTTCTTCTTCTCGAACAGGTGCTTGCCGTAGTCCATGATGCGACAGACCGGAGGATTGGCCTCTGCCGAGATCTCCACCAGATCCAGTTTCGCCTCTTCGGCGACCCTCAGAGCCTCATCGATGGAGACGATGCCGATCTGCTCGCCGTCGGCACCGATCAGACGAACCTCACGGGCGGTGATGTTCTCGTTGATCGGGGCCTTGGGCGCCCGCCTGTCTTGTCTCATTTCACGCTTAATAGTGATTACTCCGATGCTTGGCGACCACGCCGGGAAACCGCCTGTGCCAGCAACCCGGTGAACTGCTCGATGGGCATGCTGCCCAGATCAGTCCCTTCTCGGGTGCGCACTGCGACGGACCGTGTCTCAACCTCCCGGTCTCCTATCACGAGGAGGTAGGGAACCTTGAGCAAAGTATGCTCGCGGATTTTAAAGCCGATCTTCTCGTTTCTCAAGTCGACCTTTGCCCGGAAGCCTTGAGAATTCAGGGCTTTCTCGACTTCCTCGGCAAATTCAGCCTGCTTGTCGGTGATATTCATGATCACCGCCTGGACCGGCGCAAGCCAGGCCGGGAAGGCCCCTTCGTAGTGCTCGATCAGGATACCGATGAAGCGCTCGAAGGATCCCAGGATGGCGCGGTGCAGCATGACCAGGTGCCGGCGATCGTTGTTCTCGCTGACGTACTCGGCCCCCAGGCGCACCGGCAGGTTGAAGTCCAGCTGCAGGGTACCGCACTGCCAGACGCGACCCAGACAGTCCTTCAGGGAGAACTCGATCTTCGGACCGTAGAAGGCGCCCTCGCCCGGCTGCAGCTCATAGGGCAACCCGGCGGTTTCCAGGGCCGACGCCAGCGCGGCCTCGGCACGGTCCCACAGCTCGTCGGCACCGACGCGCTTTTCGGGACGGGTGGACAGCTTGAGCTGGATGTCATCAAAGCCGAAGTCGGCGTACACCGCCTGGGTCAGCTTGATGAAGGCCGCGGCCTCATCCTGCATCTGCTCTTCGGTGCAGAAGATGTGGGCGTCGTCCTGGGTGAAGCCGCGCACGCGCATGATGCCGTGCAGGGCGCCGGACGGCTCGTTGCGATGGCAGGCGCCGAACTCGGCCAGACGCAGCGGCAGTTCCCGATAGCTCTTCAGGCCCTGGTTGTATACCTGGACGTGGCACGGGCAGTTCATCGGCTTGACCGCATAATCGCGGCTTTCCGATTCGGTGGTGAACATGTTCTCGGCGTAGTTGGCCCAGTGTCCGGACTTTTCCCAGAGCACCCGGTCAACCACCTGGGGCGTCTTGATCTCCAGGTAGCCGTTCTCGCGCTGAATCTGGCGCATGTACTGCTCGAGCACCTGGTAGACGGTCCAGCCGTTGGGGTGCCAGAACACCATGCCCGGGGCTTCTTCCTGGGTGTGGAACAGCCCCAGGCGCTTGCCGAGGCGACGGTGATCGCGCTTTTCGGCTTCTTCGATGCGCTGGATGTAGGCAGCCAGCTGCTTCTTGTCGGCCCAGGCGGTGCCGTAGATGCGCTGCAACTGTTCGTTCTTCGAATCGCCGCGCCAGTAGGCACCCGAAATGCGGGTCAGCTTGAAGGCCTTGAGGAAACGGGTATTGGGCACGTGCGGGCCGCGGCACATGTCCACGTATTCCTCGTGGTAGTACAGCCCCATGGCCTTCTCGTCAGGCATGTCATCGATCAGGCGCAGCTTGTAGTCCTCGCCGCGGGCCTTGAATACCTCGATGACTTCCTCGCGCGGCGTCATCTTCTTGATGACGTCGTAGTCCTTGGCGATCAGTTCGGCCATGCGCGCCTCGATGGCGGCCAGGTCCTCAGGGGTGAAGGGGCGATCGATGGCGATGTCGTAGTAGAAGCCTTCCTCGATCACCGGGCCGATGACCATCCTGGCGTTCGGGTACAGCTGCTTGACCGCATGACCCACCAGGTGCGCACAGGAGTGACGGATGATCTCCAGCCCTTCCTCGTCCTTCGGCGTGATGATCTGCACGGTCGCATCGGTTTCGATCAGGTCGCAGGCGTCGACCAGACGGCCGTTCACCTTGCCGGCCACGGTCGCCTTGGCCAGACCGGCGCCGATGGACTGCGCCACCTCGGCCACGGTGACCGGATGATCGAACGAACGCTGACTACCGTCGGGAAGAGTAATGATGGGCATGGCGCCTCCTCTCCTAGTGGTGACCCCTACCAAAGGCCACATGGGTTGGGATGAGCCAGTAAAGCGATCCGCCGGAACAGCCCGCCGCACTGTGGCAGGAGGCCAAAGGCCCGACCCGTCGAACCGGAGCACTGGGAAATCGAAGCTGCGGATGCTTTCAGAAAGTCGAAGCCCTGACAAGCAAGCCATAAAAAAAGGGTCGCTCTGGCGACCCTTTCTTGGAAGTTGGTAGGCACAATTGGACTCGAACCAACGACCCCCACCATGTCAAGGTGGTGCTCTAACCAACTGAGCTATGTGCCTTCCGATGGCCGTGCATTCTACCCGCGGCCTCGGCCTTGTCAACTTTTATTTCGCTAACATCCTGAATCGACGCGAATTTTCAATCGCGGGGCGTACGCATGGTGACGAACTCTTCGGCCGCCGTGGGGTGAATGCCCAGGGTTTCATCGAAATCGCGCTTGCTGGCGCCCGCCTTCATCGCCACCGCCAGGCCCTGGATGATCTCTCCGGCCTCCGGGCCGATCATGTGACAGCCCAGCACCCGGTCGCTGTCGGCATCGACCACCAGCTTCATGAGCGTGCGCTCCTGACTGTCGGTCAGGCTCAGCTTCATGGGGCGGAAACGGCTTTCGAACACCTTCACCCGGTGCTTTTCCCGCGCCTGCTGCTCGGTGAGGCCGACGGTGCCGATATTGGGCAGGCTGAAGACCGCCGTGGGAATCAGCTCGTAGCTCAGCGGGCGGTATTCCTCCGGCCGGAACAGCCGGCGCGCTACCGCCATCCCCTCGGCCAGCGCCACGGGGGTCAGTTGCACCCGGCCGATCACGTCGCCAATGGCGAGGATGAAGGGATCGGCGGTGCGATACAGGCTGTCTACCTTGATGAAGCCGCGCTCATCCAGCTCGACCTCGGTGTTCTCCAGACCCAGGTTGTCCAGCATTGGGCGGCGCCCGGTGGCGTAGAAGACGCAATCGGTATCCAGCACCCGGCCATCGGCCAGCGTGGCCTTGAGCGTGCCATCGGCCTGCTTGTCGATGCGGCGGATGTCGCTGTTGAACCGCAGGTCCAGGCCCTTCTTCTCCATCTCGTCGCGCAGGTGCATGCGCAGGCTTTCATCGAAGCCGCGCAGGAAGAGGTCGCCGCGATACAGCAGCGAGGTATTGGCCCCCAGGCCATGGAAGATGGAGGCGAATTCGACGGCGATGTAGCCACCACCCACCACCAGGACACGCTTGGGCAACTGCTCCAGGTAGAAGGCCTCGTTGGAACTGATGGCATGTTCGATGCCAGGGATGTCCGGCAGCTTCGGCCAGCCGCCCGTGGCGATCAGGATATGGCGCGCGCTGTAGCTGCGCCCATCCACCTCGACACGCGAGCCGCCCAGCAGGCGTGCATGGCCTTCCAGCAGCGTCACCCCGCTGTCGATCAGCAGTTTTCGGTAGATCCCATTGAGGCGCTGGATCTCGCGATTCTTGTTCTCGATCAGCGTGGGCCAGTCGAACTGCGGCTCGCCACAGCTCCAGCCGTAACCCTTGGCCTGGCGAATCTCTTCCTCGAAATGCGCTCCATAGACCAGCAGCTTCTTCGGCACGCACCCGACGTTGACGCAGGTGCCGCCCAGGTAACGACTCTCGGCAATGGCCACTCGCGCTCCGTAACCGGCAGCAAAACGTGCCGCCCGAACGCCACCGGAGCCGGCGCCAATGACGAAAAGGTCGAAATCGTAGGCCATAGTGTTGTCTCCTGAATCAGACTGCCAGCATACCTCAGCACCCCGAAGCTGGGCAGCATTGCCGGGAGACCCACCATGCAACCTACCCTGACCCACATCGCCCTGCACGTGCCCGATCTGGAAGCCTGCATGGCGTTCTATGCCGAGTTCTGCGGCCTGCGACTGATTCATGAGCGCCCGGGCAAGGGCTCACGCATCGTCTGGATGGCCGAGCCCGGACGCGAGCAGGAGTTCGTCATTGTCATGATGCCCGGCGGAACCGACCGCAACCTGGCCGAGGACGACTACAGCCATCTGGGCTTCGCCCTGCCCAGTCGCGAGGCCGTGGATGCCATTGCCGAACGCGCCCGCCAGGCCGGCTGCCTGATCTGGGCGCCCCGGGACAATCCATTCCCGGTCGGCTACTACTGCGGCGTACGGGATCCGGCCGGAAACTACGTGGAGTTCAGCTATGGCCAGCCCCTCGGACCGGGCGCCGAACCCCTGACCGGCGCAGGCCCGGGGACGGCCTGAGCGGATCAGAAGGCCATGCCGGTCTGGTAGAAGTGCTCGAGGCAGAAGTTGGTGGCCGCGATATAGCCTTCGGCGCTGCCGCAGTCGAAACGCCGCCCCTTGAAGCGATAGGCAAGCACACAGCCCTGCTGGGCCTGCTTCATCAGGGCATCGGTGATCTGGATTTCCCCGCCCTTGCCCGGCTCCGTCTGCTCGATCAGGTCGAAGATGTCCGGCGTGAGGATGTAGCGCCCGATGATGGCCAGGTTGGACGGCGCCTCCTCCGGCTTGGGCTTTTCCACCATGTGGTTGACCCGATAGATATCGTCGCGGATGGCCTCGCCGGCAATGATGCCGTACTTGGCGGTTTCCTCCGGCGGCACCTCCTCGATGGCCACGATGGAGCAGCGGAACTGGTTGTACAGCCGCACCATCTGCGCCAGCACACCCTCCCCCTCGGTATTCAGGCACAGGTCATCGGCCAGCACCACGGCGAAGGGCTCGTCACCGATCAGCGGCCGGCCGCTGAGAATCGCATGACCAAGGCCGCGCATTTCGATCTGGCGGGTATAGGAGAAGCTGCAGCTGTCTATCAGGCGGCGAATGCCGGTCAGGTAACGCTCCTTGTCGGTATTGCGAATCTGCTGTTCGAGCTCGTAGCTGATATCGAAATGATCTTCCAGCGCACGCTTGCCGCGGCCGGTCACTATGGCAATCTGCGAAAGGCCGGCTTCCAGCGCTTCCTCCACGCCATACTGGATCAGCGGCTTGTTCACCACCGGCAGCATTTCCTTGGGCATGGCCTTGGTTGCAGGGAGAAAGCGCGTGCCGTAGCCGGCCGCGGGGAACAGACATTTCTTGATCATGACCTTCCTTGGATTGGTGAGGTTTCAACGGCGCGGACTGCCCGCGTGACGGGTCGGAAGTTTAGAGAAGACCTGACGTTTTGCCTCATTTCTATTCTTCCCACAGCAGCTCTCCCTCCGCGCTTACTTCAAGCACCCTCGCCAACGCGGCATGCGCGACCTCCTCGGCCTCGAACGCCAGGTCGTACCGGTGTCCGTCGGCAAGCACATGAACCTTGGGCCGGGCATCCGGATCGCGGGTCTTCACCGCGATCACGGCCTGATACCCGCCCTCTACCGGCAATGCGGACGCCACCGCTTCATAGTGCTCGAAATGCCTGAATATCATGACTCTGCCTCGCCATTCGACTCGAAGAATGGACCGCGGAAATACGCAAAAGCTCGCGACCATCAGCCCCGGTAGGTGGAGGCGATCTCCGCCCTGCCATCCGGCGCGCGCCCCCTGGACTTGCCCGGGGTGGTCGGCAGGTAGAGATTCATGCGCGGGATTACCGGAACCCGCGGCTTGCGATCCGGACGCTCCGCCTGGCGGGCGTTGCGGTCGAAATCCGTCAGTTCACGCACCTTGGGCTCTCCGCCTGCCCGGACGAACACCGGCAGGTTGGCATGAATCATTGCGTCGTAGCGGGTGTTCTCCCCGAACCAGAGCATCAGCCGCGGATGCGGAGCCAGCTTCTTGTAGCGATGCAGCACCTGGTCGTCCGCCAGGCTGGCAATGGCCTTGAGCTCGATACCCGCCTGGGTGAGCTGCGGCGCACAGCGCGCCTCGGCGGCCTGCTGCTCGGCGCGCACGCTCAGCAGCTCGCGCACCTCCTTGACCAGCACCCGTTCGGCCCCGGCCGTGTGCCCCGCCCAGGTGAACACCAGCATGCGCGGCGCCGCGTCGAACGCGTGGATATGCCGGGATACCTGCATCATGGAAAACCCCGCCCCCAGGGCCGCGCGCAGCAGGCGCGGACGCGCCGACTTGGCAAGGTTCATTTCCAGCCGGGTGCGCTCCACCGTGGCGACCAGTTCATCCTTCAGCCGGTTGATGAGTTGCACCTGCGCCAGCAGCGTGTCATGGACTTCGAAGTATCCCGGCAGGCGCATGACCGTTCCCGGCGCCTGGCCGGACTCGCGCTCGAGCGCGACCAGGGCCGCCTGCGCGACCCGTACTGCCTCATTCCCCGTCAGGCGCTCGACGGCAATCTCATCGAGCGCCTTCTGCTCCTTGAGCAGCGGCAGGCGCCACACTACACCGGAGACCACCTGCCCCGGCCACGCGGCATTGAAGCGGCTCAGCGCGTCGCGCAGCTGGCCGTGGGCGTTACGGATATCGTCGTACATGGCACTCCCCTGCCCCCTGTTTACCGGCTGCGACGAGCCTCGACAGGTGGGTAAAAAAACCTTCCCTAATGAAGGGGTGGTATTACTGCGACGACAGAATAGCCCCGGCGATCCCACAGCGCAAAACGAGGAGCGTCAAGGGGGGGGATTCGTCAGGCAAGGGCTGGCTGAGCGCGCGGCGGCTGGCGCTGCATCCAGCAAGGGGGACGAGCGGGGTTACTGCTTGTAGCGATTCGGGTAGCCATCCGAAATCAGCCGCTGCCCGACCACCGCCGCACATGCCGGATGCATGAAGATGCTTTTGACCACTCCGGGCTGCACATGCCCGTCATACCTGACGTAAGCAGAGCTGATCTTCCTGCCGCATTCAAAGCAGAGTCCTTTCGGAGTGAGGTGCTCGAAAGGAT